>Ga0208783_10000632_pt1 | contig 21511 bp, 17 predicted proteins | sample DEB19_08_DNA_2_FD_184529 | JGI IMG/M metagenome (GOLD analysis project Ga0208783, IMG submission 184529) | Aqueous microbial communities from the Delaware River and Bay under freshwater to marine salinity gradient to study organic matter... | ecosystem: Environmental > Aquatic > Marine >...
GACGGCAATGTTCGAATTGGAAATGTATCTTACGATGGAAGTAGCTTTTTAACTGTAGCAAATTCTGCAAATATTGGCTCACTACGAATTCAAACTTATGGTGAAGTAATTGCAGCAAACGGTATGTGGACGGGTCCAAATACGGGGTTGATTGGACCTCAAGGCGCTCAGGGATCTACTGGTGCTCAAGGCTCGACGGGTGCTCAAGGCTCGACGGGTGCTCAAGGCTCGACGGGTGCTCAAGGCTCGACGGGCGCTCAGGGATCTACTGGCGCTCAAGGCTCGACGGGCGCTCAGGGATCTACTGGCGCTCAAGGCGCAACGGGCGCTCAAGGCGCAACGGGGCCTTCAACTGCAATAAATGCTACAAATGATACATCATCCACACTGCTTTATCCTGTAATGGTTGGCGCCGCAGGATCGGATCAAACTCCAAAAGTAAGAACAACTGCAACAGATTTTGATTTTAATGCCGCAACGGGAACACTATCCGCAAATAATTATACGGCAGCTATTGCAATAAATGCAAATACTTACAGTGCAAAACAATCAAGTCCTACTATTTCTGCAAATACACTTACACTTGATTTAAACTCGTCTACACTTTTTGAAGTTTCTTTAAACTCAAATATTACTACATTAACAATTGATAATGTAAGAAACTCAGGAAATAGTTCATCTTTTGTTCTTGTACTGATTGCAGATGGCACTGCTCGAACTGTTACCTGGCCGGCTTCGTTTCGTTGGCCTAGCAATACTGCTCCGTCACTTACTTCCACAGATACAAAACGAGATGTAATTGTTTCGTTTACTCATGATGGTGGAACTAACTGGCATGCATTCGTTTCAGGACAAAATCTATAATGGCAAACTATGCATATGTAGAAAATGAACAAATTGTGGGTGTTTATGATCAATATCCACAAAATTGGAAAAATATAAGCAATTTTCCAGTATTTGCTGAAAATTATCCTGAACAGTTAGAAAGTTTAGGTTGGTATACTCTTATTCATATTATTCCTCAATTCGATTCAAATACACAAAAAATTGAGTTTGACAGCCATTATTTTGAAAATGGAAATGCTTATGAAAAATATATTGTAGTTGATATACCACTTCCGCCCCCGCCTGAGCCTGGACCAGATCCCTATGAGCTGCAGTGGAATAATGTTAGAAGTGCTCGAGACCATTTAATGAGTGATTTTGAGTGGAGATATGAAAGATATGATCGTCAAACTAGATTAAATCTTCCACTTAGCGATAATTTGCAGAATATGGATTTATATATGCAAGCATTGGCTGATATTACACTTCAGCCAGACCCTTTTAACATTACGTGGCCGATTTATAGTTCATCATGATACTTGAACAGTGGTTACTTACAGTATCTCAATCTTCTCAACCTTCACAGGTTGGAAATCTGTACACAGTTGGTCTAAATAATGTAGGGCAGCTCGGAAACGATAGCGTTACTTTTAGTAATAGTTTTGCTCAAATTGGAACTCTTTCTTGGAGTTCAATTTCTACAGGAATTTCTCATACTGTTGCAATTCGAAGTGACGGACTTCTTTACACTTGGGGAGCAAATTTATACGGTGCTCTTGGATTAAACGATTCTTTACGCGATAATAATAGATCTTCTCCCGTACAAATTGGCTCTTCGAGTTGGTCTCAAGTTAGTGCTACAGGATTTCACACGGTTGCTCTTACAGCAGATAACAAACTTTTTGCGTGGGGATTAAACAGTTCTGGACAGTTGGGGGATGACACTGTAAATAACACAGATAGAGTACTTTCTTATTCCGTTCTTCACTCGTCGCCTAATAAAATATTTCAGATAGACTACGATGGACGATTGTGGGCCTGGAAATATAATTATTTTGGCTCTCTGGGTTTAGACCTACCCGGCAACGTCACGCTTCTTAGCCCAACTCAAGTTCCTGGATCGTGGACAAATGTTCGCGGTACTTATTATACTACATTTTTTACGGATGCTAACAATTCTTTGTGGGCTACAGGAAGCAATGGTGGAAGATTTGGAGATAATACAACAATAAATCGTTCCAGTCCTGTAATGGTCAATGTAACTGATGAATGGAACGAAATAGAAGGTGGCTGGACTGGATCTATTCTTGCTCGTAAATCAGATGGAACTATTTGGTCTTGGGGTGCAGTCACAAATATTTTAGGTGTAAGCCCTGCTCCCGCAGGACCACGCTCAAGTCCTGTTCAAATAGGAACAGATTCTTGGGTTATAGTTTCAGCCTCTGTAAACCATGCAGCAGCAGTTCGATCTGATGGTGCATTGTTTACGTGGGGTACAAATGATTACGGTCAACTTGGTAATGATAGTATTACTACTGTTTTAACTCCTACTCAAGTCGGTACTTCTTCTTGGAATTTTGTTTTTGCAGGAGCACGTGTTACATATGCTATACGATCTGATGGAAAATTATTTGCTTGGGGAAGAAATGATTCTACAGTATATGGAGTTGGCGATGGGACAATAATACATAGGTCAAGTCCAGTAGTAGTTGGTGGAGCTGCAGCAAATACTTCTTTTACTTTTGTGCGTGGAATTACAAATGACACGAGTCTATTAAACTCAGCAGCTATTGATATCGATGGACAATTATGGAGATGGGGAAATAGAAATAGTGCTCAAAATATTAGTTTTGGCGGAGATTTTTCGATTCCAACTTTAGCTACAACTTGGAATGGTTATCCTTCTGGAGCAGGCATAACAGTTACATTTCCTGAAGGCGGTTATAACATTTTTCGAACAAATACTGGACTCATTTACTCTGGAGGCACTGCTGGAATATATAATACTGATGATCTAGCCTCTAGTCGATGGGATATTCATCTATTGGGTAATTCTTCCTACAGAATGTCTCCTGTTCAAATTGGCATTTCTTCCTGGGCTCAAATCTCCGCGGGGTCTGCGCACACTCTTGCAATTCGAAGCGATAGTACTCTTTGGGCTTGGGGCACGGCAAGTTCTGGAGTGCTTGGAGTAGAGGGAAATGTATATGCGACTTTCACTCATAGAAGCAGCCCTGTTCAAGTGGGGTCAGATACTTGGAAAAGTATATCCGCAGGATTAACGCATTCTGTAGGAATAACTGCAAATAATGAACTATATGCTTGGGGAAATAATACAAATTATGCAGTTGGAACGCCTTACTCTTATGCTATGGTTGGTGATGCTTTTACTTATTTGAGATCAGATGGCGTAATTGAAAGCACTTATTATAATGATACTGGACAATTTGGAAATAGCACAGTTGGGGGTTATCAATTTATACATACACCTTTAAATAGCTCAAAAAGTTGGAGATTTGTACAAGCAAGTGGGAGACAAAAATTTGCAATTGATGAAAATTATAAATTATTTACCTGGGGGTGGAATGCATGGGGGCAACTTGGGCTCGGAAACACCACCAGTAGATCGAGTCCGGTTCAAATTGGAAACGATTCTTGGACAACTCTTTCCGCAGGACAAGATCATTTTGCGGCTATTCGGTCAGATGGAGGGCTGTTTACTTGGGGGCTCCATTCTTTAAATGCAAATGGAGCGCTAGGTAATAATAATAGTTCAGGAGTCTATAGCCCTGTAAAAATTGGTTCTAATTCTTGGAGCGTAGTTTCTGCAGCAGGGCTTGCTGTTATGGCTATTCGATCGGACGGAATGTTATTCGGATGGGGCAGTAATGGTGTGGGCAAACTTGGAAACAGTTCAAATACAAACGTTTCTAGTCCTGTACAAATTGGAAGCGATTCTTGGACTTCTGTAGCTACTGGGAACGACCATACTATTGCTATAAAATCAGATGGTACTTTATGGACTTGGGGAGGTAATGCATATGGTCAGTTAGGTGATAATACCACTATACCTAGATCAAGCCCTGTTCAGTTAAGCAGTGCTTCTTGGAAGCATGTATTTGCAGGATCTTATTATGGTTATCAAGGTAGTTTTGCTATAAGAGATAATGGCTCTCTTTTCGGGTGGGGACGAAATGATGCAATGCGGGTTGGCGACGGCACTTTAATACATAGATCAAGTCCTGTTCAACTAAATTCTTTATCTTCTTTCACCATGGTGGGGGGAGATTCTGCAAGAGCAGTAGGATTAACCGTAGATGGAGAGTTAATTTTATGGGGTGATAACGCAAGTGGACAACTATTGAATGGATTTACCGGTGGATCGGGTGCTGGAGTCACAAGACCTATTGCCGCATACCCAGTTAAAATTGCAAACGGAACTTGGAGTCAAGTTTCCGCAGGAAGTGCTCATAGCGTAGCAATAAATTCCGATAATTATTTATATGGTTGGGGTCATCCTGCAGTTGCAAATCCTGTTGGATTTGCTTCTTGGACAATGGTAACCGATGCGGGGTCTTTTAACACCTATTCCATTCGCAGCGATGGATTATTATTTGTTGGGGGTTCTTCCGTTCCTGCGGTTCCTACGAGTCCTTCCGCAGTAGTTAAACAAGTTGGAACAGATACATGGAGTTATGTTACAAGAGGAACAAGTGCTGGACGGTTTTTTGGGATTAAAACAGATGGCAGTATGTGGGACGGGTCCGGGCAAGGGTCCGCTCCTTACCCGTCTCTCACTCCGGTTGGAGTAGGGTCAAGCTGGACAAGTGTACTAGTACAAGGCGAAGTAATTGTTGCAATTCGTTCTGATGGAGGACTTTTTACTTGGCATCCAAGTGCAAATAACTTTTACGGTCAATTTGGTCACAATACTCAAGGCTCATTAGTTACGACTCCAACGCAAGTGGGCACTTCTTCATGGGTTTTTGCAATGCCTAGTGGCTCTGGTAGAGCTGTCATGGCAGTAACTGTAGATGGAACTTTATGGTCATGGGGAGAAAATAATAATGGTCAACTTGGGAACAATTCAATCATAAATCGGTCAAGTCCTGTACAAATACCAGGTTCTTGGCTGGCCTCTCCTTATACTTTAGGAAGTATTGAAAGTAATAGAATGCTGGCAATTAAATCGGACCATACTTTATGGGTTTGGGGCTTGGCAGCTAGTTATATTCTTAGCCCTACTAGCTCGAGTCCCGTTCAAATTGGTACCTCTTCTTGGAGGCAAGTATATGGAGAAATAACTGATCCAGTCTATCATGCTATAGATATAGATTATAGACTTTATGGAGCAGGAAGAAATGATGGTGGGCAGCTTGGTATTAATACAGCTATTAGTGGAGGTCTTACTGAAGTTTATGGCGGAGGATCTTGGAGTCTTATATCCGCCGCCCGCCCCAGAACAGCAATTAAAACCGACGGAAGTTTGCATACTTGGGGGTTTGCTTATTCTTTTCCTATAAATGAGTCAAACGCATATGCAGGGGTTAATACAAATAAAAGTAGTCCTGTGCAAATTGGGTTTGGTACAGAATATTTAAAATCTCCAACTCAACTTGGGTCTTCGCAATGGAAAAAGATTTTTGCAGGACAAAATTATACTTTAGGAGTTCAATCAAATAATATGTTATACACCTGGGGGGCAAGCTATACTGGTTCAACAGGACTTCCACTTGTTAAAACTACTCCAACTCCTTTAGGGTATTATGCAATAAGCGCAGCAGCAGGAATAAGTCACGCAGCTGCATTAGTAACTGGTAACACAAATTAGGGTATTTTTATGCATGAAATTGATTTAATGTTGCAACTTCAGTTGCAGGGAAAACAAAAAGAAGCAAGAGCACTTTCGGATAAACTTGAAAATATTGGCCCAGAAAAAATCTTAGATCCTAACGGAAAAAATACAGAAGATATCTGGCTTCGTCATTGCTTCAATCGTGGTTGGTTTTTACTTCAAGATGGAAATTATCAAGCAGGATGCAAACTATTAGAGTCTGGAAGATTTTTAAATGTTTATGGTAGTTCTCCACTTAAAACGAATGCTCCAATCTACAACCCAGAAAAACATGAAATAAAAGGCAAATCAATCATCATTTCTCTAGAAGGAGGATATGGTGATGAAATTATTCATGCTCGATTTGCTACAAGTTATAAAAATCTTGGTGCGGCAAAAGTTTATATTGCTTGTGCGCCAGAACTTCTTTCTGTTCTTTCTCGTATAGAGGGAGTTGATAAAACAATACTACGAAGTGAAACAAATACAGTAGAACATGATTTTTGGGTTCCAGGATTTAGTTCAGGATGGGTTGCAGGGCATACATTTTCAAATTTTCCCGGCAAACCTTACATGAACCCATTGCCAGAGTCTGTAGAGATATGGAAAAATTTAATTTCTTCTGATAAAATCAAAGTTGGAATAAGATGGGCAGGCAACCCTAAATTTGAACATCAACAGTTTAGAAAATTTCCAGAAAATTTTATTACAAATTTAGCTCAGTATAAAGAGTTACAGCTTTATAGTTTACAAAGAGATCATAATTTAATACAACTTCCAGAAAATGTAGTAGATTTACAGCACTTTTTACTCAGCTGGGAAGATACAATGGCTGCAATAGCCAATTTGGATTTAGTAATTACTTCTTGCACTAGCATCGCGCATTTATCTGCTGCAATGGGAAAAGAAACTTGGGTTATTGTTCCTATACTTCCCTATCATACTTGGACAGCGGGATCTCCGGCAGGAAAAACGAGCCCTTACTATGAATGCGTTTCTCTTTATAGGCAGATTGAGCCAGGAAAGTGGAATTCAACTTTTCAATCTCTTTATTCTGATTTAGAACAAAAATTTAATCTAACTTCTTTAAATCTTCCAAATGAAGATAAAATACTTAAAAAATTAAATTTAGGCTGCGGAGCAAATAAAATAGATGGATTTGTAAACGTAGATAAGTCTTCTTTAGTAAATCCCGACGAAGTTGTAAATCTAAATGTATTTCCTTGGAAGTGGAAAAATAACGAATTTGGTCACATCGTAGCAAAAGATATTTTAGAGCATATTGACGGAAGTTTTACAGATATTGTAAAAGAAATGTATAGAATTAGCGATAATGGAGCTATTTGGGAAATACAATTTCCTCATTGGCGTTGCGATAATTCTTTGAATGACCCAGATCATAAAAGACTTATCACTTTAGGCATGTTTGAATTGTTCAATAAAAATAGTTTGATAGAAAGAATACGTCAAAAACAAAGTGATTCTTTATTGGCGTTTGAAGAAGATATTGATATACAAGTTTGCGATGTAATATTTGAATATACAGGAACTTTTTTAGAAAGAATTAAAAGTAAATCTATATCTGAGGAAGAATTGCAGTTCTCTCTTAATCATCTCAATAATGTTGCTCATTCTGTTAAAGTTCTTATTCAGGTGCATAAGCCCGGTAGAATTGATGCTAAAGAATTGCAACAAGCACTAACACAATGAAGTCTTTATTTTTAAGTTACGAATTAAATATAGCTCAAACATATATCATTCGATTGCAAAATAATGCTACTTCTATAAGATTAGCTGAAAGATGTGCAAACTCTTGCAAAAATATAAATCAATCCTATGAGTTTTGGGATGCGTATGATGGAACTGGGGATACTATTATCGTTCCTTCTCACCACAATGCAATAATGGATTTAATTAAAGTTACAGATCATTACTGCACTCGAGGAGAGGTGGCAACTGCACTATCACACATTTCTCTATGGGCACAGTGTGCTCGAATAGATAAACCAATTTTAGTGTTAGAGCACGATGCAATTATGGAAAAAGCTTATTCTTCTCATATAGTTTATAACTCAATAGGTTATCTAGGTGGATCTGAACAAAAGTTTAAAAATTGGCCTGTATATGCGACTCCTCCGCACGCTAGTGAAGGCCCAAACTATCATTTTATTTGTAGAGCGCATGCATATTCTATAGACCCCGCTGTGGCTAAAAATCTACTAGCTTATGTAATTAAATACGGTATTTCAGCTCCTTTGGATATTATGATGCGGGCAGATATATTTTCTTTTCATCAAATGGATTTGTATGCTTATGATGGTTCTGAAGATCATAATACAACTATACTCAATAGACCAGCGGGAGGAAGAACAACTAAACGAAATGACAAGCTAGAATGGTGACGCTTATTCCTAGGGTAATTCATGTGGCTTGGAAGTCTAAAAATTTATTTGATTTAGATTCAATATTTTTGGATAACTGTATTAACAATGTTCTAAACTTAGCTCAAGATTGGAGATGTGTTCTATATGACGACGTAGATATTGATAAATATCTGGCTGAAAATTTAGAGCACTCAGATTATAACTTATTAAAAAATTCACACATAATTGAAAAATGTGACGTATGGAGGTTACTAAAGCTGTACAATGAAGGTGGACTATATGTAGATATTGATAGACTTTGTAATACTTCATTAAATTCTATCATTGAACCTACTACTAAAGTGGTCTTACCAACGTGTAAAAATTTAGATTTTTCTCAAGATTTTATGCTGAGTGCAACAAAAAATCCGATATTTTTAAAGACGCTAGAGTTGAACTTAAAAAGAAGATTTGAAGGCTGTAAAAATTTATATTTTCTAGGTGCTCAAACTTATCTACACGGTATAATGCTTGCGTTACTTGGAGAGATTATTCCACAAACCGAAGAAAATATAATTGAAATAAGAAATATTATAAAAAATGTTGAGTTTATTCAAACTTATGTGGAAAATCCTCCTTATGACACAATTTTATTTAGGCAAGCAGCTAGACCTTTTGATCATGAGATGGAAAAAAGAAAATTTTATGCTAGTCAGAACGTAAGGCACTGGACAAATGAATGGTAAAATATTTGAAATTAATACTTATGAAAAACGTCTTTTTATTGTAGATAATTTTTATTCAAATCCTGATGAAGTTAGAAATTTTGCATTAAAACAAACTTTTAAAGCAGATTTACGCTGGTATAAAGGGCTTCGTACTTCAGAAGTTTTTCGCCCTCCAGAATTGAAAATAGCGTTTGAAAAAGTTTTAGGTCAACCAATACAAAATTGGGATTATTATGGCTCTAATGGGGTATTTCAAATTACTACTGCGGAAGACCCTCAAGTCTATCATTATGATACACAAAAGTGGGCTGCAATGATTTATTTAACCCCCAACGCTCCATTCGAAAGCGGTACACGATTACATAAGTCAACTCTAAATAATATTAGATCTTGTGAAGAACCTGTAGAATTAGTTAACCAAGCATTTTCTGGCGGATTTTATGATTCTACAAAATTTGATCTTGTAGATTCTGCTGGAAACGTGTATAATAGACTAGTTATAATGGATGCTCATTGCATACATTCTGCAGGTCCGTACTTTGGAACTTCTCCAGAGACGGGAAGACTAACTCATTTATTTTTCTTTGACTAATATGAATTACAAATTTAGTATAATTACTCCAGAACACGATGCAGAAAATATTAACTATCTTCTTGAGCTGTATGAATCAATATGTGCTCAAACTTATGAAAATTGGGAATGGGTTATTTATTTAAATAACGGAGCAGCAGTAAACTTTATTCCAGAAAAAATTCTCTCTAATCCTAAAGTTTCTGCACATATTCAATTTTATTATAATAAAAATATTGGATCAATTAAGCATTTTGCATTTAAAAAGGGAACAGGGGATATTTTAGTAGAGGTAGATCACGATGATTTAATTACTCCAAACTGTCTAGAAAAGCTTAATGAAGCGTTTCAAAATGAAGAGATTGGATTTGTCTATAGCGATTCAGCTATTTTGCATATGCAAAATAATTTTACTCCATATGATCCTAGATATGGCTGGACATATAGAATGTTTGACTGGAAAGGTCAATCTCTTTATGCAATGAATAGTTTTGAGCCTACTAGTCATGCTATGTCATACATATGGTATGCTCCTGATCATGTAAGAGCATGGCGTAAGTCAGTCTACGATGAAATTGGAGGGCACAATCGAGATTTAGAAGTATGTGACGACCATGAGCTTGTTATAAGAACATATTTAGCAAGTAAAATGAAGCGTATACCAGAACCACTCTATATTTATAGAGTTACTGGAAATAACACTTGGTTAAATCGCAATCAACTTATTCAAGATACTACAAAAGAACTGTTTAAAACTTATGCACGAAGTCTGGCAGAAAGAGATGCAGACTTAAAAGAATTACTTAAAGTTGATATTGGAGGCGGACTAAATCCTTACCCAGGATATTTTACAATCGATTTGAGAGAAAATTCCAACATAGTACATGATCTAAATGATGGAATTCCTTTACCAGACAATTCAGTAGGAGTATTAAATGCTAGTCATATACTTGAACATTTGCACGATAAAACAAAGATTATGTCAGAAATTCATCGAGTGCTTGCTCACGGAGGCTGGGCCTTTATAGAAATTCCCAGCACTGACGGTCGTGGAGCGTTTCAAGATCCTACTCATGTAAGTTATTGGAATGAGAATAGTTTTTTATACTACACTGATAAGTATTTAGCTGATTTTATTGATAATACCAGCATTAAATTTATGGAGTTTAGAAAAGAGACTTATTTTCCAAATGAGTGGATGAAAAATTTAAATGTGTGTGTAACTACTGCTTGGCTGGTGGCGGATAAAAGTGGTCCAAGATTGCCTCATACGCTTAATATTTAGTCTTCTATATAAAAAAGATGATCTCCTATTTGAGAGATAAAAAACTTTTTACGAAAAAACGAGTTTCTTTTCTTTTTAGTACTGTGAAAATAATAAGTATTAGGGGGTAAGTCTGTAAAAGTATAAGGGTAAACTTTGAGAGAGATACGAGCAAGTCGCACCGCCTCAATCCAGCTCAAATAATCGTCCGGATAATCAGACTTTCCATCACAATACCATGAAAATTGGCATCGGTTTAGTACTGGAGTTGACTGACGGTGCAGCCCTTGATATATAACTGAGCATACATCATTCGGGAATAGTTCGCTTTGTGTTCGATGAAGAACAACTTCAGCCACTGCAAGTTTACCTTGCAGTGGCTGGTTGCGAGCCTCCCAATATATTGCAAGAGCGAGACACGTTTCGGCAATCATTACTTAAAAATATCCTGCCAGTTTCCAGACGTACTTGCTCGTGCATATTCCGTCGAACGATTTTCAAAGAAATTTGTGTGCTCAACAGCATTGAGCATGTAATCCAGCCACGGAAGCGGATTACTTCGGCTATGAAATATCTTTTTCAGTCCAAGACCAAGTAATCTTCGATCCGCAATGTATCGAATATACTCTTTTACTTCATTCGCCGTCAGCTCGGGGACGGTGCAGCTCTCAAATACCGTTTCAATAAATGCATCTTCAAGCTCCACTACTCGTTCCGCGGCACAGTAGATTTCATACTTCAATTTATCGTTCCAAATCTCGGGATTTTCACGAACAAACTCTCGAAATAGCCGACTCATGCCTTCTACGTGCAAAGTTTCATCTCGAACAGACCATGTAATGATTTGTCCCATGCCTTTCATGAGATTATGACGAGGATAGTTCAACAAAATAGCAAAACTACTAAAAAGTTGAACACCTTCGGTAAATCCGCTGTAAACTGCAAGAGTTTTTGCAATATTCATGGGATCATTCATGTTAAAGTTCGTCAAATACTCATGCTTATCAGCCATTGCTTTGATTTTTGAGAACATCTGAAACTCTGTTTCATCAAATTCAAGTGTATCTACCAGCAATGCGTAAGCTTCTTGGTGTACTGCTTCCATTCCAGCAAAAGCTGCAAGCATCATGCGTACTTCTGGCTTCTTGAACGTAGGAAGATAGTGCTTTGCATACCCACAGCAGACATCTACGTCTGCTTGAGTAAAAAATCTAAAGATCTGAGACAAAAGCTTCTTATTATCTGCGTCAAGCTTTGTGCGAAAATCTTTTAGATCGTCTGCCAACGGCACTTCGTCTGGCAGCCAGTGCATATGCTGCTGAGTTTTGTAAAATTCAAAAGCCCAAGGATACTCAAATGGCTTGTAATAATTTCTTTCATTCAGTAGACTCATTTTTTTCTCCTTTACATGCTGGGCACAGCACAATTACTGACATGCCATTATCAAACTTTTGCAAAATCTTTCCAGTTCCGTTACAGCGCCAACATACATCACATTTTTGTCTATTTCGTATTTTTTGTATTCGATTCATGATTAGCCTTCACAAGCTAGGCAAGCATTTTCATCGTTAAAGTCGAAAATATACTCGCGTAGCTTCTCGTCTGAAACTACTTCAGCACGCTTAATTGCTTCGCTACGGCAGTAGTAAAGCGTTTTTACTCCGCGCTTCCACGCCATCATATGAATGTTGTGCAGTTCTTGCTTTGACACGTTTGCAGGAAAGAACAGATTTAACGACTGTGACTGACAGATGAACTGTTGACGATCCGCTGCCAACTCTACAATCCATCGCTGATCGATTTCTACTGCAGTTTTAAACACATCTTTTGTGTAATCGTCAAGAAAATCAAGATGCTGCACGCTTCCATTATTTGTTACAATCGATTTCCAGACTTCGTCTGTATTCATTCCGAGTTCTTCGAGAGCAAACTCGAGATATTCGTTTTTAAGTAACGAAGTGCCTGACTTAGTTTTTTGACTAAACGCATTAGCACGATAAGGCTCAATAGAGGGACTAGTATTGCCACAAATAATGCTACTGCTAGCATTAGGAGCAATAGCGAGAAGATGAGCATTACGAACTCCGGCAGCGTGTCCGTCGGGGCAAGGTCCTCTAACCACTGCAAGATTCCTAGACTCTTCAAGTGCTTTAGCTTTGATATGGCCGAACATACGGATGTTGATAGATTTTGCCATTGCGCTTTCAAGTGGTATATTATGTCTTTGTAAGTAAGCATGAAATCCCATTCCTCCAAGTCCGATGCTGCGCTCTCGCATTGCACTATATTTAGCTCGTGCAAGCTGAGGCGGGGCATGTTCAATAAAATAAGTCAATACATTGTCAAGCATACGAACTACATCAGCAATAAAATGCGGATGATCTTTCCATTCGTCAAACTCTTCCAAATTTACACTTGAAAGACAGCACACTGCGGTACGTTCTTCATTCGTAGGCAGTGTAATTTCAGAGCAAAGATTGGAATGATGCACGCGCAGCCCCAGTTTCTTTTGAAACTCGGGCAACGCTTCGTTTACCGTGTCTTCGAACATGATGTAAGGTTCACCAGTCTCGACACGATTTTGTATTAATTTTACCCAAAGTGCTTTTGCTGATACTATTTTTTTAGTCTGCTGACTATTTGGATCAATCAACGGCCAGCTATCATCAAATCCGGGAGTCAGCGTAGCATTTTGAATAATTTCCATAAAACTATTTGGAATTACTACAGCATGATGCAAATTTGTAGATTTGCGGTTAATATCTCCGCCTGTCGGTTTTCGCATATCCAAAAACTCTTCAATTTCTGGATGAGACATATGCAGATATGCAGCATAACTACCACGACGAGTTACTCCTTGAGAAAACGCTAGCATTTCTGCATCTACGACTTTGAGAAAAGGAATAACTCCAGTCGATTCACTGCCGTTTGACGTTTTTGAGCCAACACTTCGCACTCGCGACCAGCTTCCGCCAACCCCGCCGCCGACTGATGACAACCATGCATTTTCTGTATAATGTTCTGTAATTCCTTCTCGACTGTCAGGTACAAAGTTCAAAAAACAAGAAATTGGCAGTCCTCGTGCAGAACCGCCGTTTGACAGCACAGGAGTGCTGTACATGAACCAAAGACGAGACGCGTAGTCATACAATCTCTGTGCATGTTCATCATCATCTGCAAAAGCCATTGCAGCTCGTGCAAAAGCTTCTTGCGGTCCACTTTCTCCTGGCAGAAGATATCGATCTTCTAGCGTCTTTTTTCCGAACTCCGACAGCAGTCGGTCACGTCCTTGATTAATCGAAATCGGCATGTGCTAGATACTCCATAACCATGTGATTCATCGAATTCACATTTTCTGAGCCTATGGCTTCATCACAAAAAGTAAGAAGGTCCATAAGATTTAAATTAAGTAAAATTTTGTTTGCATTTTCATTTAAAGCCTGAATATGCTTATATTTGCTCGCAATAGGGCAAGCATCGTAGAGATCAAGTGCGGAGCCATACTCTGCAATGAGAGATGATGCTCGCTTTGGCCCAATACCAGGAATACCTGCAATATTGTCACCAGGATCGCCTACAAGTGCTTTCCATGATACATAGTTTTCTTGAGTCACATCGTAAGGCCAGCTTTCGACTGTAATTTCTTTACGAGTTACATATGAAAATCGAGATACTTTATCCGAAATTAGACAGTCCCAGTCTTTATCTGACGAAATCAACCAAATGTGATTTACGTTATAGTTTTTACTATTTTTTACGATATATGCTGCAATATCGTCAGCTTCTACACCTTTATAGCGAAGAACTGGATATTTGTTCATAAAGTTCAGAGTACGCTCATACTCTTCAAAAAATTTCTCAAATGCTTCCTTTTCTTCAGGTGTTTGTTGATCTGCTTTGTCTTTTCGATTTTGCTTATATTCTGGATAAATTGCTTTACGATAAGTACTGCTACCGTAGTCTGCCGCAATCAATACTTTTGAACAATCATATGACTTTGCTAAAGACTCTACTGTTCGCAGATACTCTTCTTTAAACTCTAGTCGTCCTTGGTGTTTCCATCGAAACGCAAGGTTCATAGAGTCTACAATCATTAGATTGTTACCAGTCGGTCCGCTCATCATAGACGAAAAATTAGTTGCCATTAATAAATACCGGTTTTTCCATAGTTAGCCATTCTTCACTGAGCATAGTATAGCAAAAAAGAGCGTTAATGTAAAGATAATTATTTACGTTAGTCGGTTTTTCCTGTGTTCCTACAAATATCTTGGACCTATTGTATTTAAAAAATAGTAAAGGCTTTTGATTTTGCCCTTGTGCTTGCTCTACAATTTTAGTCCACCATCGTATTAGATTATTACTTCTATTTGTTAGTAGTTTATCTGTAAGAGCTGATTCTTCATAAAATTTTACTTCTATGCAGTATCTGTTATTTTGATTTGGCACGTACAGATCTCCTTTCAAATAAGAAAGAGCACCAGAAGCTGGTACTCTTTCAAAAGGAAGTTTAGTATGTTCTCTTAATAAATCTCTTACTAAATACTCTCCTCGATTGCCCTTGTCTTTTGAATCTACCATATTATTAGTATTCTAAGAACGATACATTGTTCTTCTTGATCACATCAATCTTATTTAGTAACGGGTGCGTCCAGCCGTGAGAAACTAAATAAGTATTAAGATCTTCTTCTTTTATCAGTACTTCTACAAGTTTTTCTCTACCTTGCTCATCAAGAACATTTATTACTTCGTCAAGAAACAAAATATTTATTTTAGTCTTGGAAATACTACTCATAAGTTTACGAATCGCTAACAGCGTTGCAGTATTTACTCTTGCAAGCTCTCCACTGGAAAGAGCTAAAATATCTACTACGTTTCCATTATCTGTAATTTCTACATTTAACTTATCGCTATTAATTACAAACTGAATTGTAAATCGTCCATCAGAAAGCTCTGCCAAATAGTTATTCGTAAGTTCTTCGAGTTCTTTTACAAGATTTTCAATTTTGTAAGCCAACAATCCATTTGTCGAAAAAGCTTTTTTCAATACTTCTAAACTACTAAGCTTTTCTTGAATTGTTCCTAATTTATTCGTAATTTTTTCTAAATCGTTTTTAAACTTGTCTGTCTGCTCTAGTATAATTTGAATTCGAGTATTATGTTTTTCTGCCTTTTGATTTTCTGCCGCAATTATTTTTATACTTTTTGAAATACTTTCAATTTTAGCCGAAACTATCGACAGTTGTTTTTGCAACTCGTTTTCATCAAGATACTCTGAAGGCATGCTTCGATCTATCGATCTTAGCAAATCCTCAAACTCTTTTTGTTTTTGTACTTTATGAGTATACAGTTTATTATTTTTCTCGATATTTGCGATTTCTTCTTTAAGTACTGCAACTTTTAGTTTATTTTCAACTACTATATTTCGATTGACTTCAATAAGCTCAGCATTTTTTTCTTTATCAATCGTCTGAGTGCAGGTTGGACAGACCCCGCTCAGGCTTTCCATTTTTGTAATTACTTTTTGAGCCGCATTTAAAGCCGCAGTTGCTTGCCCTAGTTCATTTTGTTCATTTTCTGATTTAAGTAGTTCAGTTGCTTCTAAACTATTCACCGCATTAATATCTATCTGTGAAAGTAACTTCTTGAACTCGTTATTTTGTCTTATTTTTTTATTTGTATTTGTAATGTTTGCCAGCTTACTTCTTAACTCATTTGCTTCATTTTCGTACTCTACTGGCACCTCTGGCAGTTCTTGAGTAGGAAGTATCTGTATTCCATCATCGAGCTTATTATCTTTTAGCCAAGAAGTAATCGTATCTAAGCTTCCATTTAACTGTGTAGATTCTGATGAAAGTTCTTTTACAGCATCTTTAAATACATCAAAGAGTCCAACGTAATCTTCCAGTCCGAGCAAATCAATTAAAAACTTTTTTCTAACTGTATCAGTGGCAGTTAAAAACTGCAAACTACTGTTTGTATTTTGATAGACTAATTGAGAAAAAGTTTTAAAATCAATTCCTAGTATATCTTCCTGTATAGTTTTAAAAGTATTTGTAGCTGTATGACTTGAAATATCTTCTTCATTTTTTAGAAGACGAACTTTAACGGTAGCTCCTTTTCTAGTTACCTCTATAATATAAATATCTTCGTCTTTAACTAATTCTAGATATATTTTATAAGAGTCGCCCCCATATCTATTGGCTAGATCTGCTTTCTTTACGCCTTTAGAATTTTTATTATAAAGAGCTTCTTCTATAATGAGTGGAATAGAAGATTTCCCTACTCCATTTGTACCAACAATTTGAGTCAAAGTATGCTGATCTAGCTCTAGTATGTTGCTTTCTCCATAGGAGAAGCAATTATCCCATATTAGTTTTTTTAATATAATCATTAAAAGTGCTCACAATTTTTGAAATCTTTTCATTTGGAATCTCTAGAATATAGGTTAGATATTCCACTAGTTCTTCCTCTACGGTCATATTTTTATTTAAATAAAGAGCTGTTTCTGTCTGACGTTTTACAACTTTTTTATCAAGTAACTCTACATTTTTCACCGAGGATAGTTCAGATAAATCACCTTCTAGTTCATATATTGTATGATCATACTCAGTAGCAATCATTTGTTTTGGATTTGTTACTGTCACTCTCAATAGTTGGGGTAGTTTAAATCTAACCCAAGACCAATCAAAATCATCCTCTATTATTAAAGCACCCGTCTCAACTTTAGACCTATGAAATGAAGTCGTCATAGGAGATCCTGGATATACTATATTTCTTTGAGAGTTTGAGTGTGAGTGTAAGTCCCCTGCAAACACTATAGGAAATTCTGCTAATTTTTCTAGATCAATTTCTGGTCTAACATGAGGAGGAATTTCTCCTCGTACATGAGTAAACAAAGGAAGATTTTTATCTATTTTTGACTCCCAGTCTTTACTGTGCAACTCACAGTAAGGTAAAATGCTAAATCTATCACTTTTATATATTTTATCTATAATTTTTACATTTGTATTTATTGAGGCAGTTACATTCTTCAAAGAACTAAAAAATGTTTTTCCTTTTTTTGTTGCTTCGTGATTTCCATCGTAAATATAAGTAGGAATTGATATTCCTTTAATAAACTCAAAGTAAAGATTCAACTCATCTAGTGTAGGTAGCCGATCAAAAATATCTCCCCCAATAATGTGCAAATCTACTTCTTTTTCTAGTTCTGCAATTTGTCCAAAAAATTCTAAATATCTCTTAATAGCCCATAAAGTAGGAACATTTTTCTGCCCTAACTTTATGTGCCAGTCTGCTGTAAATAATATTTTCATTATATTAGTATTTTAACTTACTCAAGATTAAGAATTCCTGGATTCATATGTAAAAATTTATGCCTATAATAATTCCATATAGCGTACAATTCTTTGCTTTGATATTTATTTATTAGTACTTTTAATTCGCTTAAAGTTTGTATATCTTCATAATACGGTAAATATTTTGGCGACACTATGTCTTTAGAATATTGAAAACTTTTACATTTAATATTTTCTAAATAAATAAATGTAGGCAATAGACGTTCAATTAAAAAAGTAAAATTAGGTAAACTTTTATCATAAGAATAGTTACTTAATCCTTTACCAAACACATTAACTTTAAAAATTTCATCTTTTTCTGCTTCTATAAATAATTTTTGAGAAAAAGGCATAAATTTATTCCAAAAAGTTTTACTTCCTACTATATAAGTCGCAAAAATACAAGTATTTTTATCAATATTTAAGCTTTTTACATCAATATTTTTATAGCCTATTTTTTTCAAAAAAGTATTTGCTATATTAGATATACTAGGATGATATAAATCTCCCTGTTCCCAGGGATTTATAAAACAAGCTTCATTTAAGATGCAAGGATTAAAAAGATATGCGTCATAGCCTGGGTTATCAGTAATAAATTTAAAAACTTGACTACTACTCAAATTTGTTTTTTGTTTAAACTTCCAACTAAAAAATCCCCAGTGCGTTAAATTATTTTCTATTGGGTTGTTATATATTTCATTCCAAATATACCATTCTCGTAAATCTGGTCTTTTATTTTTTGTATTGTCTAATGGAATAAAACCTTCATCTAAGAAAGATTTTAGTTCTTCTTTAAAATATATTTGATAAATATTTATGTGCTGCAACATATTGTTCTATATCTTGTTGTATATTTCTACTTTTTGGTATAAAATAAGACTCTAGTTTATTTATTAGTTGTTCTCTATTCACAATATGCTGAAATCCCCAGCCTTTATCTTTATCACTTTGTGGTATTTGAGTCTGAATTTGTAATTTTCTAGCTATTTGACCTTCATCAAAAGGGCACCATCCATAATAAAATATTGCTAACTTATCCGTATTATAAAGGGTATAGTGTCTGCCAGGGCCAGTACAATTATTGGTATTTCTAATAGGGTACTGTACAGAAATATTATGAAGACTTCTTGCTTTACGCTCATGAAAATTGTCATGAAAAGTAAATCCATATGTTTTTTGTTCATAAATAGGTATATTTTTATTTATTAATCTATCCCTATCACAGTCAACAAAAAATATTGTAGGAACTAATAGTTGTTGGGGATTTTCATTTAAAACAGAGTAGTCCCCAATAAGATGTTCTGTTGTATTTAAACAAATTTTCCAACCATCAATTTGTTGTTCTATATCATTTAATTCAAGATCTACATTATCCGCTTGAAAATTTATATTTCTACTCGTAATTATATCCCAGTTAGGACAAATTTCTTTAATTATATTTACACTATTATCTGTACTATGATAGTCTATCATAACACCATGATCAAATATTTTTTTGTGATGATGTAAAAACCAAGGCAATAAGTATTCTTCATTATAGAAGTGAGAAATAATAGTTTTTTTCATTTTAAGTTTCTATTGAGATTTCTGGAAAATACTTGATAAATAAATCATTATTTTTTTCATTACGTTTAGCTTTAATTCTATTTTTTATTTCTTTAAAAAAATTCCACGCTAAAGGAATAAAGATAATATTACTAGTGTCAATGGAACTTAGATAATCTATAGGTACTATTGGAATATTTCTACCTGGAGTAAATAATCCTTGTTTTAAAGGATTATCATCAATAATAAAGTCTAGATTTAGTTTTGCAAAATTAATTAGTGTCATTCCTTTTGCCGCAGCACCGTAGCCACATACTGTATAATTTTTAGCTTGGTAGTTTTGAATAAGTTTTTTTAAATCATTTACTGTTTTATAACACTTTTCTGCATATTTAACATATGTATTATAGTCTTGTAGTCCAAAATCTTTTTCACTATTAAGCACTTTATTTAAATTGCCTATTGTATCTTTTAACTTAAACACGAATACATAACTAGTACCGTGAATATCTGTTTTTATTACATCAGTTAGGTATAAACCCGCTCGCTTAGCCAAAGTATTCATACTATTAGTATTAAAAAAACTTAAATGTTCATGGTAGATAGTATCAAACTCATTATTTTTTATCATTTCAGATTGACTTGTCTGAATAAATAAAACAGTATTATCTTTCATAATTGCTTTGCATTGTTGTAAAAATTTTAATGGATATTTTATATGAGCAAAAACATTTTGTGCATTAATAATATCTAAATTTTTACTTTTATAATACTCTATGTATTTTTCAGTAAAATAATCACATACTACTTCGTGATTACTACTACTAATAGAATGCAAATTTTTAGCAGGATCTATACCGTATGTTGTCAATCCCAAGGATTTCCAACTGTCTAGTTGAGTTCCATCATTACATGCTATATCTAAAACGGTATTGGGAGCCTTTTTAAAAAAAGTTAAAGAGTATTTAGCAAACCAGTCAAAATATTCTTTTAATGTTTTAGTAGTCCCGCTTACATATAAATAATTTTTAAATAATAAATCTGGATTAACTGCATGACTTAATTGTAGGTGACTACAATCTTTACAAAAATTTAATTTTAAAGGAAAAACTAATTCTTCTCCTTCCGTAGATTTTCTAAAACTATTAGCTAACGGCTGCTCATTAAGATCTAGAATTAATTTTAAACTTGAACCATTACAACATAAACAGTTTGTAAGTTCACTAACATTTTGCATAAAATAATCTCTACACGTAAATTATATACTTATCTCTAGATTGAGGAATACTTTTTTTATAGTTATTTAATAAACTACTAAGTATCGTATCTGGAGTTTCATTAAACGCAAACTTGTATGTTTTTTGAAAAAGAGAGGTGTCTAAAGTAAAATTATATGGTACTCCAGTATTTCCTTGATCCATAATATTTACATTTAATTTATTACTAATAATGGTTGAAATTTCTTCCACTGTAGTATTAAAACTTGATAAATTATATATACCAGATATAGGAGTTTTTATACAAGAATCAATTGCTTTACACAAATCTTCAATCCCTAGTATCGCTCTATTAATATGCTTATTCATCACTATTAGATTTTTTCCGGTAAAAATATTGTGTACCATACTATTCATCATAACATCAATACGTAATTGCGGGGACCAACCATTAACAGTGCCAAAGCGTAGTCCAATAACTTTTTTACCTTTTTGAATCTCTAATAGAGCGTGTTGATCTATAACATATTTTGTTATGTCATAGTTATTGAGCGGGATAAAATTTACTTCTTGTTCTGAATAAAGCTTACAATTATTGTTATTACCATAAACGCTAGCAGAACTTGCATATATAACTACTTGATCTTCTACTTTAGATAGTAAATCAATAAAATTTGTAACATTATTTTTCCAAGGACTTTGTATCGAACCCTCACAACTTTTTACACTAGAGTGTCCTGCTAATAATACAATTACGTCAAACTCTTTTAAATTATTTTTACTATATAGAGAATAGTCTATCTTATCGGTATTTGCGGGTATATTAAACC
>Ga0208783_10000633_pt1 | contig 21501 bp, 14 predicted proteins | sample DEB19_08_DNA_2_FD_184529 | JGI IMG/M metagenome (GOLD analysis project Ga0208783, IMG submission 184529) | Aqueous microbial communities from the Delaware River and Bay under freshwater to marine salinity gradient to study organic matter... | ecosystem: Environmental > Aquatic > Marine >...
TCAACGCCTACGTGGTGCGGGTCGCGGCGAGCACGGCCGGCGAGAACAACACGGGAGCGCACTACGACGTGATCTTCCCGACGCTCCTCACCGGCATCGCCGTGTGCTCCAACGCCACCGGCGTGGCTTCGGTGTTCCGGTTCCACGGCCAGACGCTGCTCAGCGCCTCGACCGGCAAGCCCGGTAACGCCCGGCTCATCCGCGACATCCCGACGGGGAGTGTGCCCGGCAGCGTGTACCAGGTGATCGGGAACGCCTCCACCGCGAACCTGCTCACGAAGTCGGGGGCGTGCACCATCACCTACCCGCCCGTCAACGGCTTCGGCTGCGGCGGCAACGGCTGATCCCGGCGGCGGGGCACCCCGCCCGCCCCGGAGCGGACCTCGGAGCCGGGCCCTCGGGCCCGGCTCCGCCGCGTCCCGGCCGAATCGGCGTCCCCCGCCAACGGTACGAAACCCCCCTCCCGAATTCCTGCCGAATTAACGCTGTACACCCCTTGCGCCGCCCGCGGGCCGACGGTTAAATACCGGTCAGCGACCCGCTCCGGCGGGAAGCTGCGATCGAGAGTCGGTGGAGGGCCGGCCGGTCGCTCATCCCTAGGGGGCTCAAGGAATGCGCCGACTCAGGTTCGGTTCCGCAGTAGCCGCCGTCGCAATCGCAACGGCCGGCATGATCCCGATTCTCGCAGCACCCGCTGGTGCTGCGAACACGTGTGCCACCAGTGGTTCGATGTTCCCGGCGCTCGCGCCGAGCCAGTCGGGCTGGAAGGTCGCCTGCACGACCGACGCGTTGACGAAGATCGACAACGTCGTGTTCGCCGACACCAGCACGGCGTCGTGGCACCACGGTGCCGCCCGCACGGTGGTGGCCACCCTGGCCAACTCCGGCACGACCCTGACGGTCACCGCACCGCTCGCCCCGGCGGCCGGCGCACTCACCGCCGCCGACGTGCGGCGTCCGGTGAGCGGCACCTGCATCTCGGGTGGCGCGTTCATCACCGCCGTCTCGGGCAACGTGGCGACGCTCTCGAAGGCGAACGCGGCGACCGGCTGCGCGGCGGGCACCACGGTGACCATCGAGCACTCGACCAGCCGTTCGATCCAGGACGCCTCGTGCGCGACCTCGGGAACGGCGAGCACGATCACATCGGCGAGCGCCAAGTTCGACGCCTCCGACATCGGCAAGAGCGTGGGCGGCGGCCCGTACATCGTCGGTGCACGGATCACGGCGGTCCCCTCCGCCACGACGGCGACAGTGAAGCTGGCGGCCGGCACGGCCGGTGCGACTGCGGCCTGCACCGCCCCCGACATCCTGCAGATCGGTGGCGCGTACTACGCCACCCCGACTGCGGCGGCCCCGTCGTGGGCGACGAACGACGCCTGGTCGTTCGCGCTGGCCAACAACTCCACGGGCGGTCAGGGCTTCACCTGCTCGGGCACGGCTCTCGGCCTCACCGCCACGGCGCAGGCCCTGCTCCCGCTGCTCAGCAGCCAGTACGTCGGCCTGAAGGTCGTCGTGGCCGGAACGACCACGGTGACCAGCACGGTCACGGCGGCGACGGCCACGGGACTCACGCTGTCGGCGGCCTGCCCCGCAGGCATCTCGGCCACGGCCGGTAAGGCGGCCGTTGGTCAGCCGGGCGCCAACGCCCCCCGGGCCGGCAACACGATGTTCAAGATGGGCTCCCTGCTCAACCTGGACCCGTCCCTCGTGACCACCGCCGACGACTGCAACCGCAACACGACCGAGGGCTTCGCCGTCATCGGCTCGTGGGAGAACCCGATGAACCCCGCGGGCAACGCCCTCGGCTACACCGCCACGGCGGTGCTCGGCGCGGCTACCCAGCCGGCCGCCTCGGTGGGTCAGGTCTACATCCCGACCGCCGTGGTCGCCTTCGCCGGGTACCTCCGGCCCCAGCGGACGGGCGGTCTCACCGTGGTTCCGGCGGGTTCGCACTTCGAGTACGTGATGCCGACCCTGCCGACCGGCCTCTCGGTCTGCAAGACCGCCGCGGCGGTCCCGGCGAACGCCACGGCACTCGCGTTCACCTTCAACCCGCAGGTGCTCACCCAGAGCCCGGCGGTTCCGACCGGCTCGGGCAACGTCTCCGACGTGACCGTCCGCAGCCTCGGACCGGTGACCGGCAACGTGAACGGCGCGTACCAGATCAAGAACGCGACCACCGTGGTGAACAGCGGAAACCTGCCCGTCTGCGCAGTGGCGGCGACCACGGCAGCGGCGGCGTTCAACTGCGGAAACGGCTGATCCGACCGCAACCGAACGGATTTCCCGAGAGGGGGGCGGGGCAACCCGCCCCCCTCTCCCTTTCCCGGGGTGGCTAGCCTCGCCCTCGATGCGCCTCTCCGCTCCGACCCGCCCGACCCGGCTCGCCGGTCTCTCCCTCCTGGCCACCCTGCTCCTGGCGGTGACCGCCTCTCCCGGCGGGGCCCGGCCCGGCCAGGTCACGGCCACGACCCCCTCCTCCGTAGCCGCGGGTGACGTCCCCGGCCTTCCGCCCGGCATGGCGATGACCGGCGGGATCGTGCACGAGCCCGGCGAACCCGACCGCACGATGACCGCCGACCAAGCCACGGCGTTCATGCAGGCCTGGTTTCCCGACTCGATCTTCGGCGGCAAGACCCCGCTCGAGCGGAGCGGCGACTTCGAGTACGCCACCATCGACCTCACCGCCACCTACGACGGTGAGCCGACGGAGTTCAAGGCCTTCTTCACCTGCAAGGGCGCGGCGGCCTGGGTCGGGATGCCCCCGCAGCAGATCGTTCCCGGTGCGTTCGTGCCGACGGAGCGCTGGGTCGAGGGCGGGTTCGGCGAGCGGGTGATCGCGGCCTACGAGGGCCTGATCGCACCGATCGTCAACAACTCGAACACCCCCCCGACGGCCCCGCCCGGATCCGATGTCTCCTGCCCGTTCGAAACCGACCCACAGTTCACCGTCGCACCGCTCGTTCCCGGCGAGACGACCACCACGGTGGCCCCGACACCGACGACCGCGCCGGGCGGGGACGATGCGGCGTCGTCTTCGGTCGTGCTCTGGGTGATCGTCGGCGCGGCCGTCGCCGCCGCCGTCGCCGTCGGCCTGGTCGTCGGTCGCCGAGGTCGGAGCACAGGGAACAACGAGCCGCCGACCGGCCTCGAGCCGAACCCGCGTGCGCCGAAGCGCTGACTCAGATCGGGCGAGCAGTCGCGGCGGCGTCCGCCGCCGGCTCCGGGGTCGGCGCCGACTCGGTCTGCAAGCAGAGCAGTAAGTAGAGAGCGGGCAGCACGATCGAGCGCTGCCGCACGAGCAGACCGAAGTTGCCGAACGCCTGGAACAGCATCACGTAGGTGATGGTGAGGGTCCAGCAGTAGAGCAGGAAGGGCTGGACCCTGACCCGGCGCAGCGAGGCGGCCAGCGACCGGCGGCGGTAGACCATGAAGGCGACGAGGGCCAGACCCTCGATCGAGGCCAGGATCTGGTTCGGTGTCTCCACCTCCCACGGCACCGGTCGGATCAGCACGGTGACCGCCGCCATCGGCAGGCTCAGCGGCGAGAGCGACACCGACGACTCGAACTTCGATCCGCCCTGACTGGTGGAGGTCTGCGTCGCCTCCAACTCGCTCTGGATCGAATCGAACGAGAGTGCATCGACGCCGAGGGCCTTCGAACCCTGACTGACCGCGAACACGGCGATGAGCGCCACCAGGATCACGCCGATGGGCTTGAAGAGCGAACCCTCGGTGGTGGCCCGGCGTCCCGAACGCCCGACGATGTAGGCCAGGGCCGCCGCCAGCACCGCGATACCGAGCAGGTGGGCGCGCACGACCCACACCAACCACGCGCCGGGAAAGGCCACGAGCACTCCGTGGAGGAGGCGGCCCCGAAGCACGTAGGCAGTGCCCAGCGCGATGGCGCCGAGACCGAACTGCATCAGGGCTTCCTTGCCCACCGACGACGGCCAGAAGGCGAGGCTGGGCGCGAAGAGCATCAGGATCAGGAAGAGGCGCCGGTCGAGGAACGGCACCGCAATGCAGCCCGCCCGGTACCAGAGGTAGGAGCCCACCAGCGCGATGAGTCCGAAGACCAGGAAGCCGGTGATGATGTCGCGACCGAACAGGTAGTAGACGACCCCGGTGAACCAACGCACGAAGTTGGACTTGCGCAGGTCGGGTAGCACCCCCACCTGCGCGCCCGAGACCCCGAGCCACACGTTGGAGAAGCGCCGACCCCAGGTGTCGTAGATCGTGGCGTCGCCGACCGCCCCGTAGGCGTCGACCAGGGTCCGGTAACGCAGGAGCGAGGCCAGGACCTTGACGATCGCTCCCCAGGCAAGGAAGCGGGCGAGCCAGGGCTCGGCCGGGTGACGGGCCTGCAGCCAGTGCCCGAAGCCGATCGCCCCGAGGATTCCCGCTGCGGCCGTGAACGAACGCGACAGCCAGGGCACGGTGGCGAAGTGGGCGACGACCACGGTGACGAGCACGAGGAGGCCCGCGATCGCGAGCGGAGTGCGGGCGAGATCGAGCTGGTTCCGGTCGACGGTGGGTACGGCGAGGTCGGAGAGGTCGGCGGGATCGACCGGACCGTCGGTCGCCGCCCGGACCGGATCGGATGTCACCGACGCCGGATCGGGCGGGTACTCGACGCCCCGCATCTCGGCGCGGCGGAGTTTCCACCAGGGCACCGACGGCGGCCGGGCGTTCGCCGCCCCGAACCCGGAGAGAACCGGCTCCCGACGCGGCGGGTCTCCGCCCTCGGGCCGGGGGATGTCGGTCACGAGCCGCCGTGCTCCATCGATCGGGCCTTCCTTGCCTCGGCGACGTCGCGAGGTTAGCGTCCGACGATCCCGAGCCGACCGAGCCCCACCGTTGCGCCCGCACCCGCGCGGCCGCTCCGCCTGCGGCTCGAGTGGGTGGCCCGCACCCTGCCCGACCTCGTCGGCGCGGCGGTCGCCGCCTACACGACTGTCGCGGTCGCGCTACTGCTCGTCGATGCGTACCGACCGGGCCTCGCCCTGCCGCTCGGCGGACTCGCCGCCCTCGCGGCCGGTATCGCCGCCACCCGGCTCCTTCCCTCGACCGGCGCGACAGGGCCGGCGGTCGTCGCCCTGTTCCTCGCCATCGGCGGCGGCATCGCCACCGCCGGGTGGTCGGGCCAGTACCTCGACGCCGACCTCGACCCGGGGACGTACGCCAACGCCGGGCTGTGGCTCATCGACCACGGGAGCCTGCGCCTGCCCCTCGCTGCCGACATCTTCGGGTCCACGATCCCCGGACTGCGCTTCGATGCCGGCGGGTGGTCGATCGTGGACGACCACCTGGTCGCCCAGGGCAACCACGGCCTCCCGGCCCTCCTGGCCGTCGGTGGGTGGCTGGGCGGACCGGCGGCCCTCCTCCGCACCAACGCCCTGCTCGGCGTTACCGCCGTGCTGGCCTGCTTCGCCCTCGCCCGCCGCCTCGTACCCGGGTGGTGGGCGGTGCTCCCCCCCGCGATTCTCGTCGTGAGCCAGCCATTCCTCGCCTTCACCCGGGTCACCTACACCGAACCGCTCGCCGCCACGCTCGCGCTCGGTGGTCTCGCCGCGCTGGCCGCCGCCGCCCGCCGCCCCCGTCCCGCGGCGCTCGGTCTGGCCGGGTTCGTCCTCGGCGCCGCCTGCCTCAGCCGACCCGACTGCTACTTCGGCGCGATCGGCGTGGCCGTGGTCGCCGCCGGGGCGGCGCTCGGAGAGTCGGAGCACCGGGGCCGGGTCTTCCTCGCCCCGCTCGTGGGCTGGGCGATTCCCGCGGCGGTGGCCACCGCCGATCTCCGCCTCCTCTCCCCCGTCTACTTCGGCGACCTCGGACGCGAGATCGGCGCCCAACTCGTCATCGGGGCGATCGCATTGGTCGCGGCGGCCGCCGCCGTCGCCCGCGGCCGAAGTCGACGGTTTCCCACCGGCACTCCGGCCGCGGCCCGCCTCGGCACCGCCGCGGGAATCGCCACGGCCGCCGCCTTCGCACTCCTGGCCTCACGCCCCCTCTGGCTCGAGCAACACCGACCCGAACCCAACCCCGGCATCGCCGCACTCCAGGCCGCGGTGGGGGTGACGATCGACGGCACCCGCACCTACGGGGAGCGGAGCCTCGAGTGGCTGTCCTGGTACCTCGGGCCCGCCACGGTGATCACCGGACTCGCCGGGCTTTCGGTGCTGGTCGCGCTCGCCGTCGCCCGCCGGATCGAGTGGCGGGGCCCGCTGGCCGTCGTGCTCGCCCACACGATCCTCTTCGTCGCCCGGCCGAGCATCACGCCGTACCAGCCGTGGGCCGCCCGCCGCTTCGTACCCATCGTGATCCCCGGCCTGTGCATCGGCGCGGCCGCGGTAGCCGTCGGCCTCGCCCGTCGGGGGCGGCCCGGTCGGGTGGCCGCCGCACTCCTCGCGGCCATCGCCCTCGCCTGGCCCGCTGCGGTCTCCCGGCCGCTGTTCGGAGTTCGCGAACACGTGCCCGGCCTCGCGCAGACCCGCGCCCTGTGCGCCGCCATCGGACCCGGTGCCGCCGTGCTCACCCTCGACGGCCCCACCCGGCGCCTGACCCGGAGCCTGGCCGCCGTCTGCCCGGCCGAGGTCGGATCGGTACTCAACCGTCGCCTCGAACCGACCACCCTCGCCGCGGCTCAGCGGGCGGTCGCTCGGCGCGGGTACCGACTCGTGGTCGTCGCGTCACGGCCCGGGCTCATCCCCTACCGCGGCGCTCCTCCCCGGGCCACAACCGCGTTGCGCTTCACCGGCTGGCAGGAGGCGCTCCTGCGCGCGCCCCGCCGGGAGAAGCGGTGGCAGCCCGCCTACTGGGTCGCCGAGATCGGACCCGACGGCCGGGCCACCAGCGAGTAGGCACCGCACACGTCGAGGTCGGTCTCGAGGTCGCCGGTGCCGGTCGGGAACAGGATCTCGGCCTCGGGGAAGCCCACCTCGCGGGCGAGCACGAGCATCGCCTCGGGGTACAGCGGGCGGACGTGGGTGAGGTCGAGCCAGAAACTCTTGAACGCGTCGATCGCGTGCGGGTTCACCGTCTCGAGGATGCACACCCCGTCGCCGCGCAGGACGCGCCGGGCCTCGACGAGGAGCGGACGGAGCATCTCGACCGGGAGGTGCTCGATCACCTGCGTGCTCACGACGGCGCCGACCGACTCGTCGGGCAGGGCCCGGAGGAAGTCGAGGAGATCGGCCTCGCGGACGTCGAGCTCGCGGCGCTTGGCCGCGGCGAGCATCGACGCGTCGGTGTCGACACCCCGGGCCTCGATGCCGTGCTCGCGGAGCAGCCCGAGGAACTCACCCCGGCCGCACCCGAGGTCGATCACCGGACCCCGCGCCTCGAGTAGCGGCAGATAGGGAAGAAAGCCCGCCGTGACCTGCGCCTCGGTCCCGCGGAAGACCTCCTCGAAGCTCGCGTAGTTCGCGCCCTCGCCGCCGCGGTAGCCGAGACGGACCCGGCCGTCGGGGTCGGCGATGCGGAGGGCCCCGGGGTCGCTGCGGTACGGCTCGGCCCGCACCCGGACCCGCAGGGTGTCGAGTCGGCGAGCGAGGTCGCCGAGCGCGTCGTGCACCTCGCGCTGCCCGGCGCCGAGCGCCTCGATCGCCGCCACCGCCTCGGCCTGACCGGCGTGGAGGGTGCCCGCCGCCGGGAGCAGGTCGGTGTCGACCGTGCGCCGCAGACCGGCCTGGGCATCCTGGAGACCGCGGATCGCCGTCGCCAACTGCTCGATGTCGTTGCGGGCGAGTCCGAGCGAACGGCGACTGTGGTCGCGGATCGCGCCGAGTTCACCCCGCAATCCGTCGAGTTCGGCGACCAAAGCATCTGTTGCGTCGACCAACGCCTGGATCCGAGCCCGCTCCTGCTCGTCGTGGTGACGCAGCGCGCGGAAAGTCAGCGATCGCAGAGGACGGGCGATCGCCGGGAACCGGGCGGGCGTATCGATGCGGGCCGGAGCCGTGATCGCGGCACGCGCCCGGCGGGCCTCGTGGGCCGGTGCGGACGCGGGGGGCGCCGTACCCCGCCGCCGCTCCAGCGCGATCTCGGTGGCGACCCCGACGCGCTCGCGCACGAAGCGGGCCGTCGCCGCCGGGCTCGCCACCTCCGCGATCCGCTCCCGACCCCGCTGCCCGAGCTCCCGGGCCCACTCCGGCTCGGCGATGATGCGCCGCATCGCCGCCGCCGCCGCGGTGACATCGGGCTCGGCCCAGGTCGCGCCGGCCGGGTAGGGACCGGCCCCCGGCGGCACCGGTGCCAACGCACAGTCGACGAGGACACTGTCGTCGGGTGTCGTGAACTCGAGGTTGCCCGAGAAGTTGGTGGCGATGACCGGGACACCCCGCGCCATCGACTCGGCGATGGTGAGCCCGTACCCCTCCGACCGGTGCAACGAGACGTAGGCCGCGGCCGCGCCGAGCAAGGCCTCGTTCTGCTCGGGATCGAGGTAGTCCTCGAGGAGAACGATGTCGGAACGACCGCGCGCCCGGAAGCGGACCCGCTCGCGATCGGACCGCGCCTGATCACCGTTGATCGCCTTGATGACCAGCACCGGACCCTCGCCCTCGGCGAAGGCCGCGCAGAACGCATCGATGAGACCGAGCGGGTTCTTGCGATCGACGGTGCTGAAGTAGTCGAACATGAACAGGAACATCGGCCCGTCGGGGATACCGAACCGGGCCCGATCGAAGGCCACCGGACTCTCGGGAACCGTCACCGGCATCGGCATCACGTGCACCGGCTTCTCGGTGATCGCGAGGAGAGCCCGGCGCAGGAAGTCGGAAGTCACCCAGACCTCGTCGACGAGAGTCAGCGAGTGGGCGAAGTACTCCGGGAGGTGGGCGAGCTCCCAGAACCAGACGCCGATCGTGTACCGGTCCTCGGCCAGTCCCGCGCCGGAGGTTGCGGTCCAGGCCGGCAGTTGGTCGGCGTTGACCACGACGAGATTGACGGGGTGTTCGCCGAAACGGCCCCGCTCCTCGTGCCGGATGTCGCGCCGACTCGCGGTGGCGGTGAAGACCCGGGTCGCCACGGGAACCCCGGCATCGGCGCAGGCGTCGACCAGGAGCCGACCCACCTGGCCGATGCCGAGCGCCGCAGTCAGGTAGCCGGAGAGGTTGACCCCGGGCGCCGAGCCCGCGGGAACCCGCGCGTCGATCCGGAGGTCGCGGCGACGGCCCGGCGAGACGAGGAAGCCGACGGGGATACCCGTCTGCGCCTCGGCGTGCTCCAGAGCCCACGCCGTGAGGTGATCGCCACTGCGACCCTCGGGATCGGGGAAGGCGCCTTGGAGGTCGGGTCGGGAGCGCCACAGACCGTCGAGCAGACGACCCACGCGTCCGCCGGGCGTCACCGGCTCGCTGAACCACGCGCGTACCGAGGCCGGATCGGCACCCAGCATCGGCGGCGGTGGGGCAGCGCCCTCATCGCACCGCAGCACCGCCTCGCGGTACACCGACCGCATCAGCGCTCCGATCGGCGTGCCGTCGCTCAGCCGCCCGAAGCCGTACTCGGTGTCGTCGCCCGGCGTCTCGGCGGCGGCGACCTCGACCAAGTACCGGTCGCACAACTCCGCCGCCACCGGGTGCTCGCTCATCACGACGCGCGGACGATCGGCCACGTACTTCGACATCACCCACGGCCGGTCGGACTCGAGGCCGCTGAAGTGGAAGAAGCGCAGGGGACCGCCCTCGACCGTCACCCGGTCGCCGTCGCGGTACAGCGGGCGCTCGTGCAGGTTCCAGTACGCCACGTTGCACCCGGGATCGGAGATAACGCGGCACGCGAAGAGGGCGGGTGCCTGATCGAGCCAGCGCTGGTCGACGAAGAGTTGGCGCTCGAACGCCACGAGACAGTCGCGGCGCAGGCGCTCCTCCCACCACCGCAGCATCGGCCGCGCTCCCTCGGTGACCGAGACGAAGCCCAGGTTGTAGACCCCGGCCACCGCCAGATCAGCCTCGGTCGGCCGGAGACCGTCGCGAGGGATGGGATGCACGCAGTGCGGGGTGAGGCCGATATCGGCGTCGCCGAGGGCGAAGCACACGTCGAGTGGGCCGAAGATCGCTACGTCGGGGTCGATGTAGGCGACCGTCGCCGTCCCGGTGTCGAGCATCATCTCGAGGGCCCACGGCTTGAGCGCCGTGCAGAGTTCCGTGACGTCGTAGATCGACGCCATGCGGTCGAACTCAGCGGGGTCGAGGGGCAAGGCCGAGGGCGCCACCCAACGCACACCGTCCTCGCCCACCGCCGGGAGTCGGCCCTCGCCATCGACGACCAGCGCAGTGAGGGTCAGCGAGGGGTTGGTCCGCCGGAGCGAGGTCCCGAGCACCCGGGCCCGGGACACGTAGTTCCGGGCAACGATCGTGATGACGGCCGCTTCGCTCACCGCTCCCCTGTTCCGATGTCGGCGGCCCCGGTCACCGCTGACGAAGCTCTCGCCTTCCGCGGTTCCGGCGCCGGATCCGGCAAATCCGGCCGGGTTCATGTGTACCACGCCCCGGCCCCGCAGTCGGGGAGCCGAAGCGCGGCCGACGCACCCCGTCACTCCCGCGGTTCGCCTCCCCAGGCGCCCCGGCCGAATGTCTCATTCCCCACTGCCGGGTGCTGGCGTAGGCTTACGCCCGACCTCGTGGTCACAACCCATGGAATCGACCCGCCGCTCCCGGATCCTGACGCGTCGACGGCGCCGCAGGATCGTCGCGGCCGGAATCGTCGCCGTCGTCACCTCCGGCCTCTTGCTCGCTGCCTTCGGCGCCGGCGCCACGCCGCCCGTGACCAACCCGGGCGACGTCACCGCCCGTCTCGACCTGTCACTCCTGACCCTCGGCGAGAACCAGATCGGTATCCGCACGATCACCCCGGCCACCGGCGAGATCGAGGCCAACGGAACGTTCACGATCCGGGCGGCCGACCTCGCTTTCGCGCCTCGGGCGCTGCGCCTCGACATCGGCGAGCGCGAACCCCTCGTCGTCGTGGTCGACACCCTCCCCGCCTCGGACATCCGTGGTCGGCTCGACCCGCGGACCGGGATCGCCCTCGTGGGCGGTCTCATCGAACAACGCTGGACGGTCCGGGGCTCCGGGGCGACCTGCGCGGTCGGACCGCTCAGAATCGGCGCCGGAACGGGCGTTCCCGGATCGCGGCGCTATGACGAACAGACGGGCGCGGTGACCGTGGTCGATCCGACCCCCGAGGTCGGTGCGATCGACCCCGAGACCCCCGGGTGTGCCGACCTCGCCGTGCTCGTCAACGACGAACTCGCCCTGCCGATCACAACTACGACAACCACCACGACCGTCGCGTCCTCGTCCACGACAACCACCGTCGCGACCGCCCCGACGACGGCGGATCCGCTCAAGCTCGCCGCGATGCCGCCGCCCGTTCCGTCGATCGTGCTCAACCTCACGTTCGAGCCACCGCCGAGTGCCAGCGCAGTCCGGACGCCGACGACCACGGCGGCGGGTCCGACTACCGCTCTCGCTCCCGCCCCCACGGTGGCCACACAAGCCCGACCGGCGGCGTCGGCACGGCCCGCCGCTTCGCGCCCGGCCCGAACGCCGCCCCCGACGATCGCTCGGCCGGTGCAGAGCGAGACGGTGCGCCAGGCTCTGCTGCGGGCCGAACGAGCACGCAACGTGGTCGCCATTCCCCCCGCCCTCTCGCAGCGCGAACCCGGCTGGTTCCCGAGCCTGGGCGACATCGACCCCACCGAGATCCCCGACGCCATGCGGATCACACCCAGCCGCAGCGCCGGTGAGACGCTCCGGGCACTCCCGGCCGGGGCGATCCGGGGCTCGACCTCCGGCCCGCTCTTGATCGTGCCCCTCGTGGCTCTGATCGGGCTCGGCTACATCGGCTTCCGCCTCATCCGCGGCGAGATCGCGCGCTCCCGCCCGCGGCACCGCTTCGTACTGCCGACCTCGGCGCCTCCGGCCGACGAAGACGCCTGAGCCGATAGGCGTCGAGGCCCGCTACGCCGAAGAGCGATCGTGACGGTCAGTCCGTCGGTCGGGCGACGACGAGGAGCGTGTTACGGGCGAGGCGCTCGGGCAGCAGGGAACGCACGGCCCCGGCGGCGAGCGATCGCCACCTACCGGGTGTGCGGTGCCCGACGTATTCGATCTCGAGTACCGAGAACCCGTGGCGCTCGAGCAGTTGGGTCAAGGTCGTCTCGTCGAACCAGCACGTGTGCCCGGAGTTGACGCGCGGGCGACCGCCGATGCGGTAGACGAAGTTCGAGACTGCGAAGGCGTTCGGCGTCGTCAGTACGAGACGGCCGTCGGGTTGGAGGTGAACCCGGGCTCGGTCGAGGAAGGCCCCCGGGTTCGAGAGGTGCTCGATGAGTTCACCGGCCCACACCACGGCGAAGGTGCGCCCGAGCCCGAATGTCTCGGCATCGCCGACTCGCACGTCGAAGCCGAGGGCCCGGGCCCGTTCTGCCAGCCCGGGATCGAGCTCGAGGCCGACTGCTCGGGAAGCGACGCTCGCCACCCGGGCGTGCATCCAATCGGGACGGCCGACTCCCGAACCGGCACCGATGTCGAGCACGCTGCGACCGACGAGCAGAGTTCGAACCCGCTCGAATCGCTCTGCGTGACTCCCCGCCCCCCACACCGGCTGAAGTCGATGACGTTCGGGCACGCCCCGCGAGCGTAGGGGACGGCGCGCACGGCTACCATCGCGGCGGCGAGGTGACGTGATGACGACTTCCGACGACGCGTCGGACCGATCGGGAGATTCGGCCCGAACCGGAGCCCCCGGCTTCATTCCGGCCGACGTCGTGCGCGAGCAGTTCTCTCGGCTACGGGCCGAGGTGACCGAGGCCCGCCGCGAGAGCGAGAAGTGGCGGGTCATCGCCGAAGAGCGCGAACGAGCGCTCGAGCGCGCCGATGTGACTATCCAGGCGTTTGCAACCGCCCTCGGCGCCGGTCGTCCGATCGAGATAGGCGGGATGTCCGCCGAGACTGCGGCCCTCAGCCGAGACGTGACCACGGCGTCCCGCGAACTCGCCGCCGCATCGCGCGATCTCGCCGAGGCCTCGCGCGTCGGCAACGCTACGGTGACATCGGGTGGAGGGCCTTCTACCGACGTCCCGGCAGTCGCCCCGTCCGGAACCACTGGCACCCCGCCCGGGTTCGCGGTCAGTGCCACCGCGAGTCCCGAACCGTCGACCCCGACGTTCGTGAGCGCACCCGACCCGGCCGACGACGACATCGTCGAGATCCCCCGCCACGTGCGCGAGGAGGCGGAGCGCTACGCGCAGACGCTCCAAGCGATATCGGAGTTCAAGGTCGACCTCGCCCGGCCCCGCCGCTGGTGGACCTTCTGGCGCTGAACGGCGCCCTCCCCACCCCGGAGCGGCCGACTCCTCACGGGTAGGTGGATTTCCGGGGACCGGTAATCAGCGCAGCAGTGATCGAAACGAACGGATCACTCCGGCGGCATCGTGATCTCGAGCCAACTCCGCGCTCCCGCCCGACCCGGCGTACGGGAGCGGCGGCGCCGCCGATCCTCGCCCAGGAGACCGAGGCCCCCGCCGATCAGGATCGCCTCGGCCCCGACTACCGCGCCCCAACTGCCGACACCGGTGTTGGGGAGCGGTCCGGGCGGCGGACCGGGAACGGTCGACGGGTCGGTTGGCCGAACCGGAGCGAGCGTCGTGGAGGTCGTCGTCGGTACCGGCCGGGTCGTCGGCGTCGTCGACGACGGTGTCGGGAAGGTCGGCGGCGTGTCGGGCGTGACCAGTTGCAAACTCGAGGAATTGGTGAAGGAGGACTTCACCGCAGGGTTGTCCGCCGCACAGAGCGCTTCGGTGGGCACCTTGTTCTCCAGTGTGAAGCGCAGATACGACCACACGAGCAGATTGCGATACTCCCCGCTCGTAATTGTTCCCCCGACCAGATATTTCTGGGTGGCGAAGTCTTGCTGCTGGAAAACCAGCGTGGCATTCGAGAACTTTCCGTTCGCCCACGCAAACGTGCCCGTGCCCTGCATCGAGTACGAACCACATGTCGCTGCGGTCATGGTGAGGGTCGCCGTGAAGGTCGCACTCCCCCCCGACTTATTGCACCCGTAGGTACGCCCGGTAATCGAAGCATTCTGGTCTCCGGCCGGCGCAGTGAGCAGGCCGGGGGTCATACGCATATCGCCGCGCCAGAAGTTGCATTTGATCGCCGCAGTGCCACCGGCGGACTCCACACCCCCCGCCGCTTGGGACAGCGCGACCGAGGCGGGAAGCAGCAACGCTGCCACCAGCATCAGCCTGGCCACGACCCTCATCAGACACTCCCCATCCGGATCGGACTCCCCCCCTGGGAGACCTGTATCCAGAACTGCGGGGAGACTAGACCGAATCGGGCGATCTGGCTACTGAGTAACCCGACCTACCCGGAATCGGCCGGGCGCCCGGATCTCCGGGCCCCGCCCGGCCCCGGAGATCCGGGCTCAGGGACCCCGAAGGGCTGTCCGAACCTGGACGGAGGCCCGGACTCCGGCTAATACTGGGCAATCGACCCCTCACGGCCCCGGCGGCCCCCCCTCGGGCGCACCGTCGCCACTCTGGCAGCCCTCATCGGCCTGGTTGCGGCCGGGACGGCCGCCGACTGGCCGATGTTCCGCTTCGGACCCGACCGGAACGGGCGGAACCCGAGCGACACGATTCTCAACGTCGGCAATGTCGGGAACCTGCGCCAGCGCTGGACCGGGCCCACCGGCTCGACCCCGGCCACTCGGGGCGCCGTCCTCTCCTCCCCCGCCGTCGTCGGGAACCGGGTCTACGTCGGGTCGGAGAACGGCAAGCTCCTCGTCTACGACGCCGCCGGCGTGCAGGGGTGCTCCGGGACTCCGCGCCGTTGCCAACCCGTGTGGACGGCGGCCACGGGTGGTCCGGTCGAATCGTCACCCGCAGTCGTCGGCGGTCGGGTCTACGTGGGATCAGGCGACAAATCGCTCTACGCGTTCGACGCCGCCGGAGTTCAAGGGTGCAGCGGGACGCCGCGCGTCTGCACTCCTGTCTGGAAGTTCACGACGAGCGGAGCCATCTCCTCCTCTCCGGTCGTCGTCGGCGGGGTCGTCTACGTGTCCAGCCAGGGCGGATTCCTCGTCGCGGTCTCCACGTCAGGAAAGTACCTGTGGCGGGCCACACTCACGATCGCCTCACAGTCCTCGCCGGCGGTGGCCAACGGACTCGTCTACGTCGGCTCGAACAACGGCTACCTGTACGCATTCGATGCCGCCGGGGTCCAGGGCTGCAGCGGGAGCCCGCGAACCTGTCTCCCGCGGTGGATCGCCGACACCGGGTACCCCATCGCGGGCGCACCTCTCGTCACTCAGGGACGCGTATGGGTGGGCACGGACAGCGGGGTCTGGGTCTTCGACGCGGCCGGCCTGCTGGGCTGTACCGGGACACCGAAACTCTGCTTCCCGCTCTGGTCCGGCTCCACCCTCGCTCGCATCGACGGGTCGCCCGCGAGAGCCGGCTCGACCGTACTCGTGCCGTCGGCCGATGGCTTCCTCTACGCCTTCGACGTCAATGGGCGGACCGGCTGCGGAGGCATTCCGGTGCAGTGCCTACCGGTGTGGCGCGCCTTCCTGAATCAGCCGATCTCCTCCTCGCCTGCCGTCGCGAACGGGGTCGTCGTTCTCGGAGGGAAGGACGGGTACCTCTACGGCTTCTCGGCAGGAGGAACGACCGCCTGCGGAGGGACGCCCCGAATGTGCACGCCACTCCTCCTCCAGAGAGCGAACTCCTGGGATGCCTCGGCCTGCCCGACGGGAAACGGAGCGGTCTCGTCGTCGCCCGCGATCTCGAACGGCCGGGTGTTCATCGGTTCGGGCGACTGCGAGCTCCACGCTTTCACGCTCCCCTGAGGTGCGCACCGACCGATACCGGGCCCTCGGACGGTTCCGCTCCGGCCCCGACTTGACCCGGTAATGAGAATCGTTTTCAATACGAGGCCGTGTCCGGCTCCCGTTCCGCTATCCCGGCCCTCCTCCTCGCCCTGACCTTCGCGGCTGTCGGTACGGGCTGCGCCGCCGTCGAGGACGCGGCCGACGGACCGACGGTCGCTGTCACTCAGCGCCCCTGGGCGGCGATCACGCGAACGATCGCCGGCGACCGGGCAACCGTGCTCGAGGCGGGTGCGGCGCCGGGTATCGACCCGCACCTGTTCGAACCCGACGCCCGCACCGCGGCCGCGATCTCCGACGCCGACGTCGTCGTGCTGAACGGAGTCGATCTGGACCACTGGGCCGAGGAAATCGTCGACGGGTCGAACCGCAATCCGCTGGTGGTGACCGCGGCCGAGGTGATCGGGGCCGAGGGCGACCCGGGGAGCTCCGACCCCCACCTCTGGTTCGAACCCGACGCCGGACCGGCCGTCGCCCGGGCCGTGGCCGAGACGCTCACCGCCGCCGATCCCGACGGCCGGACCACCTACGCACGCGGTCTCGCCCGCTTCCTCGCCGACTGGCAACCCGTGGACGATCGCATCACGACCACCCGCCGGGCGGCGGCGGGCACCACGGTGGCCGTCACCGAGCGGGTCGCCGATCGACTGCTGCGCGCCCTCGGCCTGCGCATCGTGTCGCCCACCGGTTTCGCGGTCTCGGTCGAGGAGGGCGAGGAGCCGAGCGCACGGGACACGGCCGCAATGAATGCGCTGATTGCCGACCGACGCGCCCGTGTTCTCGTCTACAACGTCGATGCCGAGACCCCGGCGACCGAGCAGGTGCGCACGATCGCCGCACGCCGCGGCCTGCCCGTGATCGAGGTCACCGAGGCGATGCCGGCGGCGGTCGACTCCTACCCGGCTTGGATCGGCCGCACCGTGGACACGATCCGACGGGCGCTCCCCGCCGCGCCGTGAACCCGATCGTCCGAATTCGCGACGCCACTGTCCGCTTCGGTCGGCGCATGGTCCTCGACGGCCTCGACCTCGAGGTCGGCGCGGGCGAGTTCGTGGCTGTGCTCGGCCCGAACGGCGCGGGCAAGACGACGTTGCTCGAGGTCATGCTCGGACGGCGCCCCCTCGACGCGGGAACGGTCGAGATCGACGGTGCACCCCCCGGACGCCGCGCCACCGGGATCGGCTACATCCCCCAACACCGTCGCTTCGCCACCGACCTCCCCTTGCGCGGCCGCGACCTCGTACGCCTCGGGGTCGACGGAGCCCGGCCCGGCCTCCCGCTCGACCGGCGGTCGACGCGACCGCGAGTCGACCGGGCGATCGCGCTCGTGGGTGCCGACGAATTCGCCGACCGTCCGCTCGGCCTCTGCTCGGGCGGCGAGCAACAGCGCCTGCGCATCGCCCAAGCGCTCGTCGGCGACCCGCACCTGCTGCTCTGCGACGAGCCCCTGCTCTCACTCGACCCCGCGCACCAGACCGCCGTCACCGCACTGATCGAGCGCCAACGCCGTGAGCGGGACGCCGCGGTCGTCTTCGTGACCCACGAGATCAACCCCGTCCTCCCCTTCGTCGATCGCGTCTGCTACCTCGTCGACGGACGGGCCGCTGTCGGTCCGCCCGATGTCGTGCTCACCGGTGCCCGGCTCTCCGAGCTCTACGGCGCTCCGGTCGATGTGCTCGACGTTCACGGCCGTATCGTCGTGCTCGGGGCGGAAGGTGCGACCGAGCCCCACGCCCACCACCACCACGAGGGCGAGCACCGGTGACCGGGGTCACTCTCTACCTGGCGGAACCCTTCGCGCAACGAGCGCTCCTCGCCGGCGCCCTCGTCGCGATCACCTGCGGACTCGTCGCCCCCTTCGTCGTGATACGGGGACTCTCCTTCGCGGTGCACGGGACGAGCGAACTCGCGTTCACGGGAGCCGCGGCCGGACTCGTGCTCGCCGATGATCCGCTGCTCGGGGCACTGGCGGGCGCAGTTCTCGTCGCCGTCGTCATCGGGGCCCTCGGCGTGCAGGAACGCGAACGCGACGCCGCGATCGGGGTGATCCTCGCCTTCGGTCTCGGCCTCGGCGTCTGGATCCTGAGCGGCTACCGGGGCTTCTCGTCGGCCGCGACCAACATCCTCTTCGGCAACATCTTCGGCGTCGGGCCCCGCCAGCTCGGCGTCCTCGTCCTCATCGCGGTCGTGGTCGCGTCGGTCATGGCCGGGCTGGCCCGGCCCCTCCTCTTCGCGTCGGTCGACCCCGATGTAGCCCGGATCCGGGGCGTTCCCGAGCGGGCGCTCGGCGTGGTGTTCCTCGTCGTGCTGGCTCTCGCCGTGACTGCCGCGGCCCAGGTCGTGGGCACCCTCTTGGTGCTGAGCCTTGCGATCGCGCCGGCCGCTTCGGCCCGGCGGTGGTCGGCGGTGCCGATGGTCGTGATCGCCGTCTCGGTGGCGTTCGCCTTCGTCGCCGGCGTCGGCGGCATCCTCGCCGCTCTCGCCGTCGGCACGGTCAAGCCCAGTGTCTTCGTGACCTCGATCAGCTTCGCGATCTACCTGATCTCCCGTCTGCGCCGGGAGCGCTGAGACCGACTCACTCCTCGATGAAGCCCGTGGCCTCCGCCGACTCGGGTTCCTTGCCCAAGAGGTGCTTGAGCACCTTGCCCGCCGCGTTGTGGGGCAGCGCGTCGACGAACTCGACGTGGCTCGGCACCTTGTACGCGGCGAGGGTCTGCGCCGCGAACTCCCGCACGTCGTCGTGGCCGATGATCCCCGAGGCCCGAGGCACCACGTAAGCCTTGACCTCCTGGCCGAGCGTGGCGTGATCGACGCCGACCACGGCAACCTCGGTGATGTCGGGATGCTCGATGAGCCGCACCTCGATCTCGGCCGGGTAGATGTTCTCTCCGCCGCGGATGATGAGGTCCTGACGACGACCCTCGAGGTAGACGAACTCGTCGCGGATGTGGCCGAAGTCGCCGGTGCGGTACCAGCGGTCGGCGTCGAGAGCCGCCGCCGTCGCATCGGGGTTGTCCCAGTATCCGAGGAACAGGGCCGCGGTCCGGATGCAGATCTCGCCGACCTCGCCCTCACCGAGCGGCGCCCCCGTCGCCGGATCCCGCACCTCGAGTTCTACGGTAGGCGAGACGTTGCCGATGCTGTCGGGTCGCTCGTAGCTCGCGTCGGCCCGTAACGACGTGCCCGCCCCGCTCGACTCGGTCATGCCCCACCCGGTACCGATTCCCGCTCGGGCGTGGGGAATCCGCTGCTCGAGCGTGCGCAGCAGTTCGGGTGGCCACACGGCACTGCCGCCCCCGACGGTCTGGAGCGTCGAGAGGTCGTAGTCGCCGAGCCCGGGCCACTCCAGCAATCGCCAGAGCTGCGTCGGCACCAGCGACCACATCGTCGCTCCGTGCCGCTGGGTGAGTTCGAGGTGTACGTCCTCGCGCCACTTGCCCGGCGGGGCGTAGACGATCGTCATCCCGCTCGCCGTCGCCATCACCAGTTGGCAGTTGAGGCCCGAGACGTGGAAGAAGGGCGAGGCCGAGATCGCCACCGGCGGGCCGGAGGGCGGAGTCACCTCGCGCCCCGCGGCCATCGCCCGGGCGAAGCGCTCGAACCCACCGGCCATCGCCGTCCAGATGAAGTGGATGTTGCTGCGGTGCGACAGGAGCGCGCCCTTGGGTCGCCCCGTCGTTCCGCTCGTGAAGAGGATGAGGAAGGGGTCGTCCTCGTCGATCGCCACCTCGGGCCGCTCCGCCCCGGCCCCTTCGGCTTCGATCGCAGCGAAGGCATGCTCGAACACCACGACCGGGTGGGGTCGACCGGGCTGATCGGCGAGCCGCTCCATGCGGCGCCTATCCCCGAGGCACACCTTCGGTCGGGTCAGGTCGAGCGCGTAACTCATCTCCGACCCGGTCCACCAGCCGTTCATCGCGACCGTGACCGCGCCGAGCATCGTCGCGGCCCAGAACGTGATTGCGTACTCGACGCAGTTCGCGGCGCAGATCGCGACCCGGTCGCCCTTTCCGACGCCGTACCGATCGGCGAGGACGCGAGCCACGGCAGCGGCGGCCAGCGGCATCTCGGCGTAAGTAACCGTGCGCTCGGGGAATACGACGTAGTCGCGATCGCCGTGGCGCTCGGCCGCGGTCTCGAGCAGGTCGACGAGACTGCGGGGCCGTCCGGCGAAGACCGGAAGCGGTACGCCGAGCACCGGCTCGGTGACGACCTCGAAGGGGGCACCCGGTCCGACGAGACCGTCACGGACCGCATCGGGCAGCGTCGCATCGGGCCAGGTCAGCCTCATGGAAGCGGCATCGTAGGCGCGCGCTCCGCCCATAGGCTCGGCCGCCGTGTGCGGCATCGCCGGGTTCGCCGGCTCCGACCCCGAACTACTCGAGCGAATGCTCGCGTCGATCGTGCACCGGGGTCCCGACGGCCAGGGCACACAGGTCGGACCCCACTTCTCTATCGGAATGCGACGGCTCGCCATCGTCGACGTCGCCACCGGCGACCAACCGCTGTACAGCGCCGATCGCAACCTGGCCCTCGTCCACAACGGCGAGATCTACAACGCCCCCGAGCTGCGCCGGGAGCTCGAGACCCGGGGCCACCGTTTCGTCACCGACCACTCCGACACCGAGGTCATCCTCCGCGGCTACGAGGAGTGGGGGCCCCGCGTGGTCGATCACCTCGCCGGGATGTTCGCCTTCGCGATTACCGACGCCCGCACCGGCGAGTGCTTCATCGCCCGTGACCGGCTCGGCATCAAGCCCCTCTACTACGTCGATCGCCCCGGCCGGTTCGCCTTCGCGTCCGAGTTGAAAGCCCTCCTCCAGGATCCGGGCGTCACCCGGACGCCCGATGCTGACAGCGTGCGGCGCTTCCTCGTCCACCGCCTCCACGACGACGACGAGCCCACCTTCTTCGCCGGCATCAAGCGCCTCCTCCCGGGGCACACCATGCTCGTGCGCCCCGACGGCATCGTGCGGATCGAGCGCTACTGGGACCCCGAGGTAAACCTCGCGTTCGCCTCGAGCCGCAGCGACGACGACTACGCCGAGGAGTTCGCCGCGCTCTGGGACCGCGTCGTCGCCCGCCACCTGATGGCCGATGTGCCCATCGGAGTGCCTCTGTCGGGCGGACTCGACTCGACCGGCGTCGTGACCACGATCGCCCGACTGCGCGACGCGGGCCACGACCTCCACACCGACGGCCTCTTCACGTTCAGTGCGCTCCACCCGGGCGAGACGATCGACGAGAGCGACTACATACACATCGTCGAAGGCGCGGTCGGCAGCATTCCGCACTACGCCTATCCCGACGCCGACGAGTTCTGGGCCGAGATCGACCGCTGGATCTGGTTCCAGGAGGAACCAACGATCGCCTCGGCCCCCTACGCGTACTACTGCGTCTACCGACTCGCCTCGCAACACGTCAAGGTGATGCTCAGCGGCAACGGTGGCGACGAACTCCTCGCGGGATACATCCCCTACTTCCGCGCCTATCTGTCGTCGGCTCTCGCCGGTCGCCACTACGTCGCGGCCGCGCGAGAACTCTTCGCGGGACGCGACCTGTACCACCCCTACCTCGGCGAACTCCTTCGGGAAC
>Ga0208783_10000635_pt1 | contig 21475 bp, 35 predicted proteins | sample DEB19_08_DNA_2_FD_184529 | JGI IMG/M metagenome (GOLD analysis project Ga0208783, IMG submission 184529) | Aqueous microbial communities from the Delaware River and Bay under freshwater to marine salinity gradient to study organic matter... | ecosystem: Environmental > Aquatic > Marine >...
TACACCGCAGAGCTGCTGGACCTCTCGGTTGAGGAGCCCAGCGCGGCGTTGCAGTCGTCGGAATTCAGTCGGTGACACCGTTGAGTTCCTGTTTAATGGTTTTGAAGTAGTCAGGATTAGCCTCGGTGGGTGGCACGAACCCAAAGCGCCGCCAAGTGGCGAGCACGTTGGTCTGAGCGGCTGGCGTGTACTTGAAGCGTGAGTCGTGAAGCGGTATTGCGGGTTTCATTTGATTGCTCCTTTGGTGAAGTTGGACATTGCTCGTTGAAGTGTTTTGGCAGCTTGGCGCTGCCGGTAGTGCAACTGCCGTAGCTTGTCAGGCAGCGGCGGCGGTCTGCGAGCGTCGGCCCCGCGGCCCCAGGTGTAGTGGGCTACGCGGCGCTGCTTTGGCCCAGCAAGCGACCAGACGGCGATGTGGCAGAGCTTGTGCTTGTGCAGGGCTTTGACATAGTCGCGTACAGTGAACTCATGTAGGCCCAGCTCGTCCTGTATGTCTTGGATCGTCACAGGCCCATCGACCAGCATGCCGACCAGGCGTGCGTAGAGGATAGGCCCCATGCGGATCACAGGTGGGCCCTCAGTGCCGCGGCGGCTTCCTCGCAAACCTTAGCGGGGTAGATGGTCACTATATGGCCGTTTGGCTTGCGCACTCTCCAGCTGACGCCCTGCTCGTGCTTGGCAATGAGGTCGAGGGCGTCTAGGGCTTTCTGTGCAGCAGGGGTGATCGCCAGCAGCTTGTCGATGCCGTTGCGGGCGATCGTCGCGAGGTCTTCGGTAAGTTGTTGGGTCATGTGTTGATGGCCTTTAGCTTTGCTTCGATGGCTTGGGTGTAGTGAACCACCTCATCTGGCGACAGGAACATGCTGCGTCCCGCGCTACGGTCGCCTCCCAATATGCTGTGTCCTGTCACCCTCTCCCACTCGTCCTCGATCTCCTGCGTCGTCAGTCCGACCCATTCGCGCGGTGCAGCGTAGAGAGGCACCGTATGCGGTGGGTCTGGCTCCATCACAAAACAATCGGGCCAGCCGTGGATACGGCTATCGGCGTAGGCGACAGGCTTCTGCGCGATGGCAGGTGGTGCGGTGTAGAGCGGTCGCACGTTGAAACCGTTCTCTCGTTTAATGTCATCCTGAGATTGCGTTACCCAGTCCCGGATTACCTCGTCTCGGTTGTCCGAATTTAGAAAGTCAAACATCCACGCCACCGGCTTCGCCTTTTGCCGCGCACAGACCAGACAACCATCACTGGGAATAATGGCCTTCCAGCCGCATTCCTTGCACAACTCCAGCGCAGTCTGCTCGTACTGCTCGATGGCAGCGATTTTGCTAATCAAAACATACGGCCGATAATTCGCTGACACGTCATTGTCTGTAGCATCCATGTAGCTGCCGTCGGCAAAATTTAATCGGTAATAATCAGGTGCAATCGGACGCTGCTTGTGAACGCTAACAATCACAGCTACGTCATGGGTCTCTTTGTCTGCTATGAAATCCGCAGGCTCAAGTAATTCGTACCAGCGCGGGTCGACCGCGGTATAGCCGCAGGCCATGCGAATAATGTCGTCTTGGGTCATTTCTTTCTTACTCCCAACCAATTAAACGGCACTCTTTGACCAAACCCGGAAAACGTCAAACGGTTTACTCGTGCATACATTGCATTGCGTATGACCGCTTTGCCGTCTCCAGGCAACTTAGCTTTGTCGACGTAGTAATCGATGATGCCTTTGCAATCTTGTATAAGATCGTCAACGACGGTCACCATAGCGCCTCGCCGACCTCAGTCGTCATATCCGCGAACGTGCGGATAGGACGTTGGGATAACGGCGGCTGGTCGCTCGGCCTGATCAACTGGTTGGGAAACGGCCACTGTACGGTAGCGGGCTGCGGACCAGAATTGTCGGCGGCCGACAACTGTGGAGACAACCAACTGTTGGTCTTCGAGTTCGATGAGCGCATTGCGTACCCCTGTGATTGAAAGCATGAAGCGTTCAGTGAGCGACTGAACGGTGGCTGGTGTCTTATGTGTTCGTAGGTAGCCGAGAACCTTTTCGCGCGTGGTCATTCCTTGGCTCCGATCATTGCAACGAGCATGATGGCAAGCGCCATGCCGAGCGGCCAGGCTGCATCCAGCGCGACTGCAGAACCGGTGGCTGCGGCTGACAGTGTGAGAGCGATCAGCGGCATGTCATGCCTCCACCGCGTAAGACAGTGCCCAGCTGGGCAACTGGCACCATTCGACGCGACCGGATGCAGTACGGTTGGCTGCAAGTGCAACATAACCGACACCGCAGGACTCGACAGATGCCTCGCATGCAGTGGCAAGGCTGTCGACTAGTTGTTGGTCTTGGCAGGATGACGGATCAGCAGCGTTCTCGACCAAGAACGCGCGGATGTAGGCACGACCCATTGAGTTGACGGTAGGCATGTTGATCTCCTGGTTGTCCGCGACGGCGCCGCGGTGAGGAGACTATGCCAAGTTATTTGGGGCGCGTCAACAGGGCAAGTGCATCTTGTGTTGATCTAGCTATACCTGCGATGCCGCCGCCCAGCTGGACCTGTCTCAGAAAGTTGAGCTGCGCCTCAGTTGGCCGACCTCGCGGCGCCTTAACTTCGATCGCAGTGAACACGCCCAGCATACCGCCCACCATCTCGTGTGTGATCAGCACCGGTGTCCAGCCGATGAGGTCGGATCCACCAGGGTTGCCGACCCCGTAGCGGATGACGCGGCCTTGATCATCGCGGTAGGCGCCGATGTTGTTCCGGTGCATGACAGACCCGGCCCGCGAAAGTGCAAGCCGGATCTGCTGCTGGATAGCTGCTTCACTCACGTTGCGAGATGAGCCTGTCGATGTACCAGCGGGCTTTCTTGAGATCCTCGAGGCCGTTTTTGTTCTTCCAACGCCACAAATACTTAATCGCATTGGCCGTGCAGACCGCTTCGATACCCTGCAGGTCAATCGTTGCAGCCTCTAGCGCGTCGATGCACTCGATGCCGCCGCGCGTGTAGTGCGCAGGATGATTGACCTGGTCGATCGCCTTGCGTTTGGATTGAAACTCATTCCACGCGGCCTCCTCGTATGCGTCGCAGTCATCCATTGTTGGGTTCCTCAATCTTCAGCTGGTGTTGCAGCAATCTGGCTTCTGCGACGATCTCACAACATGCACTGCGAGCTTCAGCCCAGCGCTGCTGCTGGACCAACATGTCGACGGCTGCGACACGGTTTTTGAGGTATTCAAGGATGGTGGCGGAGTTCATCAGGTGCCTCAGAATTTCAGAGGAGCGAATGGAATGTCGTCATCGAGGCGACCGCCGCCTGAAGGCTGCTGCCTCTGCGCCGGCGCCTGCTGCTGGTCATCCTTCGGCGTGAACATTGATACCATCACGCGATCCTTGCCAGGCTCTCGCGGCACCGCCGCCAGGTTGATGAGCGGGTCCAGCAGGGCGTAATGCCCGCCGTCGTCGCCTTGCATGACGACGCCAATGTTTTGATATCTGGATTTCTGCTTGCCGTCCCGGTCGGTGTAGCTGCCGGTCTTTACTGCTAAATCAAATTTTTTGCGTGCCATAGGTTCCTCAAGGTTATCGGGGGATGCGCCCCCGTCCGGTGTCTTTCCACCCGTCTGCAATTGCCCAGCCACAGGGAAGGAGACGTGCTGTCAATTGCTGCCGGTGTTATTGCCGCCACCTTCGGCTGGGCGGTGTGCCCACAACTGCCTGACAAGCATCCGGAGTTGATTCGCAGCTGGTACACCACGATGACGCTCAACATCCGCTAAAAATTTTCGCCGCACCTCAACGCTTGGCATAGCGATGACTGTACGCGCTTCGCACTCTTGACGCCATGCCTCGCATTGATGACAGACGACGCGACCGTCGATCAGTGTCTTGAACGGACCGACCTCGCAGAGCTGGCAGCCCAGGCAGGTCATTGTGTGACATCCCTGCGGGTGAGTTTCCAGATAACGAATGACCAGAGCGCGCCACCGGCGATCTTTGAGGCGAATTGCGAGACCACAATGCTGGGCATCAAGCCGCCGAAAGCGATCGTCGGGAACATGACGCTATCAACCAAAGCAGCGGCTCCGTTGCTGACGTTTGAACGCTGCATAAATGGCTTGTGGCGAAGGTAGTGATAGACAACCGCATCGACTAGGCCAGCGGCGCAAAATGCAATGACAGATGCCACTGCCACCTTTCCCGCCGCTGGGTTGAGCAGATAGCTCATCGCGCCGGCCGAAGCGATGAGACCGAGCATCTTGGGCCAGAGCATTGAACCGTTCCACAAATCGTGGAGCTTGTCTCGAAGCGCAAGATCCAGACCGATCAGCAGAAATGCGTTGATTGGCGAAACCCACGGACCGAAATGCGCCACGGAAAGGTTTGCAAGAACCAATGCCGATATGTAACCGATGATCAGAGACATAGGTGTCCTTGAGTTGGTGTGTCAGCCCAGCGAGAAGGGGGGTTTTGAGAATCAATTCGTTTCGCCATGCAACCAGCGCACACGATCTGTTCGGCGTGGTTCAGCGCGACATTTGTTGAGTCCGCGCTTGCTAGTGGCCAGCGGCCGGTACCCTGGCCGAGCATTCGCAATCCATGAACCCACGGCAGTCGGGCGCCGAACGTAGAGCGAAGCGCGTTGAAAGCCTCGTCCATCCGATTGCACCACTTTGCAGACCCGATCTGCCAATACTCGCCGGTCGAACCGAAACACACTCGGCCCCAGTCGTCGCAGAGTTCGAGCAGGTACGAAATCGGCAGATTGATGTGCCAGACCGGGATCCCAAATTGTTTCGGGAAAGGCCAGGTCTTGATTAGTTGCCGCTGGGTGTCAACATCTCCGCCGATTGCATCCGGCACGACTGCCCAGTGGGGATTGGCAAGGATTGGGTCGACCCACTTGTAAAACCCGAGCAGATCGAACTCGACGCCTCGCGTGAAACAGCTGAATGCGCCATTGTCGAGCATGAGCGACTGACCGATGCGAAGGCAGGTTTTTAGACTGTCCGGTCGGAAATAGCTTACGCAGAAGTGCTTTCCCGCCATCGACTCAAGGGCTGACTTTGGTGTGATCGGTGTGCCGTGATAGTGGATCATGCTCGCAGCCCCCTCGAGCCGCGCACCCGCGCCATCTGATAGACCCATCCTATTGAGTACCCTCGTTTAATAGCAATATCCCTCAAAGCCTCGATCGTCCGCGCCTGGCGCACCTCGTCGCGCTGTTGGCGTTTGATTTCCTCGATCTGGGCCAGCTCACCGGCGCGCTGCTGCAGCTTGGTCAACCGAGGCGCTTGGCGATGCCCGCACGCTGGGCACTCTGGCGCTGGCCGGTAGACAAAGAAGCATTGCTCACACTGCCGAACGACCTCGGGCTCGTCTTCGCTGGACCGCGTGCGCTTCGGCGTGCCAGTGAGCGCCCACTCTCGCGGATCGGTAGGCAGGCCGTGACGAAAGCAATTCCCGGCATGGTCCAGCACGATCAGCTCGCGCTTGCCTGGCGCCGTCCGCAGCCCGCGGCCGATGCTCTGCAGGTATTTCACGACCGACTGCGTAGGCGCGAGCATGATCACGCAACCGATGCCAGGCGCGTCGACGCCCGCGACCCAGAGTTGACAATTGACGACGACATCGATGTCGCCAGCGTTGAGCCCGTGCAAAGCCTCGCGCCGGATGGCCTCGGGACTGTGCCCACCGATGGCCATCGCGCGGTATCCGGCAGCCGCGAACTCCGACGCGACATCGTTGGCGTGCTTGACGTTCGTGGCGAAAGCGACCGCTGGGCGGCCATGCGCGAGGCTCCGGTAGTGCTCGACCGCGCTGCCCGTGATGCTGGGCCGGTTCATGCGGTCCGCGACCTCGCCAGGCGCATAGTCGCCGGCCACCGTCCGCACGCCGGTGAGGTCGGGCTGGCTCGGCGCGAAGTAACGGATCGGCACGAGCAGCTGCTGCGCGATGAGCTCCTGTGTGGTACAGCTGGGCACCAGCGTGTCGAAAATCTCATCCAGCCCCCGGCCATCGAGCCGCACCGGCGTCGCAGTAAGGCCCAGCAAGTGCGGCCGGCCAGCGTCCTCGATGACCTTGCGATACGTCTCCGCGACGGCCAGGTGACACTCGTCGATCACGATCAGGTCTGGCTTGCGGTAACGGCCCAGCCGACGCGCTGCGGTCTGGACCATCACGATCTGAACCGGCAGGTCGGGCTGATCCGGTCGACCGGCCATGATGTGCCCGTGCTGGATCCGCTCGCTGGTGAGCTTGGCGCTTGTGGCGTCGAGGATCTCCCGCAGGTGCGCCAGGAACCAGACCGATCGTCCCTTGGCGACAGCTTCGCGGATGATGACTGATGCCGTATGACTCTTGCCGCCACCGGTGGCCATGACCAGCACCGGCGCTTTGTGCCCAGCGCGATAAGCCGCGCGTAGGTCGTCAATTGCCTTGAGCTGGTGCAAACGCAACGTCACCGCTTTAACCTTTCTGCTGCCGACAAAATCCGCGCCCAGGTCGAGTATCTACGCCTGCCACCGTTGTACCACCTTGACACCGTAGCCCAGCTAACCCCGGCCTCGGTCAGCAGTTCGCTCACGGTCACGCGAGCGTCCCATGCGAGCTCGCGCAGTTGCCATTTGATGTCCATGCAACATTGTAACGGCTGAAATACTTGCAAGAAAGTAAAAAGCGGGATTAAGATGGATGCCCCACAACACAGGGAACCACAATGGAACCAGGAATCTACGACTACATCCCCAACGAGCAGTACCACGCTGGGCCTGGCATCAGCCAGTCAGCGTTATCGGTGATGGCACGAAGCCCGCTGCATTATTGGGCTCGATATGTTGACCCAAACCGTGAGCCGACTGAGCCGACACCGGCCATGAAGCTGGGCACTGCAATCCACACTGCGGTGCTTGAGCCAGATCTGTTCGACAAGCAGTACATCATCGCGCCTGACGTTGATCGGCGAACGAAGGAGGGCAAGGCCGTCTGGCAACAGGCAGTCGAGCAAGCCGATGCGATCGGCGGCGCGTTGATCTCATACGACGACGCGATGCTCTGCGGCCGCATTGCCCAGCAGGTGCGCGAGCATCCGATGGCACGCAAGGTGTTCGCAACCGGTCAGGTCGAGCGCTCGGTGTATTGGAATGACCCCGAGACCGGGTTGTTGTGCCGCGCTCGGCCGGATCTGATGAACCTGCCGCTGTTGGTGGATCTTAAGTCTACTGACGACGCAAGTCCTGCAGGGTTTCAGAAGTCGGCGTGGAACTTTCGCTATTGGATGCAAGCCGCCTGGTACATCGATGGCATTGAGCAGGCGACCGGTATCAAGCCGGATGCGTTCATCTTCGCGGCGTTTGAGAAGACCGCGCCGTTCGCGTGCGCCTTCTATTTCGCCGATGAGCCGATGCTCGAGATGGGTCGGCGTGAGTACCGCAAGCTGCTGCAATTGTTGGCCAACTGCATCGCAACAGACACATGGCCAGGTTATCCCGCCGAGGTGCGGGCTTTGGGTGTGCCCAGCTGGGCGATTACAGCGGCCGAGCGTGCCGCAGGGGAGCAAGCATGAGCTTCATCATCCGCAAGGCAGAGCGCCAGGGCGCGCGACTGCTCATCCAACTGTCCGGGGTATCGGGATCCGGCAAAACCTACTCGGCACTGCAACTGGCCTACGGCCTTGCTGGACAACAGGCCGACAAGATAGTCCTGATCGATTCTGAAAATCGCCGCGGCAGCCTGTACGCGAACGCGCTCCCACAGCCGTTCAACATTCTCGACTTCTATGCGCCGTTTTCCCCGGCCCGCTACATCGAGGCGATCGACGCGGCGTGCCAGGCCGGCGCTGAGGTTATTGTCATCGACTCAGTGACGCATGAGTACGAATCCGAAGGCGGTGTCGAATGGATCGCCAATCAGACCCGGTTCCCTGACTGGAAGAAAGCCAAGGCCGAGCATAAGCGGTTTATGACCCACATGCTGCAGTCGCCGGCCCATATCATCGCCTGCACCCGCGCTCGGGAGAAGGTCGATTTCTCAGACCCTAAGAACCCGCGGCCGCTGGGCATCCAGCCGATCCAGGAGAAGAATTTCTCGTTCGAGTCCACCGTGTCACTGATGATGCACGATCAGGGTCGCCGCCAGGACGTGCTTAAATGCCCAGCAGAGCTGCAATCAGTGCTGGGTCGAGGCTCAGGCTACATCACTGCCGCCGACGGCCTTGCGTTGCGTCAATGGGTCGATGGCGCGGCTCCGGTTGATCAGGAGACCGAGCACCATCGCGGAATGCTGCAGAACGCAACCGAGAAGGGCCTGCAGGCGCTCCAAGCGGCATGGCAAGCCACACCTGGTCGCGTGCGCCAGACGCTGGGCCGTCCGTTCCTTGAGCAACTGAAGGCTGCAGCGGCCGAGTACGACACCCTGCGCGGCGGCGCAAACCAGGTGCCGGATGCGGTGGCGTCACTTAACGAAGGGGTGTTTTGATGGACTACCTGACGCCGCAGCAAGTGCGCGACAGGTATCAGGGGCGCATTTCGCTGCAGACGCTGGCCAATTGGCGGTATCAGGGCACTGGCCCTCAGTACCTCAAGCTTGGCGGCAGAGTGCTTTATCCGCTGGTTGAGTTACTTGCGTGGGAACGCGAGCGGACTTCCAAGAACCTCTGACAGTCTATGCAACGTGGCAAGCCCAGCGCACGCCGTGCAGGTGCGTTGGGCTCGTCACAGTCGATGCAAAACTCCGGCGCAATCAATTGAGGTTTGTTGCGCAGCTCTTGAAGCCTGCGCTCCATCTCCCATAACGCTCGGTCGTTGGCGATGTCGGCGTCGTCCATCAGCCGACCATGCGCTCCGCAGCCTCGGTCACCTCGTTTACGCGCCGCTCCCAGCCGCGACCAAATGTGTCCCAGGTTTTAAGTTCGCGCAGGAAGTTGAGCCTGATCTCTTTATACCTAACGACAATGTCGGCGGCTGGCATAGCGGCAACTGCGGCCAAGGTACCAGGTCCAATCGCGCCGTCCGGTGTCGCGCCGACGCACTCCTGCAGCCACTTGGCGGCACGGCCTGGGCCTGAGTTGATCGCAGCATCGAACACGACGTAATCGACGCCAGCCGGAAGCTGGTCACCCTTGACCTTGTCCCAGTACCGCGTGCGATACAACGGCGCAACATCGCTGGGCTGCAGTGCTCGCATATCCTGCTCGGTCACAGGATGACCGCAGAATTCTTCCCAGACGGTTTTGGTGCAGCCCAAGTTAGTGATGCCACCTGGGTCGGACGGGTGGTGGACATAACCACCTTCCGATTTCAGAACGTGATCAAAAGCAAATTGCCAGTTCTCTTTCATTTTTTCAGTATGTCCTTTTGTTGACTTGAGTTGGAAGAACCCAACCAGAAGTTGTACACCGACGCCGTCTCACGTGCCAGCACACCCAGAAGCAGCATCATCACATCAGACCCGGTAAGCGACATCCATCCAGTCGCCGCACCGACCAGCAAACCAAAGAACCCGGTGACGGTGATGATGGACAGAAACGCAGGCATCTTGCTTCGCGTTGCCTTCTGCATCTCTCGCGCCGAGTCGGTGTTCTTGACATTGAGCTCGAATATCTTGGTGTCATTGGCCATCTTGGCCAAGTCGCCATTTTGCTCAAGCTGGGCAAGCTGTTGCTTGGCTGCAGCAGCTGCAGCCGGGTCAGGAAGCACCCGGTCTAGGATCTTGCCGCCGACTTCAAGAAGGGGTCCGAGGGGCAGCATCGCTGGTCTCCTTGGGTGATTCTTCGGGTGGCTTGGCGTTGAGAACGTCCTTGCCCTTGATGGCCAGCAGTGTAGCCAGTGAGCCGAGGATGTACTTGCTCATGTCGGAAAGCAGGAAAAAGAACTGCTTGTCTGCAGGCGCGATGCCACTCATGGGCTGGGTTACAAACACAAGCGAGTACAGCGAAAAGAACACCATGCCCATGACGGTTAGGGCAAACACAATGCCAATGAAAAAGCGCAGCGTACTGTCCAGCTGCTCGGGCGATCGGTTGATCACGGCTCGCGCTCCGATTTCATGTCGTTGGGTCGGTTTAGCTGGTCAGGGCAGGTGCCATTGATCGCGCAATGCGGTCGCTTGCACTCCGCTTCTTCCCAGTTCTTTGGGTCTTGGCACGGGTAGCGAAACCGCTCGTTGCAGCCGGTGAGAATGGCCACGCACAGCGACACGGTCAAGCCGAGCAACGACCAGCGAAAGCACTGCAACGATGTCTCGTATCGCATGCTATCTGCCCAGCGGATTGCTGGTGGCGCGCTTGAGCACGGACATCTCAGACCGCAGCGCCGCAGCCGTCGCGTCAAGGTCCTGTTTGACGCCGGCGAGCCTTGCCTCAATTTCGCGCTGCTGGCTTGTGAGTGCGACCTTGAGCTCACGCTGTTGACTGTCCAGCGCAGACTTGACCTCGCGCACCTGGCTTTCTGCCAACGACTTTGTCTCACGCCCCATCGCTGCGGCCTCGGTGGCTGTGCCCAACGCAACAGCCTTGGTTTCTCGAGCAAGCGCGATGGCATCGCTGGACCGCTCTGCGATGCGCACGACGGCCTCGGCGGTCGCGATCTGGCGCTCCTTGATCGCCTGCATCTCGATCTGCAGCGTCTTCATTGCCTCGCGGATTTCGGCGTCGTTGTACGGCTTGAATTTGTCAACCGCTTCGATCGTCTCAATCATCCGCGAATAAAACTTCATTCCGCCGTAGGCCGTCCCACCTATTACGGGCAGGCCCGTTAGGATCAAGCCAAGAATCATCTGACTGGAGAAGTTGACCGAGTAATTCTTGTTCTCGTCGCCAGGCATCAGGAAGCTCCTGAGACAGAGGGATAGGATTGGTCAATGATACCTGTGGTCGAATGACTTGCGGTGACACTGATCTTTGAGGCAACGCAGGCGCAGCTGGTGCAGTGGTCGAAGCCGGTGGCGCAGCACTGACCGTGCTCGAGTGCGGCAAGGTTGGCTGGTGCGCCGGCAGATCCGGAAGGGTGAGATGCTTGGGCAACTCCGGTAGTTTGAGCACTGCTGGAATCCGCTCTCTGGGCAACTCCACGGCTGGGATCTGACGCACGCATGTTGACGCTACTTTTTGCCAGCTTTGCCAGGTTGCTGACCCGAACGGGTCGGTGCAGACGCTTTGGCGCGTGTGCGTTTCGGTGCCGGTGTATCCAGCGGGGCAGGCTTTCGTCGCCGTCTCGACGCTGCTTCGGCAGGATGGCTGCTTGGGTGCAGGTTGGCAGGTGCTGTCTTTAAAGTACCAGCCGGTATCGAAGGGGACTCCGTTAATGCATCCTGCTTCGCGGTATCGCCACTGGCCACCGATTCCGCTCGGGCACGGCTCAGGGCTGATCCACGATCGAGTGCAAGTCGCTCCTGAATTCTGGCCAGCAGGGCAAGCGCACGCGAGAACATCACTGTGCCACCACAGGCACGCGGCCATAAAGCTTGCGATAACGGTCAGGATGAAGTTCGATCCACGCCTGTCTGGCTGCATCGCCGATACTCCCTCCAATTGGACAAGGTGAGCCCGCCATTTCCATTGCCTCCCATACGCGAATGTCTTGGCACAGGATGGCGACAGCCGACACCTTGAGCCCAACGTCATTGAGAACCTTGGCCAGCTTGATGCGCTGGCAGTTTTCGTCATGTATCACAGTGCCGCCCGAAAACCCGATCACAGTGCTGGACACTGCCCCGGACACCGGCACTGCGCACACGTCCTGGCTCATCATCGAGATCGATGGGCTCATTGCCGCTGCAGGCGGCTGGCCGCGGTAATTGACGGTCGTGTCCTGTCCAGCTGCTAGTGCAGGTAGTAATACGACAGAGAATGCAAGCGCTCGCATCTCAACCTCGAGGCCAAGCGTGAATGATGTAGTTGCCGAGGTGAAACAGGATAATGCCGCCGGTGCCGACAACGACAGCGATCAGCGCCCGCTCCTTCCTCTGTTTGGCCAACCGCTCACGCTCACGCTGGGCGGCAAGTTCTGCAGCTTTGCGCCGCTGAACGATCGCGTTGTGCTCGCGCTGGATATCCTCCCAGACATCAGCTTGGCCGCTCCATACTAGAAACTCGCGGAGCTCCTGCGTCATCTCACGAACTTTCTTGGCTGCAATGACGGTCTCGAGCGCCTCGCTCATTGCAGACTGCTGGCCGCCGCCGGCATCCTTCGCCTTGGAACGCTCGTCGGTCGAGGCCTTTTGCAGCTTATCCTGCGCATCGAACAGCTTCATAAAATCGCCGAGACAATCCTGTGCTGACCTTCCGACTTGGATGGCCTGCTTTATACCTGCAACAGCGGCCTGCGCGGTTGCCAAGATTGCGGCGACTTCGATCATTTGACCCGCAGAACAAGCGACAACAACAGAATGATGATCGCGCCTGCAGAACCGATTAGGATGGTCTCAAGCCGCTTCAACCGCGCATTGATACCCTCATAACGCACTGCGCAGACTTCTTCGTGCGTCATCAACTTTGCCTCAAGATCGTGTTGTTCCATGATTATTCGTACAGGATGTTGATAGAACCACTTTGGAAGGTATCTGTGCCATTGACCATCGTAATTCGGACACGATCAAGTACGGCAGTTAAAGATCTGCGACCTGCGCCAATTGCATTGGTAGGTTGGCTGTCAGATAAATTTGATGAGTAAACCCAATTATTACCATCAATATTTGTCAATACAACTTGACCACTAGTAAATGCACTCGATGAAACAGCTTCTTGAATCAAGAAACCAGCAGATGATGTACTGCTACCAGGTGAACCGCTAAATTGATTGCACGACGACGTATACCCAGAGGTTACAAATCCGGAAGACGTACCAAGCTGGACAAGCATGTTGCTTGTCCCGCTCGTTGATATGTTGTACAACATTATTGTGATACGTCTTGTACCGTTTGGTATTCCAGTGAAATCGCATACTGCTGTCGTAGGCGATTGAGATGTTCCACGAATAAGAGGTTGGAAAGATAGCCAGTCTGTATTGCTTGGATTGCGAATCTTTAGAATGCCAAGCGTGGTGTCATACCAAATCTGATTGGCATACGTCGTGGTTGGCTCGGTTGCGCCAGAGTTCGCGGTCGCAATTGCAGCGAGCGCGTTGTTGAGATCGGCGCGGAAGTTGGCACCGGTGTCGTTTGACAGGATGTAGTCGTGTTGGGCCATTTATAGTTCCGCGCTGTGTGTTGCTTCAGAATTATTAAGCAAAGCTGAAACGCTTCCAATTGCTAACGAAGCCGCTAAGATTAGATAGCCCGAAGTGGTAATGCTATTCGCAACCAGACCAGTCGTGTTCAAAAGATTTTGAGCGCCGAAAGTGACGGTCGGCAAGCCCCTCATTGTGACTGGATAACGCAAAGGACAAGAAACACCGCTACCTGCCGTCCCGCTATACCCCTGAACGCCAAAATGGTTAATGGCAACCCCTGTTGTCCAGTAGTATCGCTGACACATGGCCAGCTCATCATTAAACATCCGATGCTCAAACGGTGTCGCCACGCCCCCAAGCTCAAACTGCACATCTCGGATCGTCAACGTCTGAGACGCCAACAGCGCGCCAGTTGTAAACACGATTTCAAGACCGGTCTGAGCAGAAGCCCCGGTGTTGATTTGCGCTGAGTACGTTGCCTCAGTTGAAGTAATTGAAAACGTGCCAGTGGCGATCTGCGTGCGCGTTGGTGATGCGAGCGTGCCAAAGGCGTCCGCTGTATTGGCGCGATAGACGGTCCATGTAATGGATGTCAATGCGCTGGATGAGATTTTCGCTGACAAGGTGCAAATTTCACCTGCCATGTCATAGCAATTGACCTGCTCAATGCGCTGTCCAAACCCGACGCCTGTGTTGCCGGCCGCGCCTGTAAACCGATAATAAGTTGGAGCGATTGATGCTGGTTGATACTGAGCTCCAGTGACATTAGCGCCTGTGCAGTACGCATACCATCTATCAACCGTATATGCCAAAGCCGCGCCTGCCGTTATTGTTTGACTGGCAAATGCGTTACGCTGACTGATTCGCATCGCACCATTGATGATGCGATTTCTGTGCCCAGCAAGGTGGCCACCGGCAATTGCTTCGGCCTGCGCAACCCATCCAGTGTTGGCTGAGTTACGCTGTTTCATTGCGTCGTTTGTGGTGTCATACCAGACTTGCCCAGCAACAGTCGCCGCAGGAGCGGATGTTCCAGAGTTCTGCGATTGAATAGCGCCGGCAAGCGCGTTGAGGTCTGCCCTTACGCTGGACCCGCTGCCGTTCGCCACGTCATAGTCGTGCTGGCTCATGTATACCTCTAGGTCGTCTTGTAGCCGTAGCCCTTGGCAATCCAGTCCATTGTTCTGGCCACATTGGTTCCGGCTGAATTCTTGAAGGTGACAGTGAATCCGGTGGCGGATTGTGCTGACATCACGATGTAGTCCCCGGTGGCCATGTTGTACGGCGTCACCGCAATCGCTGGCGTCGAGTAGAACTGATTGGCGAACGTCACCGACAGGCCAGAGGTTGTGACGGCAATATTGTTGGCGCTTTCGATGCGATCTGGAACATCGATTGTAACGCCAAGGTCTGACACCTCGACTTGCGTGTACGGGTCAGTTCCACGATCGACCAACAGCCTGAACTTGAACGCTCGAGCTGTGTAATCACCAAGATAGAACGTGCGCCAGGCAGACCATATTGGGGTGCCAGCTGGATCATCGTTGGTCGTTGCGATTTGGAATGAGATGGCGGCATCGCCCAGCTCTTGCTCGCCGTCAAAGTTGAGCACCGCATCCCAGTCAGTCCAGCTATCGACATAGTTGACCGGTATGTCACCAAGATCAAGGTCGCCAATGCTGTCTATGGTTGGCCAATTGTCGACAAGGTTGGCTAAATTTACCGCTGCAGCTGCAAAATTGACAGACACGCGGCTGGTGTAGATAGCGCTTACATCGATGTATGACGAAAACTCGTACTCTCCAGATTGAACCACTGGATCTGGATACACTTCGCCTTCTTCATAAGTTCCTGCAGTGAAGTCAAGATCGAGCGAAGGGGTTGGCACCAAGTCTAATTTAAGCTTGTTCGATTCCACGAACATGTTGGTTTTGGTGCCGGTGAAGCCAGGATCCTGGTCGCTGATCACCACCGCGTTGTACTGGATGATCGACAGGGTCTGACTCAATATGGTTGCAGTGCCCAACGAGTATTGACCGGTGCTGTCGACAGCTTTGGCAAGATAGGTCCCTGCGGCGATGGGCACCGTGCCGCTTGTGGCCGATCCAGCAAACTCTGCGACTGGTATCGACGTGTTCCACGTTGCGCTGGTGGTGAGATCAGAGTACCGAATGGCGATCTGGCCGCCAATGCGGACATCTAGGTCCGGATGCTGGTCCCATTGCAAGAGACCGTTTGCGCCCTGAGCCACCAGCTGGAGCCCCGTGACATTTGCCGGGTTGGCGGTCTTGCCCAGCACGGAGGCGGTGAACGTGTAGGCTGCTGACTTCTTGCCTGTGATGTTTAGCGCGTACACCGTGATGATGTAGGTGCCAACCTCGCAATCAAGCAGCTCAAGCGAAGCCGATTGCGTGGTGTATTGCACCAGGTTCTGCTGGTCAATGCGAACCTCAACCAAGTAACTTGTCGCGCGGCTCGGCGGCGTCCAAGTGATGGTTGCGCCAACCTTCACGTCTGTCGTTGTCGTATACAGATACTCGGTGACTGCGCCATTGGTGACGGGGTCGGTTGCGTCGTCAAGGATTGAGATGTCTCGAGGCGTGATGACCAATCCGTCCTCGACTGCATCGTATTTGTCGGGATCATGCTTTAACGCCGTGATATCGATGATTCCGCCATCTTGCTCGCTGACCGTCACGACACGGAACGTCTGCGCTTCAAGCGACGTGCCAGTAATGACCCACTGAGCGCCAACCTGCGGAGCGGAAGATAGAGCGGATGCAAGCGTGACTGATTGCCCAGCAACGCTGGACACAGTCTTTGACTCAACCGTACCATTGGCAAGCACGACATACATCGTCCAAGTACCTGCGGCCAAAGTGACTGCTGAGTCAACACCAATCACGGTAGTGGTGGCGTTGACGACCCGGCCACCCATGCGGGCACCAGCTCGAGCCGAGTCAGCAACCTTGATCACATCACCAGGCCGCGCAACGGCGCCCTCAATGCCAGTGCTGAACGTAACCGTCTCTGACTCAAGTTCCTCAGAAAACAAAAGCCAGCGACCAACTCGATTGGCCTGGCCGCGCGAGGTGCAGCCGAATGCGGTGACCTCGGTCTGGATCACTCCAAGGCGAGCGATTTGCGTCGCGTTCTCGACGTACTCAATCTTCTGACGATACTGGTCGTCCGGATCATTCCAAGTGACCAGCGCCACGGTGTGCTTGGCCTTTGCGCTCGCCCCTGAATAGATGAACTGGCCATTGACGACGTTCGCCTGCGTGTACAAAGCCACGGCGTCCTTAGGCGCATCCTGCGAGACGGTCAGCGAACCGGATGACCAATAAACCATCCCGCGAAACACGCTCGCCAGATCGTTGATGACCTTAAACGCTTCTTGCCGCGACTGCAAGTAAAGATTGCAGGTGAAGCGAGGTTCTGTACCGCCAAACCCGTCGTTGACCTGCTCGTCGCAATACTGGCTGACCGTGTACAACGCCCACTTATCAACCTGAGCCGCCGGCACATAGGTGCCCAGCCCGTATCGCTCGTTGGTCACCAGATCGTAGAACACCCAAGCCGGGTTGTCGGTCCACGCTGTCTTGAACGTACCGTCCCAGATGCCGCTATATGTCCGAGCAACTGGGTCGTAGTTGACCGGTACTTGGATCTTGAGCAACTTGAGATCAAACGCTCGAGACGGTATGCCTTGGAACGCAGCCGAATCAAATCGCATTGAGATCAGCGCGGAGTTGGGATACCGAAGCTTGGCCTCAATAATCTCTGTGTAGCTGTCCCAGTAGGTTTTGTTCTGTAGCGACAGATCAGTTGCATCAGCTGTAATGCGCCGCACCCGGACGTTCCAAGGAGCAGATCCGGTCAATGCAATGCGGTAGGCTCGCTGGTACTTTGAAGTCGCTTTGCCATCGATCGTGTCGTTGATTTGTGTGACGTAGCTGCCGCCACTGGCTTGCACGTCGATTGCGATCTGAACACTGGTTCCAGCCTGCTTACCGTCATTCTCGGCTTTGTACAGAGCGAGCACTGACAACACTACTCGAACCGCATCCACTTCAGAATTGGACACCGTCCTGACCAACGATGTTGCCGCAGTGACCTCGCTAGAAACCGCAATCGCTGATTCGACTGCTGCAGCAGACGGAATATAGGTCTGCGCTTGCGTACCGGTGCGCCCCTCGAACGTCACGTTCTGAAAGTTGCGGCTACCGTCAGCGTTCTCAAGAACAGTGCCATTGAGATAGATTGACTTGGCACCGTCGACCAGACCGACGATTTCGCCTTCGCTGACAAGGTCCAGCACTTGGGCGAATGCGCGTGATTGAAGGGTGGTAGCCATATCAATGCGTGCTATGTCTGAACAGCATTTGGATCGTAAGCATTCGGATCGTAAAACGCCGCCGGATCAGCAACTTTTTCTTCAATAACAGAGATGTCGTCTACCGTGATGCCGGCTGAGATCACCGCGCTGCCGACGATCATCCTGCCATAGCCGATCGGGACAGGGTTGCCCTGAGCAGTGACATTGACTGGGCCGTCGAAGATATAGCTTGATGGTGTGGCTTCCAATGGCTGTACACCTTGCGGTGTCGGTGCAAGCAGCTGCGCAACACCGCCGAGGGCGAGGGAGACGCCTACACCAAACGCGACTTGACCAGCCAAGCCAGAGAACACAAGCCCAGCTTCTCCAAGCGTCGCGCCACCAGTGTAAAAGGCCAACGCGATCAATGCACCGCCAATCAATATCTTCGTAAGCGGATTATCTCCACCAGCCCCCATGATCACTGGCGCAATGATCACTCGCCTGCTGGCAGGGTTGTGCAGCTCCGACGCAGTAATTGACTCATCTCCTGAGATCACACGATAGCCGACGTTGCGCTTTGCCGAGCTGGACATCCAAGATACGAAATCAGGGAAGTTAGCCGCAAGCGCTCGAATAGCTTCTGCAGGCGATCGCACGTCCATGCGATGCTGCCGACCGTAGCGCTTACCCAGCTCACCCAATAACAGGATCGTCAGCATATCTCAATGCGTGTGTAACGCGCCGCATCCATGTGTCGTCCAGCATCTCGCGGCCAGACAGACGATTTTGAACGTGGTGCAGGATGACATTATCGCCCAGATAGATCGCTGCGTGGTTGACAACTTTGCTGCCGACTCGCATCAACAAAGCATCACCAGGCTCAACCTCACTCAGTCTAATCTCCCGGAAGCCTTCGTCGCGGAAATGATCGCAATACAGGTCATCTCCGTGCTTCCACCATTCGACATCACGATCGTAGTCGTTGAGGTAGATTGATCCGTTGATCCGGTACCAGTCACGAACCAAGGTGTAGCAATCCGACTCGGCGTGAACCCATTGCCGCCCAATCAGGTCTGGCGTGTAACCCTGCGGCTCGCAGTATGCCCAGCTGCCGTTAGGCACCGACACAATGTGCCACGGTAACCCGCTAGCTTGACACGCTTGACGATCGATTGAGCTGGGCGTCGGCAGCATGTTAGGATGACTGTGTACTACCGCCACCACTTCGCCCATGTCAGAAGCTCGAGCATAGTCGTTTGGGTCCATCAGAAAACATGATGCTGCGTTCGACAGGTTGTCGCACGGGTGATACGTTGGCCCGCGGCTCGCCATGACAACCAGACCGCAAGACTCGCGCGGAAACTCGATCATCGCATGCGTGTAGGCATCGCGTCTCATCGCGTGAGCCCAGCTGCTGGGAAGCCGCCAAACGGCAAAGGTTGGTATTCGCCAAACCGCAGCTTGCAGCTGGACAAACGCTTGCCACACGCATCCAGCGCGAGCGAACCGACAACTTGATCGGACGTATTCCAGTAGTTGCTGCCAGAGTATCCGCACTGCGTGCTGCGGTACTTCCAAGTGCAGACGTTCTGAATGATCTGCCTGCGAGGCAGCTGGACCCCAGCAACATCAAACGCCGCCGCAAGCTCGAACTCGACCACATCCTTGGTCTCTACGACCTTGCGATCAACGTAAAAGATCTCGTCGGCAAACTCCGCAGTCGGATCCGCGCTGCTGGACCGCACGCGATAGTCCTGCGCAGTAAAGTTCAAGTCCAGCGACTGCTGATTAAAGTTGGCATCATCAAGGTACTTGACCAGCGTGCGCTTGCGGGTGACCTTGGCACCCTGCAGATCAGAGTACGCCAGCACCAGTGCCGTGATCGTCCCGGCCACGTTGGACACCGCCAACTTGGGCCTTGGCAACTGACCATTACCGGAAAACTCAAACCCGCCGACCTGAATAGGAAAAGCAGTGTAAGTGTTGCCTTGCCAAACGACATTGCCACGCAACTGGTTGGTGCCGGCATGGAATCGATACAGGCTGCCGCCAAAGCTTGTGCAATCCAGTACGAACAGCTCAATAATCGCGCTTGGGGCGAGCTTCTGGATCTCCGAGGTGATGCTTGACGGTGTCGTCACTCGAACACCTGTTCAAACGATGCGGTAACCGTGTTGATGTTGAATCGGTTCATCGTCTTCTGCCATTCGCGGCAGATCACCTTGATCGATGCTGTCGAGTCTGGTGGCGTCCAGTCGAAAGCCTCAACCGCGCCTCGAGCGGACAGGAAACCAGTGATGGCTGTGGTGTCCGTGTTGGACCGATTGGCAAACGTCAGGTTCCAGCGCTGCGGCTGCGTGTTGATCCCGTCAGCCTGGCGCTGCTCATACCCATCACCAAACTGAATCGACCGCACACGCGGCTTGATTGACACCTGTGCCGAATAATCCGGAGCGTATGTGAAAGTAGGCATATCACGCCGCCGCTAAAATGCCGCCAGGACGGCGTTGATTGATCAGCTCGGCCTTGACTGCACCTGCGATGAGCCTACCCAGCTGGCCAGCGCCCTGATCGTTTTGGACCTGCGGTGCGCCGCCGTCAACCGACACGTTAACGACAACTGAGGTGCTTCCGCCGCCTTGCATCGTGACCGGGATCGAACGACCGTCAGGCAGCGGGACGTAAGCTTCGGGCATGGATCCTTCGCCGAATACAGCGAGTTGCGGGCTGTTGGCGATACCGCCGCGGGCGTAGCGCTTGAGCGGCTGCAATCCGCTAGACGACATAACGCCGCCCATTGCCAAACCAGGGATTGCGCGAAGCGTACTGATGTCTGTTGGTGCCGGAGTCAATGCAGCCCCTAACATCGAAAATAATGGCTTCATAAGCGTCTGATACGACACCATTGTGATGATGTCCTTGATTACAGACCTTGCCATATCTTTAAATGATGTCTTGACTCCCATCGCAAAATCAGCAAATGCGCTTGCTGATTGTTTACCCCATCCTTCTAGCGCTTGGGTCAATTCACGCAATAGGTTTTTCTGTTCTTTCGCTGCGCCGCTAAATTCCTCTGATGCTTTTTGCACACTGCGAATATAGGTATCGTAGGTGATGACATTTCGCTGCAGCAGAGACTGCATGCGATCCAACTCGTCGTTGTACTTCTCAAGCGGCGTCCGGTTCTGCTCGGTCACTTGCCGGCCTTCAGCCTCAAGCTTCATGCGGTCCATCAGAATCCGACGCGATTCTTCGTCGCGCAGCTTCTGAGCGTCAGCGGCACGCTTTCGTTCTTCTTCGCCTAAGCGTTCTTGATCACGCAATGCTGACACCGCATTCAACAAGCTGCGGTAATGCGCGATCTCGTCATCTGTCATGCCCAGCCGATCGGCAAGCAACAGCTGATAACCAAGCTCACCAACAGTCAATTTGGTGATCTCGTCTCGGACCTTTTGAAGCATGTCAGCTCGCTGCTTCGCGCGCGCGGCTTCTTCTTGCGCGGCTTTTTTGCGCTCTTCTTCGGCTTTCTTTTCTTCGTCAATGCCTCGTTTATTGTCAGCGGCAATGGCGGCACGAATTGCAGCTTGCTGTTCCTCAAGGCCCATCATTTCGTTGAGGGCGTCGATTTGACCTTGCAGACGCAGCATCTCAGGGCTCGCACCTGGTGCAATCTGCCCACGTTGTGTCATGCGTTGTTGCATAAATCTCGCAGAGTCAAGCCGAGCTTGCAGCCCCGCCAGCTCCTCACCAACCGTATCAACCCGGCCAATGCTTTTCATCTTGTCCAGCGCTGACCCAATCGCAGAAGTCAACGAATTCCAAGCACGTTCAAGTGAACCAAGCCGCACCTCGCGGGTTGCTAGCGATTGATTCAAAGCATCCGCAGCGAACTTAATCGCCTCATCGTTGCGACCTTGTTCTTCAAGCTGCCGGATATAAGCGAACTGCTCGCGGCTCAAGAAGTTAAAATTGCGGTTGGTCTTCACCGCCC
>Ga0208783_10000638_pt1 | contig 21461 bp, 19 predicted proteins | sample DEB19_08_DNA_2_FD_184529 | JGI IMG/M metagenome (GOLD analysis project Ga0208783, IMG submission 184529) | Aqueous microbial communities from the Delaware River and Bay under freshwater to marine salinity gradient to study organic matter... | ecosystem: Environmental > Aquatic > Marine >...
TGCGGTCCGGCGCGCAGCCCGGAGAGCGGGTCGGCCACGATCGGCCAGCCCGCTGCGGCGGCGAGCGCGGCAAGCGCGGCGGGGAGCTCCGGGTCGTCATCCGGGCCGGCGAGGAGAAGGCCGCGCGGGGTCGCAGCGATCCGCTGCGCGAGCTCGTCCAGGGTCGCGGCGTCGAGCGTGCGGCTGCCCACGATCGCCCGGAGATAGGGGGCATCCGCGAGCGCGGGATCCGGCCCGAGCGGCCCGGACGGGACGAGCGGCTCCCGGTACGGCAGGTCCAGGTGGACGGGCCCCGCGCCGCGCGGGCCCGCGACCGCCTCCGCGACCGCGCGCCCCGCGAGCCAGCGGAGGTGGGCGAGCATCTGCGGCGAATCATCCGGGACCGGCGCCTCGGCGGCCCAGCGGACGTGGCTCCCGAAGATCCCCACCTGGTCGATCGTCTGGGGCGCTCCCCGGTCCCGCAGCTCGGCCGGGCGATCCGCGGTGAGGAGGAGGAGCGGCACGCGGGCGAGCGACGCCTCCGCCACCGCCGGGAGGAGCTCCGCGACGGCGGTCCCGGAGGTGACGACCACGGCGACCGGTCGGCGGGCGGCCCGGGCGAGACCGAGCGCGGCGAAGGCCGCGGAGCGCTCATCGAGGAGGACGGTGAGGCGGAGCGCATCATGGGCGGCCACCGCGAGCGCGAGCGGGGTGGAGCGCGACCCCGGTGCGAGGATGACGTCGCGGACGCCGGCGCGGACGAGCTCCTCCACGAAGGCGCGCACGGAGCGGGTGAGGGCATCCGGGCTCATCGCACCTCCCCGATCCCGAGCGCTCCGAGCATCGGGCGCAGCTTGAGCCGCGATTCCTCCCACTCCCGGGCGGGGTCGGAATCGGCGACGATCCCGCAGCCCGCGAAGAGCCACGCCCGATCGCCGTCCAGGACCCCGCAGCGGAGGGCGACCATCAGCTCACCGTCCCCGTCCGGCGCGACCCAGCCCACGGGGCCGGCATACCAGCCGCGGTCGAAGCCCTCGTGCTCCTCGATCGCCGCGAGGGCGGGCTCGAGCGGGGTCCCCGCCACTGCCGGCGTGGGGTGGAGGGCGCCGGCGAGCAGGAGGACGCCGGCACGCTCGTGAAGTCGGCCCTCGACCGGGGTGACGAGGTGCTGGAGGTCACGGAGAGGGAGGATCCCCGGGCCGGGGGCGAGCTCGAGGCGCTCGGCGAGCGGGGCGAGGCGCTCCCGGAGCGCCGCCACGACGAGCGCGTGCTCCTCGCGGTCCTTGTCCGAGCCGAGGAGCGCGGCCGCGAGCATCGCGTCCTCCGCCGGCGTCGCGCCGCGACGGGTGGAGCCCGCGATCGCCACGGTCCGGAAGGCGCGGCCATCCACGCGGGCGAGACGCTCCGGGGTGCCGCCGAGGAAGGTCTGCCCGCTGCGATGGAAGGCGAAGAGTGCCGCTTCCGGGGCGGAGGCGGCGAGCCGGCCGAGGATCGTGGCGAGCCCGGGGAGGGAGGCGCCCTCCAGGGCGGTCCGGCGCGCGAGGACGACCTTGTCCAGGCGACCGCGCCCCACGGCACCGGCGAGGAGCCCCACGAGCCGGTCCCATTCCGCGCGGGCCGGCAGGGAGGTGATCGCGGCGGCCGCGCGATCGCCGTCCTCGGAGCCCGCCACGGACCGGGCGGCGGCGGAGAGCCGCTCCCAGCGGCCGGCGAGGGCCGCGAAGGTGGTCTCCCCGGCCGGCAGGGTGGCGGTGAGCGTGGCCTGCCCTCCGACGACCGCGACGATCAGCTCCGGGAGGACGAGGGAGGCGGCGCCGAAGGGCGCCCACGGGTCCTCCGCTGCGGGGACCCGCCCGGTGAAGCCGAGCCCGCCGAGGAGGAGCGGACCGGCCGGTGCCGAGCGCCCGGCGCTCGCGGCAGCGAGATCGTCCGCGAGCGCCGCCCAGGCCGTGGATGCCTCCGCGAAGCGCCCCGGTCCTGCGGCCTCCACCGCCCACGCGCGGCCGATCCCGGCGAGCGCGACACCGTCCGCGGGCCGGGCCCACGCGACCGTCTCCTCTCCGGCCGCGATCGCCGCCTCCGCGATCGCCACCGGATCCGGGAGCGGGCCGGGGAGATCGATCGTGACGGAGCGGAGCCGATGACCGGGTGTCGCGGCGGCGAGCGCGGCGGCCAGCCCGGTCGCGGCGCCCGGGCGGGGAAGGGTCGTGGTCATCCTGCCGCTCCCGGGAAGATGGAAGGGGCAGCGGGGGCGGGCACCTGACCGATCCGCTCCTCCGTGACCCCGACGCTCCGGAGGAGGAGGGCGCGGAGGGCCGGGTAGGCGTCCTCGAGCCGGCCCGGCTCCTCGGCGTTCAGCCAGCGGCCCACGACCTCGTTGAGGGCACCGAACCAGGCGATGCTCGCGACGCGCGTGTCGCACGGCGGGATGACCCCTTCCCGGACCGCCGCGTCCAGGTGCTCCGCGATGAGGCGCGCGAAGCGGTCGTGGAGCGCGTCCGCCTCGGCCTGGAAGACCCGTCCGGCACCGATGACATCGAGGAAGAGGAGGCGCGCCATCGTCCGGTGGCCCGCGAAGGTGGCGAGGACGGTCCGGAGGGCGACCTCCGCGCGGGCGATCGGGTCGCTCTCCGCGGCGACGGCGCGCTCGACCTTCGCGACGAGCTTGTCGCCGGTCGTGCGCATCAGCTCCCGGAAGATCGACTCCTTGGTGGGGAAGTGGAAGTAGACGCCGCCCTTGGATGTCTCGGCGGCGGCCGCGATCTCGTCCATCGAGGCGTCCCGGTAGCCGGCGCGCGCGAAGGTGCCGAAGGCCGCGTCGAGGATCCGCTCGCGGCGGCTCCGGCTCTGCTCGCCCGGGTCGGGCGTCCGGCTGGGCATCGGGCCTCGGGACCTCCAGCGCTCATCGACCGACCGACCGGTCGGTCGGTTCGCTCCGATCGTATCCCGTACGCGCCGGACGGGTCGCCGGATGGGGGTGGGCGGTAGGATGCCGGGGTCGGAGCGACACGGGATGGAGGGACGATGACGATGCGAGCCGGAAGGATCCACGGGCGGGGCGTCGCCCTCGCGCTCACCCTCGCGACCGCGACGCTCGGCTTCGCGGGGTCTCCCGCGCTCGCCGGTCCCTTCGTCGGCTTCTCCGTGACCATCGGACAGGCGAGCTTCGAGGGGACCGCGAACGCGAGCACCACCTTCGAGGTGATCGTCACGGGGAAGGACGGGGCGGAGAAGGGTCGCGAGACGGTCACGGCGGATGCGGACGGGGACTGGTCCTTCCCGGGTGGGCTCGACGCGAACGTGGAGGTCGGTGACGTCTTCCGGGCGAAGTCCGGTCAGTCCACGATCGAGCGCTTCACGGTGCCCGTCCTCTCCGTCGCCGGGGACCGGGTCGCCGACCGGGTCTCGGGACGCGCGCCGGCCGGGTCGATCCTCTCGGTCGGGCTCGTCCTCTGCCCCGTGGCGGGCGCGAGCAGCGACCTGTGTAGCGCGACGAGCCCGGTCGAGGTCACGTCGAACGCCCGGGGCCGCTGGGCGCTTGACCTGAGCGGTTCCGCCCCGGACGGCGGAGACGGGATCCGTGCGGTCTGGGTGAGCGGGCGTGACCGGGTGACGATCCCGGCCATCTTCCCCTCCCTCGTCGTCACCCCGGGGGCCGCGCGCCTGGAGGGGATCTTCCGCCCCGAGGCACGGACGAGCGCGACGCTCGAGCGCGGGGGCCAGGTCGCGGCCCGCGCCCGGATCCGCGGCTTCGGCTGGTATGGCGTCATCTACACGCTCCTGCGCGACGCCGGCGGGGCACCGGAGAAGGTCCGCGTGGGTGACCGGGTGAGCGCGGGGATCGCCGGGGATGCCCGGCTCCGGGTGCGCGCGATCTCGGCCACGGTGACCGAGTCGAGCGCGGCGGCCACCGGGACCTGCCTCCCGAACGGCGCGGGCGTCATCCAGGGCCGGCTCACGGCGATCGGCTCCTACTTCGCCGTCGCATTCACGGCGGACGCTACGGGTGACTGGTCCGCCACCCTCCCGTCGCCCGCCCTGGCCGGCGCTTCGTGGTCCCTCCTCTGCGCCACGCCGGCGGGCGACGTCCTCCGCACCACCGGGGAGATCCCGCTCCCCTGACCCGGGCGCGCGTCCCGCCGCCCATCCGAACGGGCGTTCGGGTCGCGCGCTGCACGACGGCGACACGCGGCCCACGCGCGGCCGGTACGATGAGCCACCATGGCACTGCCGCGATGTCCGCGGCCGGCCGCGCGTGCGCGCGCCGGGGAGCGCGCGCCGGAACGGGAGGGTGATCGATCACCATGGCGCTGAACTGGAAGAAGCTCGTCGCCGAGCTTTTCGGCACCTTCGGTTTCCTGTGGGTCGGCTACATGTCCGTTGCGGCGTTCAACCAGCCGGGTGTGACCGCGCCGGGCCTCCTCGTCGTCCCCTTCGCCTTCGGCCTCGGCCTGCTCGCCGCGATCTTCTGCTTCGGCCACATCTCCGGCGGCCACTACAACCCCGCGGTGACGATCGCGATGGCGCTGGACAAGCGGATCGAGATCCCGGAGGCGATCGGCTACATCGTCGCCCAGGTGATCGGCGCGGTCGGCGCGGGGCTCCTCGTCATGCTCACGATCAGCCAGGGCGTCGTGGCCGCGGGCATCACGCGGCCCGGCGAGGGGATCACGGAGATCTCCGCAGTGATCATCGAGGCGGTCGGCACCTTCGGCTTCCTCCTCGTCATCCTCGCGGTGACCAGGAAGGCCCCCGCGATCGCGGGCCTCGTCATCCCCTTCGCGCTCATCGCGCTCCACTTCGCGATGGCCACGATCACCGGTGCGTCGGTCAACCCGGCCCGGAGCCTCGGCTCGGCGCTCGTGGGCGGCGACCTCGCCCACATCTGGATCTACATCGTGGGTCCGGTGATCGGCGCGGTCATCGCGTTCCTCGTCTGGCGCTTCATCGCGAACGACGAGGCTGCCTGACGGACGCGCGCCGGCGCTGCGCCGGCGGCTGCACGGGATCCCTTCGGCCGGTGCCCGCTCCCCGGGGCGCCGGCCGAGCCATCTCCCGGGGATGGCGGGGCGTCTGGCGTCCCCGGCAGGATTCGAACCCGCGACCGGCCGCTTAGAAGGCGGCTGCTCTATCCGGCTGAGCTACGGGGACGCCTCCCGAGTCTACCCCCGCACCTTCCGAGGGTGCGGCCGGCTTGACGGCCGTGCTACCGTCTCCCGCCCATGACGAGCGCGCCCCAGCTCCCGCTCTTCCCGGACCTCCCGGGCCTTCCGCCGATCGCGCTGCCCGCGGACTGGAAGGAGCAGCCGCGCGGCTGGGGCCACCCCTTCCACCCCCTCGCGACCTGGCTCGGCGCGCTGCCGCCCGCGATGGCCCACGCGCTCATCGAGCGCTTCAGCCGACCCGGCGACGTCGTCCTCGACCCCTTCTGCGGACGTGGCACGGTCCCCCTCCAGGCGATCCTCCGGCGCCGGACCGGCGTGGGCGTCGACCTCCACCCCGTCGCCGCGCTCCTCAGCGGCGCCGTCCTCGAGCCGCCGACCCGTCGCGAGCTCGAGACGCGGATCGCGCACCTCCGGATCGAGTGGACGCACGCGGCGGGCGCCGCCCGCGACGAGGCTGCCGCGCTCCTGGCCGGCTCCGATCTGGCCGCCACGCCCTTCCACCCGCGCACGCTCGCGGAGCTCCTCTTCCTCCGCCGCCGGCTCGACCGCGCGGACCGCGTGGACCGCTTCCTCCTCGCCACGCTCGTGGGGATCCTCCACGGGGCGCGCCCGAGCTTCCTCAGCGATGCGATGCCGAACGCGCTCGGCATCCTGCCGGCACCCGCGCGCGCCGGGACGTCCGAGCGTCCCCGGCGTGAGGTCTTCCCGCTCCTCGAGCGCCGGGTGGCACGCCTCTACCGCTCCGGGCTCCCGGTGGGGCGCGGGATCGCCATCGAGGGGGACGCGCGATCATCCGCGACGGCGGTCCGCGATGCGCTCCGTGCCCGCGCCCTCCCGGACCGCGTCCGGCTCGTGATCGCCAACCCGCCGGACCTCCGCGTCACCCGCCATGGCCATGCGAGCTGGCTCCGGCTCTGGCTCCTCGGCGAGGACCCGGGACGGGTGGAGGCCGCGCTCGCCAGCCCGGCGAGCCGGGGTGCATCGGCTGCCCTGCTCGGGGCGGTCCTCGCGGACCTGCGGCCCCTCCTCACCCATGACGCCACCGTCGTCCTCGTCCTCGGCACGGCCGAGCGCGGCAGCCGGCGGTCCGGCACGGTGGATGCCGCCGCGGAGGCCTGGTCCGTCGCGGAGCCGCTCGGCTACCGGATCGCCGGGGTCACGGACGACCCCGTCCTCCCCGGCCGCTCGCCGGCCCGGATCCGGGGCGGGACGGCAGGAAGCGAGGCTCGCCACGACCGGATCCTCGTCCTCGCCGCCGGCGACGCCGGGGTGGCGCGCGCCCGGGCGGCGGCGAGCCTCCCCGTGGACTGGACGCCGGCCGTCTCCGCCGATACCTGGCTGCCGGCCCCGGTCCGCGGCAGCGAGGTGCCGCGCACGGGCGGACGGAGGCCCGCTCCGGTGGCGCCTGCCGGGACGCCCGCCCTCCCGGCGCTCCCGAGGTCCGCGGGCTCCTGAGGCGCGGCTATACTCGATCGCCATGCAGCAGATGTATCACCCGGACGATCTCGCGTCGATGGACCCCCTGGTCCTGATGAAGAACCTCGACCACGTCCGGATGACCGCACGACGCCTCTCGTACGTCCTTCAGCAGCAGGTCCATCTCTACGTCCCGGAGGCCAACGAGGTCCGGATGGAGATCGACCGCTACGTGGAGGCCGAGCGCCAGATCGAGGCGGAGCTCGCCCGGCGGCGCATCCGCGCCTGACGCGCGGACCCACACCGGGCTGCCGGCCCGGGACCCCGGTCCCGCGCCCTCGTGACCCTTCTCAGGCGTCCTCTCGCCGGCTGCGCTCCACCACCCGCGCGGCGCGCTCCTCCTCCACGACGCGCGTGCTGAGCGCGAGGAGCGCCGGCATCTCCCCGAGCGAGAAGCGGATCCCGATCCCGGCCAGCTGGTCGTAGCTCATCCCGCGCCAGCTCCCGCGGGCGGCGGCAGCGCACATCTCGTCGTAGATCTCCGGCCAGCCGAGCCCCCGGCGCCGGTAGCAGAAGCGGACGAACTCCAGCGCCTCCTCCGAGCCACCGGACGTGCCGGCGACCGCGGAGGCCGGCGCCGGGTCTCGACCCTCCTCGCGCACGACCGCCATCTCCTGGGGGCTCCTCTCTCACCGAGGCGCGCGGCCACGCCGCGACGCGGTTCCATCGTTCCGGGGATCACGGGCGGCGCGGCGCGCAAGGCGGACCGGCGACCCGTCGTCAGGACCGTTGTAGGGGCTTGCACCGGCTCCGCAGGGCGGTTCCGGCGCGTCTCCTGGATGGTACCCGCAGGGGCTCCCGGGCCGCCAGCGGGTTGTCCACGAACCTTGTCCACACCCGGGTCGAGTTCCGTTCCGGAACACCTTCCCCGGGGCAGCGGAGCGGGGTCAGGCGGGGCGCGGATGGACCCCCAGGCCGGGCGCATCGCCGAGCCGCCAGCGGCAGTCGTCGCCCAGCTCGATCCCCGCATACGGGTCGTGGGCGAGGAGGAGGTTCCCGTCCAGGTCGACCCAGTCCGCCTCCGCGGCGAGGGTGGCCGCGGCGGCGATCGCGATGCTGCTCTCCTCCATGCAGCCAAGGAAGACGCGGAACCCGAGCACCTTCGCGCGGCGGATCATCGCGAGGCCGGGACCGATCCCGCCGCACTTCATGATCTTCACGTTGACGCCGGCGACCACCCCCACGAGGAGGTCGAGATCCTCGATCGTGACGGCGCTCTCGTCCGCCACGATCGGGAGCGGGCTGATCGCCTGGAGGCGGCGCAGGTCCTCGATCCGGTGGGCCGGGAAGGGCTGCTCGATGAGCTCCACGCCGAGCCGGACGAGCTCGGGGACGAGCCGCTCCCCTTCCCCGGGCGCCCAGCCGGTGTTCGCATCCACGCGGATCGGGCCGGCGTAGACGGCACGGACCGCCTCGAGGGTCTCCAGGTCCGCCGGCCCGCCGACCTTGATCTTCAGGGCAGGGAAGCGGGCGGCGCGGCGGGCACGCTCGGCCACGATCGCGGGCTCGTCGATCCCGATCGTGAAGTCCGTGGGGGGCAGGTCCGGCGAGGTGCCGATGAGCGCGTGGACGGGGATCCCGAGCGCCTTCCCGGCGAGGTCGTGGAGGCCGATATCGATCGCCGCCTTCGCCGCGCCGTGGCCGCCGATCGCGGCGCCGAGCCGGGCATCCGCCTCCGCGAGCCAGGTCCGCGTGCCCGCGAGGTCGGCCGGGGGAGCCCCCAGCCCGTCCAGGTGCGCGGCGAGGAAGGGAAGGACGGCGGCGACCGTCTCCGGCGTCTCGCCGTAGTAGGTGACCGGGTAGGCCTCGCCCACCCCGCTCAGGGCGCCGAGGCGGAGCTGGACGATGACCGTGGTGGCGGCGCGGTCATCCTCCGCGCGCGCGATCCGGAAGGGATCGCGGAAGGGCATGACGTGGGTCTGCGCGGAGACCTCGAGCCTCACGGGAGGTCCGCCAGCCCGGTGCGCAGGGCGTCCAGGACCCGTTCTGCGCCGAAACGGACGACATCGTCCGTGACGAGCCCGGTCTCCGCCTCCGTGGCGGCGAGCAGGCGGCGCGCCTCCCCCTCCGGCATCCCCTGGGTGTTCAGCGCGATCGCCATCACCTTCGCGGGTGCCACGAGCGAGGCCATCGTCTCGTAGGCCGGGATCAGCTCCTTCGCGCTCTTCACGTGCGCGTTCCAGCGGTCCGCATACGCCTCGAAGCCGTGGTGGAGCTCGCGCGTGGGGTGGTGGACCATGACCATCGCGTGCGGCTGCGCGCCGTGGAGAAGGCCGAGGGTGACGCCCGAGTAGGCAGGGTGGTCGATCGACCCCTGGCCCTCCACGAGGATCCAGTCGCCCTTCGTCTCCGCCTCCGTGACGAGCCACTCCACGGTCCCCGCCACGAAGTCGCTCACGACGCGATCGACCGCGACGCCCCAGCCCTCGATCATGATCCCGGTCTGGCCGGTGGCCACGAAGACCGGGTCGAGCCCGGCCGCGAGGGCGGCCCGGCGGAGCTCCAGGGTGACGGTCATCTTCCCGCTCGCGCAGTCCGTCCCCACGGTGAGGATCACCCGCTTGCCGGGCGGATGGGGCCGGCCGGTCGCGACCTCGAAGCGCTCCGGCGGCTTCCGGTGGTCGATCAGCTGCACGCCGTGGGTGGCAGCGGCCGCCTGGAACTCGGGGTCCTCGGAGACGAACTCGTGGAGCCCGTTGACGATATCCATCCCGGCGCCGATCGCCGCGAGGATCGTGGCCCGCCAGGCCGGGGGGAGCTTGCCGCCCGCCGGCGCGATCCCGATGAGGAGCGAATCGGGCCGCAGGGGGAGCGCGTCCTCCAGCCTGCCCACGATCGGGATGTCCACCGCGGGGCCGAGCCACTCGCCGGCGTTCCGGCCGGGCTTCGTGGAATCGAGGATCGCGACGACGGCGTCCCGGCCGTAGCGGATCACGCCGATCGCGGTCTTGGAGGAGGTCTCGCCGAACTTGCCTTCGGCGAGGATGACGTAGCGGCGGCGGGGATGCGTCTCCATGGCGGGTCAGTCTACGGGAGCGCCGGACGCGCCGACGCCCCCGGCTGCGTGCCGAGGGCGTCGGGCGGGGGTTCGTGGTACCGCATACCGGATTCGAACCGGTGATCTCCGCCTTGAGAGGGCGGTGTCCTGGGCCTCTAGACGAATGCGGCGCGCGTGCGCGACCGGGAGGATAGCAGATGTGCGGGCTCGGAGGGGTGGGGCGGACCGGGCCCGGCGAGCCTAGAGCCGGTGCTGGTCCAGGTAGGTGCGGATCGCGTCCGCGACCTGGAGGTGGCTCTCCTCGCCGATGACGAGCCCGTAGTGGGAATGGGCACCGAAGGGCTCGTAGGGAGCACCCAGCCACTCCGCGAGCTTCTCGCTCTCCGGCTCCGGGAAGAGCCGGTCCAGGCCGGCGCCGATGACAAGGCCGGGGACGCCGGCCACCCGCTCGCGATCCACGGCGACCCCCTCGAGCATGGCCCGCCGGGCGGGACCGGCGCCCTCCCCCATCAGGTGCTGGACGCGCGTCACGTCGCGCAGGCTGAGGTCCGGGTTCTGGCGGCGGATCTGGTCCACCGCGCCTCCCCAGCCAAGGAGCTCCCGCTTGAAGGTGGCGGGCACGAGACGCACGACATGGGCGGGCGGCTGGGGGCGGATCGCGGCGGGGAGCGCCGGGGAGAGAAGGACGAGGCCGAGCGCCTCGCGCTCCTCGGCGACGCGGAGGGCGAGGAGCGCCCCCATCCCGTGCCCCACGATGACGCCCGGCCGGCCGAGGGCGTCATAGCCCGCGATCGCGTCCTCCACGTAGTCCTCGAAGCCGGTCGTGGCGAGGTCGGCGACCTCGGACCAGAAGTGGCCGCGCAGGTTGAGCGCGTGGCCCTCCCAGCCGCGCTGGGCGAAGTAGAGGAGGAAGCGCTCCCAGACCCACGACCCGCCGAGCTCGCCGTGGAGGAGGTAGAGCGGGCGCCGCCGAGAGCGCCGCTCCGGGAGCCAGGACTCGATATACAGGCCACGATCCGCGAGGACGATCTCGTCCTTCCGGACCGGGCGGCCGGCCGGACGCGCCTGGAGCGGTGACCCGTTCTCGTGACCCTCGGTCATGCGAGCGGCCCGAAGAGAAGCCCGGTGGGCGCCTTGGGGTCGAAGTAGGTGCTCTTCTGGGGCATCACCTCGCCGGCCGCCGCGACGCGCGTGACCGCGGAGACGGGCGGGCCATCCAGGAGGAAGGTGGCCGCGGCACCGCCGCCCTGCGCCTGGGCGACGGCGTCCGCCGCGACCTTCACGTAGGCGAGCCGTCCACCTGCCGCGAGCGCCGCGGCATCCACGCCGATCCGCTCGAGGAGGGCGGCGACGCGATTGACGTCCAGCCCCTGGGAGGCCGCCGAGGCACCGGCGCCGGCGATCGTGCCGAGCGCCGCGGTCCGGACGGTGAGGATCGCCGCGACCGGGCCGCTCACGAGGCCGATCCGCCCGGTCCCCGTGGCATCCGCCGCGCCGGCCGGGGCAGGCGCCGCCATCCGGGCGAGGACCGCCTCCGGGCTCGCCAGCCGCTCCACGTCCACGAGGCCGGCGAAGGCATCGAGCAGCGCCTCGCCCGAGGGGCCGGTGAGGAGGACACGGTGGGTGGGGAGGACCGGCGGAGCATCATCCACGTGGTAGAGAAGGGCGAGGATCCCGTCCCACGGCGCATCCGCGGCGGCCCCACCCGCCGCGATCCGCTCGTCGCGGTAGCGGAGCGCCGTCTCGTAGCGATGGTGGCCGTCCGCGATCGTGAGGGGCGAGCCGCCGATGACGGCAAGGAGGTCCCGGGCATCGCCGGGGGCGGAGGCGGGCGCGACCCAGACGCGGTGGCGGACGCCATCGTCCGTCTGCGCGACCGCGTCCGGGGCCCGCCCGGAGAGGCGGCCGATCGCGGACCGGACCGCATCGCGATCCGCCTCGTGGAGAAGGACGACGGGCGAGAGGTTCGTCTCCGTGGCGGTGAGGAGCCGGAAGCGGTCCTCCTTGGGGCCGGTGAGCGTCCGCTCGTGGCGCCGCACGCCGCCGCCGGTCGTGAAGGGCTCGAGCCCGAGGCGGACGAAGAGCCCCGTGGCGCGCCGCTCACTGCCGTCACGGGCCGTGAAGGCCATCTCGTGGATCGTCACCGTGGGCTCGGGATCGAGCACGAGCGTGCCGTCCCGGCGCCAGGCCGCGAGCTCGGCCGCCGCACGGGCGTAGCGCGTCTCGGGATCCGCACCCGCCTCCGGGAGCGGGAGCTCCAGCCGGACCGCGTTGTGCGGGTCGCGCGCGAGGAGCACCTCGTGACGGGCGGGCGCGATGATGTCGTAGGGGGGACAGAGGAGCGGAGAGAGGTCCGCACCGGGGGCATGGGCGTAGCGGAGGGCGCGCAGGGCGCGTAGCGTGGGCACGGGCGCATGGTACCCGCGACGGCGCAGGGGGCGCACGCCACGCGGGGCCCCGCGTGGCCGCCCGGATGGGGTCGTGGGCGGCCACGCGGGGGGCGCGGAGCTCAGCCGGGAAGGACGAGGCAGAGGGGGATCGAATCGACCGGGCCGGCGGGGACCTGGGTCTGCCCGGCGGGGTCGTAGATCTTCACCCAGTCGATCCCCGGCAGCGCCTTCAGGGTCCGGGTGACGGTGTTCGCGAGGGAGGGTCCGGCATCGCCGCGATCGCACTCCCCCACCATCCGGAGCCGGGCGATCCCGCCCGGGGTGACCCGGAGGTCCCGGAAGCCGGTGCTCCCGGAAGGGTAGAAGCGGAGCCCGAGCGCCCGCTCCTCGTTCGTGGGGCCGGCGTAGAGCCGGCGGAGGAGGGAGCGGACCGGGTCATCCGTGGGGACGGAGCGCCAGACGCGGGTCACGAAGGGCGGTCCGGAGGCGAGGAGCCCGCGGTCCACGAGGAAGACCGGGAGGGTCGTCCGGGGGAAGGAGGCACCGACCTCGATGATGACCCGGCCGGGGTCGCGGAGGGTGGCGATGCGCAGATCGTCCGTGGCGGCCATGACGCCGATCGCGACGGAGAGGACCGCCTCGTAGTCCCCGATCACCGTGATGTCGCTGACGTTCGGGAGCGCGACGCCGCGGGAGGGCCGCCCGTAGGCCGGGCCCCACGGCTCGGTGTCGGAGTGGCCGGAGGCACCCTGGAAGACGACCACGAGGAAGGCGTTCCCCTGGACTCCGGCGGGGAGCCCGGATGGGTCGTAGAGCGGCGGCACGTCGCTCCAGCGGACGGAGACGGAGCGCGGCGTCCCGCCCTGGAAGACGAAGACGACCTGGTCGGTCCCCGCGACCGTGGTCGCGCGGATCTCGGTGAGGACGGGGGTGGCCGCCCGGGCGGGGAGGCCCGGGAGCGCCCCGATGAGGAGCGCGGCGGCGACCGCCGCACCGATGGGACGCAGGGCACGCATGGCAGTACCTCCAGGTGGCGCGCGTCACGGGGGCTGACGCGAGCGTCCCGCGCCGTGGGTCCCGGGTCAAGGGTCGGGGTGCCCGGCCGCCCGGCGCCATCCGGCCCGGGAGCACGAGGAAGGGGCCCGCCCCCGGAGGGACGGGCCCCTTCCTCAGTGCCGTTGCGCCGTTCCCGTCACGGGATGAGGCACGCCGGCAGGGAGTCGGTCTGATGGTCCGGATCGGTGGTGTTGCCGTTCGGCCCGTAGATCTTCACCCAGCTGATGCCAGGCAGATCCTTGAGCGTCCGGGTGATCTCCTTGCCGATCGAGACGGGCTGCGGGCCGAGCTCGCAGTTTCCGGTCAGCTGGACCCGTGCGATCGCGTTGTCGTTCACGCTCAGGTCCGTCCAACCCGTGGCATGGCTCCGGACGAACCGGAGTCCATCGGCCATCTCGTCGATCGTGGGGCCCGCGAAGAGCCGGCGCATGACGCCACGCTGGATGTCATGGGTCGGGACGGTCCGGTCGACGGCCACCATGTAGGGAGGTCCGCCGGCGAACAGATCACGGTCCGCGAACCAGATGCTCACGGGGGTCCGGTCGAAGTCGCTCGAGATCTCGAAGACGACCCGCGGCGGATCCGTCAGCTTCTGAACGGAGAGGACCTCGGTCTTGTGCATGACGCCGAGACCGAAGCCGATCAGGCCGTTCTCCTGCTGGACCGAATGGATCTCCAGGAGGTTCGGCAGATCGAACGCGCGGTCCTCGACCCCGTACGTCGTGTCGTAGGGAGCGACCTTCTCGGTCCCCGTGGCGTACTTGAACGTCACGTGGATGTAGGCCTCGCCCTGCGCGTACGTGGGCTCGTTGCCGGGCTCTTCCGGCGGGGCCGCGTCGCCCCAGTGCCACGACGTCTCGTGCGGCAGGCCGCCGACGAACTCGAAGACGATCCGGTCGTGCCCGTCGTGCTGCGCGACACGGATATCGACGAGCGTGTGCGGGCCATCCGCGGCCACGGGCACGGTCGTCAGGGGGACCAGAAGCGCGAGCGCCGTGAACGCGGCGATCGCGACACGCATGGCTCGCATGGTGAGCCTCCGATCGGGGGCTTCGTCCAAAGGGGCTCCGTGCATCCTCCCGCAGCCGAGGTCTCCCGGGTAGCGTCGGCGGTCCCGGTTCCGGGGGGCCGTGGGTCACGAACCCCGCGTCCCCTCCTCGGTGCCGGGCAGGTCGCGGGTGCGCGCGCTACGCTCCTCCCGTGACGACCCGCCCTCGCCGCCGCGCCGGCGGCCGTGCCGCTCTCGCCGCCCTCCTCCTCCCCGCGCTCCTCGCCGGCTGCTACAACTTCGCGCAGCCATCCTTCCACCCCGGGAACACGCGCGAGCTCCTCCTCGCGCTCTCGCGCCGCGGCGTGGAGGCGAGCGCGCTCGCCGGGGAGTCCGCCTGCGCGGACCCGGCCCTCACGGGGAACGCGATGCGCATCCGTGCCGCGGTCGCCGCGGACCCGGTGCCGCGGGATGTCTGGATCTACTCCTTCCGCTCCAAGGGCTGGGAGGGGACGCAGAGCGCGGTGGACGCCTGCCAGGCGGAGTTCGCGGCCGCCAACCCCGGGGAGCGGATCGTGCGCGTGGATATCCCCGTCTTCCGCGCCTTCGGGGCCGGCTGGTCGCCGGAGCTGGAGGCCGCGGTGCGCGGCGCGCTGGAGGAGGTCTCCGTGGCCGGAAAGCCGATCGGTGGCTGAGCCGCTTCCGCTCTTCGGGCGGGACGCCCCGGACGTCGCCTGGCGTCCGGATGCCGCGCTCCGGGCGGAGAGCCGGCTCGCGCTTCTCCTCCGGCGGAGCGGCGCACGGGACCTGGATGCCTTCCAGCACCGCGCGGCCGCGGACCCGGCCTGGTTCTGGGGGCTCGCGGCGGAGGATCTCGGCCTCGCCTGGCAGCGGGCGCCCCGCTCCGTCCTCGATCTCTCCGGCGGCCCCGAATGGGCGCGCTGGTGGGAGGGCGGCGCCTTCAACTACGCCGCTGCGGCCGTGGACCCGCGCGCGGCCCGCGACCCGGACGGCCACGCGCTCACCTGGGAGGGCGAGGACGGCGAGGTCCGGCGCCTTTCGAACCGGGAGCTGAAGGATGCCGTGGACCGGGCGGCGGGGATGCTCCGCGGCCTGGGGATCGCGGCCGGTGACCGGATCGGGATCCAGCTCCCCTTCGTCGTGGAGACGGTCGTCGCGGTCCTCGCGATCGGACGGATCGGGGCGATCTACACCCCGATCTTCTCCGGCTACGGGGCTCCCGCCGCGGCGGGCCGGCTCGCCGATTGCGAGGCGCGTCTCCTCATCACGGCGGACGGCTTCTACCGGCGCGGGCAGGTGGTCCCGCTGAAGCGGACGGCGGACGAGGCGGTCGCGCTCGCCCCCACGGTCCGCCAGGTCCTCGTGGTGCGGCGGCTCGGGGAGCGGGCGGGCGAGGTCCCCTGGACACCCGGCCGGGACCTGTGGTGGGACGAGGCGCTCGCGGATCCCGCGGTCCGGCCGGTGACGGAGGCGGTGGAGACCGACCCGGAAGCGCCGTGCATGATCATCTACACCTCCGGCACCACGGGGCGGCCCAAGGGCGCCGTCCATCCGCACGGCGGCTTCCCGGTGAAGGCGGCCCAGGACCTCGCCCACCTCTTCGACCTGCGCGCGGGCGACCGTCTCTTCTGGTTCACCGACCTCGGCTGGATGATGGGCCCGTGGGCGATCGCGGGGTCACTCCTCCTCGACGCCTCGCTCGTCATCTACGAGGGCGCCCCGGACTTCCCCGGCCCGGACCGGGTCTGGTCGATCGCCGCGCGCCACGGGGTCACCCACCTCGGGCTCTCCCCCACCGTGGTGCGCGCCCTCCTCGGGCACGGCACGGAGCCGGTCCGCAGCCACGACCTGCGCGCGCTCCGCGTCCTCGGCTCCACCGGCGAGCCGTGGAACCCCGAGCCCTGGTGGTGGTTCTTCCGGGAGGTCGGCGGCGGCCGGATCCCGCTCATCAACTACAGCGGCGGGACGGAGGTGAGCGGGGGGATCGTGGGCTCCAACGTCCTCACCCCGATCAAGCCCGCGGGCTTCGGCGGGCCGAACGTGGGCTGCGCGGCGGAGGTCCTGGACGAGGAGGGCCGCCCGGTGCGCGGGAGCGTGGGGGAGCTCGCGATCCTTGCGCCGCTGCCGGGGATGACGCGCGGCTTCTGGAACGACCGCGAGCGCTACCTGGACGCCTACTGGCGCCGCTTCCCGGGGACGTGGGTCCACGGCGACTGGGCGACGGTGGATACGGATGGCCACTGGTTCATCCAGGGCCGCTCGGACGACACGCTGAAGATCGCCGGGAAGCGGGTCGGACCGGCCGAGGTGGAGAGCGCGGCGGTCGGCCATCCGGCGGTCCTGGAGGCGGCCGCGATCGGCGTCCCCCACGAGGTGAAGGGCGAGGTCGTCGTCCTCCTCGTCGTCCTCCGGCGCGGCGAGACGGACGATCCCGCGCTGCGCGACGCGATCGCCGCGCGCGTGGGAGCCGAGATGGGGAAGGCGCTCCGGCCGGACCGGGTCGTGGTGGTGCGCGCGCTTCCCAAGACGCGGAGCGGGAAGGTGATGCGCCGGGTCGCCCGCGCGGTCTGGCTCGGCCGGGACCCCGGGGACATCTCCACGATCGAGGACCCGCTCACGATCGAGGCGATCCGGGCGGCGGCTCCCCTTCCCTGACCCTTGCCGGCACCCATGCCGGCACCGCCATCAGCGCTCCGGGCGATCTCCCGCGAAGAGCGGCTGGACCCAGGCGCTCGAGCCGTCCGAATCGTCCACCCGGGCCCGCACGTAGCCCTCGTCGCCCCGGATCCGGTAGCGCGCGCTCGTCCCCTCCACGACATCGAGGACGCGTCCGCCGCTCCCGATGAAGCGCGTCGTGTAGTGGAGGTCCGCAAGCGGCACGATCTCGAGGGCGATCTCGCCGGACCCGCGCCGCAGGTCCGCGAGCTCCACGCCGCTCGACGCGTAGTGGTCCCCCCGCTCGAGCGCGGCGAGGACCCCCGCCTCCGTGGGCTGGGCATGGACCACGACCCAGCCGCGGCCGGGGTTCGCGAAGGCGCGCCCCCAGCGCCGGAAGTGGTGGGCGTCGTCCGTGGCGAGCGCCCAGAGACGGGTCCCCGCCGTGAGGACGAGGTCCCACAGCTCCTCGCTGGACGGGGACCCCGGCCGCCCGCGGTCATTGCACTCCGGGCTGCCGTTCCAGACCTCGAGGAGCGTCACGCCGGTGAGGCCGGTGAGCGAAGCGGCATCGCCGACCCAGCGGAAGTTCGGGTGGTTGACCGCGGGGACCCCGCCGGCGGCGCGGATGGCGTCGATATCCGCCTGCCAGGTCGCCCGGACGTCCTCCCCGAAGCCGGGCGGGATCGTCTCCCGGATCCCGAGCCCGTTCACGTGGGTATCGAACGAGGTCACCTCCTCGCCGCCGATGAGGAGCATCGGACCGGCTTCCGCCGCGAGACCGGCCGGGTCCACGTGGACGTTGTGGTCCGTGATCGCGAGGAAGTCGTAGCCCGCGTCGCGGTACCAGCCGGTCACCTCGGCAGGGGGCGAATCGCCGTCGCTCATCGAGGTGTGGGTGTGGAGGTTCCCCTTCAGCCATCGCCGTTCCATGAACCGGACGATACTGCGTCCGTGCGACCCGGCGAGACGATCACGAGCATGCAGAACCCGCGCGTCCGTTCCGCGCTCGCCCTGCGCGATGCGCGGGAGCGGCGGCGGAGCGGCCACCTCCTCGTGGATGGCGCGCGCGAGATCGGCCGTGCGCTCGGGGCAGGGCTGGAGGCGGAGGAGTGCTTCGTCGCCCACGACCGGATCCGCTCGGACGAGGCGCGCGCGACCCTCGCGGAGGTGGAGCGGCGCGGGATCCCGCTCGTGCCGGTCTCCCCGTCCGTCCTCGCCCGGATCGCCTTCGGCGAGCGGGATGAGGGGCTCGTCCTCGTGGCGAGGGCGCCATCCACGAGCCTCGAGCGGCTGCAGCTCCCGCCGGTCCCCCTCATCGCGGTCGTGGACAGCATCGAGAAGCCGGGGAACCTGGGCGCGATCGCGCGCTCCGCGGACGGTGCCGGGGTGGATGCCCTGATCGTGGCGGACCCGCTCGCCGACCCCTGGAACCCGAACGCGATCCGGGCGAGCGTGGGGACGATCCTCGCCATCCCGCTGGCGGTCTGCTGGGCCGGCGATGCGCGCCACTTCCTCGAGCGGGCCGGGATCCGGATCGTGGCGACGCGGGTGGACGGCGCGATCCCCTACACGGAGGCGGATCTCTCCGGGCCCGTCGCGATCGTCATGGGCGGAGAGGCGGAGGGGCTCTCCACGAGCTGGGACGACCTGGATGTCGTGGGCGTCCGGATCCCGATGCGCGGCATCGCGGACAGCCTGAACGTGAGCGTGAGCGCGGCGATCCTCTTCTACGAGGCGCTCCGCCAGCGCGGCGCGGCCGAGGGCCGGGGCTAGGCCTCCTCGCGCTCCACGGCGGCCTGCGGGGCCGGGGCGCGGCGCGGCGCGGGGATCGCGCTCGGCCGGGTGGCGAACGATGCCTCCCGCGCCCAGGCCACGGCCTGCTCCTGCTCCTCCACGGAGAGGATGCCGAGCCGGCCGAGCGTGGTCAGCTCATCCCGGATGTAGCGCTTCAGCATCTCCGGCCCGTCCGTGTTGATCGTGTAGCGGACCCCGTGGCGGCGGAACATCTCGAAGATCCAGCGGAACTCCTCCCAGCCGGAGACGACCCGGGTGACGAGGTTGCTCGTGGGGCAGATCTCGAGGGTGATCCCGCGCTCCCGGATCATCCCCATCGTGCGCGGGTCGTAGGCGGCCTTCACGCCGTGGCCGATCCGGGAAGGCTCCAGGTTGCGGATCACCTCCCCGATCTCCTCCACCGGCCCCGATTCCCCGGTGTGGACGGTGATCCCGAGCCCTGCCTTGCGGGCCCGGTTGAAGAGCGCCCGGTACTCCGCCGGGCGGAAGGCGTCCGATTCGGGGCCGGCGATATCGATCCCCACGACGCCCCGGTCGCGGTAGGCGATCGCCTTCTCCACGATGATCTCGTTGAGCGCGAGCGGGAAGGCACGGTCCAGGCAGAGGATGATCCCGGGCGTCACCGGGTACTCCAGGCGGGCGCGGTCCATCCCCCGGATCGCGGCGCTGATGATGTGGTCCAGGTCCTGCTCGCCGCCGCGGTTCCGCTTCATCGGGTTGAAGCGCAGCTCGAAGGTCGTGATGTTGTTCTTCCGGTAGGCGCCGCCGAGCACCTCGTAGATCGAGCGCTCCACCGCGAGCGGCGAGGACTGGATGAGCTCCGTCCAGTGGAAGAGCTGGAGGTAGCCGTCGAAGGAGCGGCCGTGGCGCCCGGAGACGGTGATCATCTCCCGGAACTCCCAGTAGTCCTTGGTGGGGAGCCGGATCCCCTGCGCGTGGGCGATCCCCCACATGATCGCGGGCGTCACCGCCGAGCCGAGGTGGCAGTGGAGCTCGGTGAGGGGGACCCGGGGGGAGAGGACGCTGGGCACGGGGCGCGCCGGCCGCTGACCGCGGGTGCGGTCAGGCGGAGGGGACGATCCCGTTGGCGGCGAGGGCGGCCGCGAGCGAGCCGCGCTTCGCCTTGGCCTCCTCCGGCACCTGGTCCCGCGCGTGGTAGGAGGAGCGGACGAGCGGTCCCGATTCCACGTGGCGGAAGCCGAGGCCGAGCGCCTCCTCCTTCATCTCCGCGAACTCGTCCGGGTGGACGTAGCGGACAAGGGGCAGGTGCTGGGGCGAGGGGCGCAGGTACTGGCCGATCGTGAGGATGTCGCAGTCCACCGCCCGCAGGTCGCGGAAGGTGGTGCTCAGCTCTTCCCGCGTCTCGCCGAGCCCGACCATGAGCGAGGACTTCGTGTGGACGGTGCCGTCCCGGCCGGCGATCTCGCGCGCCATCCCCTTGGCCTGGGCGAGCACCTCGAGCGAGCGGTGGTAGCGGGCGCGCTTGCGGACCGGCTTCTGGAGCCGCTCCACGGTCTCCACGTTGTGGTTGAGGATGTCCGGTCCGGCCTCCATCACCGTGCGCAGCGGCGGATCCTCCCCGTTGAAGTCCGGGATGAGGACCTCGATCCCCATCCCCGGGCACTCGGAGCGGAGGGCGCGGATCGTGTCGGCGAAGATCCCGGCACCACCATCCGGGAGGTCGTCCCGGGCGACGCTCGTGACCACGACGTGCTCGAGCGCCATCGCCTTCACCGCCTCCGCCACGCGGCGGGGCTCGTCCGCGTCATCCCAGGTGGGGCGACCGGTCTTCACGGCGCAGAAGCCGCAGGCACGGGTGCAGGTGTCACCGAGGATCATCACGGTGGCGGTGCGCTGCTCCCAGCACTCCCCGATGTTCGGGCAGCGGGCCTCCTCGCAGACGGTGTTCAGGGTGAGGCCGCGGAGGAGCTCCTTCAGGTCCTGGTAGTTCGGGCCCGTGGGGAGGCGCGACTTGATCCACTCCGGGTGGCGCCGGATCCCCTCCTCCACGGCGGCCGGGTCGGCGTGACCGCCACCCACCGCGATCGTGATCGGCTCCCGCGGGTGACCGCCCCCGGGCGGCTGGAAGAGCGGCAGCTCGCGACGCACGCCGGTCACCAGATCGGGGTGGCCTCGCCCACCGCTTCCAGGCGCGCCTTGATGTCCGAGATGAAGCGGCCGGCCTGGGCGCCATCGGTGGCCCGGTGGTCGAACCCGATGACCATGTTCATCATCGGGCGGATCGCGATCGCCTCGCCGCCGGGGCCGTCCACCACGACCGGCCGGCGGACGATCGCCTCCATCGTGAGGATCCCCACCTCCGGGGCGTTGATGATCGGAAGGGTGAGGATCGAGCCGGTCCAGCCGGTGTTGTCCACCGTGAAGGTGCCACCGGCCAGGTCATCCGGGCGGAGCTTCTTCGTGCGCGCCTTCTCCGCGAGGTCCACGATCGCGAGGTTGAGGCCGTGGAGGCTGAGCGCATCCGCGCCCTTGATCACCGGGACCACGAGCCCGTCATCCACGGCGACCGCGATCCCCACGTTGATCGCCTTGCGGCGCCAGTGGCCCTCGTCCGTCCAGTGGGCGTTGAGGTCCGGGTGCTCGCGGAGCGCCTCCACGGTGGCCTTGGTCACGAAGGCGACGTACGAGAGGTTCTTCCCCTCGCGCGCCTGGTAGTCGCGCTTCACCTGCTCGCGGCGCCGGACCACGCCGCTCATGTCCACCTCCACCGTGATGTAGGCGGCGGGGATCCCGAGCGAGCGGGTCATGTGGGCGGCGATCGCCTTGCGCATCGCGGAGAGCGGCTTCAGGCTGTCGCCCGCGGCCACGGGAGAGGCTGCCGGCGCCGGGGCGGGCGCGGCAGGGGCCGCCGGGGCCGGGGCCGGAGCGGCGGCCGGCGCCGCGGCAGCCGGGGAGCCCACATGGGCCAGGACGTC
>Ga0208783_10000639_pt1 | contig 21456 bp, 19 predicted proteins | sample DEB19_08_DNA_2_FD_184529 | JGI IMG/M metagenome (GOLD analysis project Ga0208783, IMG submission 184529) | Aqueous microbial communities from the Delaware River and Bay under freshwater to marine salinity gradient to study organic matter... | ecosystem: Environmental > Aquatic > Marine >...
CCCCCGGACCCGGCAGTAGTAGTGGAGGTAGTCGCCCACCGCTTTCTTGGCAACCCCGTACGGGGACTCCGGCCGCTGGGGTTCGTTCTCGGGGGTCGGCACGACGGACGTCGAGCCGTAGAGCGTGCCGCCCGAACCCGCGAACACGACCTTGCGCACCCCCGCGGCCAAGGCAGCCTCGAAGACGTTCAACGAGCCGACGACATTGACCCGGGCGTCGAATACCGGTCGCTCGACCGAAACCCTGACGTCCATCTGGGCCGCGAGGTGAAACACCACGTCGGGTGTGCGCTGCACCACGAGATCGCCCAGCGCCGGGTCCGTGATGTCGATCCGGTGAAAGGAGAAACGGCGATCCGACGCGGCACGAGCGGCGGCCAGATTCGCGAGCGATCCGCTCGAGAGATCATCGACGGCGTCGACCCGCCAGCCCTCGGCAAGCAGGCGATCGACGAGGGTCGAGCCGATGAAACCGGCTCCTCCCGTGACGAGGGCCGATCCGCTCATCTTGCGACGGCCGGGAGTCGCCCGCCCGAGATACGGGTTCCCGGCGCGATGGTCGCGTCCGCTCCGATGAGCGTTTCGTCGTCGACCACGGCGTCGCTACCGACGACCGCGCCGGGACCGATCACCGAATACCGCACCGTCGCGCCGGACTCGACGACCGCACCGGCATGGAGAACCGCGCGCTCGACCGTGGCCCCGGCGCCGACGACCGCGCCCGCTCCGAGAACACTGACCGCGACCTGCGCGCCCGCCTCGGTCCGGACCCCGGCCCCGATCAACACCGGGGCGGAGAACACGGTTCCGGGGTCGATCTCGGCCTCTCCCTCGACCCACACCCCGGGCGTCGACTCATGGGCGTCGGGCGCCGGCCGTTCGCCGAGACGACCCTCGAGCGCGTCGAGGTGGGCTCGGAGATACTTCTCGGGCGTACCGATGTCGAGCCAATAGCCGTCGCTGCGGAATCCGTAGAGGAGGCCCGGCCGCGCGAGCATCCGGGGGAATACCTCGCGCTCGACCGAGACGTTCAGACGGGGCGGTACGCGGTCCAGGAACTCCGGCTCCAGCACGTAGGTTCCGGCGTTGATCCAGTTGCTCGGGGCCTTGCCCGGGGCCGGCTTCTCCACGAAGGCGATGACGGCGCCGTCGTCCTCGGTCGGCACCACCCCGAACGCGCTCGGATCGACAACCTCGGTGAGCGAGATGGTGGCTTCGGCACCCCGCTCCGCGTGGAACCGGACCATCGTGCTCAGGTCGAGATCGGTGAGAATGTCGCCGTTGCAGACGACGATTCGTTCGTCGACGCCCTCGGCCGCGAACCGGATGGCGCCCGCCGTGCCGAGCGGCTCCGGTTCAACGGCATAGGTAAGCCGCATGTCGCCGAACTCGTCGCCGACGAAGTACTCGCGGAACGCGTCGGGCAGGTAACCGAGCGAGAGCACCGTCTCCCGCACTCCGTGTGCGCCGAGCCAGGCGAGCTGGCGCTGCAAGTGGGCGACATTCGCGATCGGCAGAAGGGGCTTCGGCGTCGTGTAGGTCAGCGGCCGCAGGCGGGTGCCCTCGCCGCCGACCAGCACCACCGCTTTCACGGGGTGGTAACGGAGTCCGGCGGTGCACCGGTCGTCGGCGTCGAGTCGGGCACCACGGGCGGCATCTGGCCCGGCGGGGTCTCGATGTTCTCGGCCCCGGGGAGGTTCTTGATCGACGGCGGATTGCCGATCGCCGCGATGTCCTTGCCCTCGGGGAGGAAGGCGAGGATCACGATCTCCCCGTTGTCGAGTTTCAGGTCGGACGGGTCGCCCGATCGGACCGTGTACTCCTGCTTGCCGGGCGGCTCGGTGCCGTCCCAGGCCGCCGTCGCCCATTGGAACCGGCCCGGCTTGCCGTCGCAGGAGTCGCCCGTCTTGCGCTTCGTGCCGAGGAAGTCATAGCCCTTCGCGTCGGCCGACCAGCCGCCGTAGCGGAGGTAACGGCCGAGAGTGGCGTTATTGCCCGCGTCCTCGGAGACCGACGGCTCCATGTGGACGATGCCGTCGGCGTGGCTGTGGAGGCCGGCGTAGACGTTGGTCGCCTGTGCTCGCGACGGACCGCCGTTGGGGTTCGCGTAGGGCCAGGTCCATACCCCGTCGCCCGAATCGCCGAGCCAGCTCGCACAGTCGTAGACGCCGAGAGCGGCGTGCCAGTGCGCGTTCTTGTTACGCGGGTTGCTCGGGTTCGCCGAATCGACGATGAAGGGCCCCACCTCGGGTGGCTCGGATCGCCGGGCGTACACCAGGAGGCCCATCCCGGCTATCAGCACGAGCGCCGTGACGCCGTACCACCAGCGGTTACTGCGGGAGCGCTTCGCCGAGTGAACGGCGGTGCGGTTCCGCTTGGTGCGTGAGGCCTTGCCCATCGGCGCGGAGGCTAGCCCGCGCCGTCGCCCGAGTGGTCGCGGCCCCCGCCTCGCGTGGCGCCCACCGCGTGAGCCGCCATCGCGAGCACCGCCCGGATCGCGAAGTACACCGCGGCGAGGGGGAGCAGCACGCGCCTCGCGCCCCGGAGCCGACGCTTCGCGAACCGCCACGCCGACCGGTGGTGCTCGAGGATCATGCGGTACGGGCGCCGCCGCGTGACTGCACCCTGGACGTGCACCACCTCGCCCGCGGGCTCGTAGGCGACCCCGAAACCCGCAGTGCGGATCCGCCAGCACAGGTCGACGTCCTCCACGTACATGAAGTAGCGCTCGTCCCATCCGCCCACGGCATCGAGGACGCTGCGCCGCAACCAGATCGCAGCCCCCGAGACCCAGTCGACCGGTCGGGCCCGGTCGGGGTCCGCGTCGAGCTGACGGTACCGGGCCGTGAACGGGTTCGTCGCCCACCAGAGCCCGAGGAGACCGTGGCCGACGGCCACCGGTATCGAGGGCAGGCTCCGTGCCGACGGGTAGTCGGAACCGTCGGGGTCGCGGACCCGGGGCCCCACCGCGCCGAGCGTCGGCTCGGCGTCGAAGCGATGCACGAGGACCGCGGCGGTGCCCGGGCGTACGACGAGATCGGGATTCAGCACGGCCACCACCGGGGCCGCGGTGACTGCCGCCCCGAGGTTCGCGGCCCGCGCGTAGCCGACGTTGCCGGGCGCGGACACGACCCGCAGACCCGGGACGACGGCCCGGGCCCGCGCCACCGAGCCATCGGCCGAACCATTGTCGACCACGACGAGGTCGACCGGGCCGGCGCTCGTATCGGCGACCACCGAGCGGACGCACTCGGCCAGCAGGTCGCCGCTCTCGAAGTTGACGACCACCGCCGCCCAGCGGGGTGTCGGGTCAGTCACCGAACCGGAAACGCACGAGAGCCCGCAGCGCCGCGAACCCGTCGCGCCACGTGATCTTCTTGCCCTCGGCGAACTCGCGCCCCGCGTACGAGATCGGGACCTCGTAGATGCGCACACCCCGGCGCAGGATCTTGGCGGTGATCTCGGGCTCGATGTCGAAGCGATCGCTCCGGAGACCGAGACCGGCGAGCAACTCGCGATCGACGAGCTTGTAGCAGGTCTCCATGTCGGAGAGCGTCGTGTTGTAGAGCACGTTGGTCACGAGCGAGAGCAGCCGGTTGCCGACCCAGTGGAGGAAGAGCATGTTGCGCCGCTCACCGGTGAAGCGTGACCCGTACACGGCGCGGGCCCGACCCCGCAGGACCGGAGCCAGCAGCCGTGGCCAATCCTCGGGGTCGTACTCGAGGTCGGCATCCTGGACGAGTACGTACTCGCCGGTCGCGTACTCGAGCCCGGTGCGCAGGGCCGCACCCTTCCCCCGGTTGACCTCGTGGAGCACGATCCGGACGGTGCTGTCGCCCAACTGGCGGAGCACCTCGCGGGTCCCGTCGGAGCTGCCGTCGTCGATGACGATGATTTCGCGCTCGATGCCCTCGGGAAGTTCGACGGCCCGCATACGGCGGAGGATCTCGACCACCGTGTTGCGCTCGTTGAAGACGGGGACGAGCACCGAGAGCCGCCGCAGCTCCGGAGCGGGGCCGAGGTCAGGCGCGGCCATCGGCCCGCTCCTCCACGTACCGGTCGAACATCCGCGCGAGTCCGGTGCGCAGGTCGACCGTCGGTGCCCAACCGAGGAGTTCCCGGGCCCGGGTGATGTCGGGGCGGCGCCGGGCGGGGTCGCCCGTCGGGAGCGACTCGTGAACGATCGCCACTTCGACACCGACCACCGACCGCACCATCCCGGCGAGTTCCAGCATGGATACCTCCTCCGGATTGCCGATGTTGACGGGATCGGCCACCGCCGAGTCGAGCAAGGCGAGGATCCCGGCGACCTGGTCGTCGATGAAGCAGAACGAGCGGGTCTGCTCACCACTGCCGTAGACGGTCAGCGGTCCACCGGCCAATGCCTGAGCCAGGAAGTTGGATACGACCCGGCCGTCGGCGGGCCGGAGCCGGGGCCCGTAGGTGTTGAAGATGCGGACGATCGCGGTGTCGAGACCGTGGACGCGCCGGTAGGTCGCGGTCAGGGTCTCGGCGAAGCGCTTGGCCTCGTCGTAAACGGCACGCGGTCCCATCGGATCGACGTTGCCGCAGTACGACTCGGGCTGGGGGTGAACCGTCGGATCACCGTAGACCTCACTGGTCGAGGCGAGCAGGAATCGGGCGTCGTTCGCCAGTGCGAGGTCGAGGGCCCGCCGAGTGCCGAGCGACGAGACGTCGAGTGTGGCGAGAGGCGCGGCCAAGTACTCGGGCGGGCTGGCCGGGCTCGCGAAGTGCAGCACGGCGTCGACCGGTCCCTCCACCGGAACGGCCTGTGCCACGTCGGCCTCGACGAACGCGAAACCCGGGTGCTCGGCGCACCGGGCGAGGTTCGCGGCCCGCCCGGTCGAGAGGTTGTCGACGGCCACGACCTCATCGCCCCGAGCGAGGAGGGCATCGCACAAGTGGGAGCCGATGAACCCGGCCCCGCCGGTCACCACGACGCGCGTCACCGTCGGTTCCCGACGCTCACGGCCCGTCCCGTCACCGCCGACCGACGGCCGAGTACGCGAATCCGAGCCTGCGCATCGCCGGCGGATCGAGGAGGTTGCGGGCGTCGACGATCGCGGGCCGATCGACGAGGGTCGCGATCCGCTCGTAGTCGAGCCAGCGGAACTCGTCCCATTCGGTGAGCAAGGCGATCACGCCCGCCCCCTCGGCCGCCGCGTAGGCGTCGGCGCAGATCTCGACGCCGGGGACGCGTTCGGCCGCCTGCTCACCGGCCGCCGGATCGAAAGCCCGGACCCGGGCTCCCTCCGTGAGCAGTCGCTCGCAGATGGCCAGCGCCGGGGACTCCCGGAGGTCGTCGGTGTCGGCCTTGAACGTGAGGCCCCACACGGCCACGGGCACTTCGGCCAGGGCACCACCCGCCGCCCGGCGGATCTTGTCGACGATCCGCTCGCGCTGGGCGCGGTTGACGTCCTCGACGCCGGCCAGTAGTTCGAACGGGTATCCCGCCGCCCGCGACGTGTGGAGCAACGCGGCGACGTCCTTGGGGAAGCAGGAACCGCCGTAACCCGGTCCCGCCTTCAGGAACTGGAAACCGATGCGGGCGTCGTACCCCATGCCGAGCGCGACCTCGCGGACGTCGGCGTCGACGACCTCGCACAGGTTGGCGATGGCGTTGATGAACGACACCTTGGTCGCCAGGAACGCATTCGCCGCGTACTTGATCATCTCGGCCGAGGCCGGGTCGGTCACGAGCACGGGGGCCCGTAAACCCGAGTAGAGCTCGGTGAGCACGCCCGCCGCCTCGGGCCGGTCACAACCGATCACGATGCGGTCGGGGTTCAGGAAGTCATGGATCGCCTGCCCCTCACGGAGGAACTCGGGGTTCGAGGCCACCGCCACCCCGTCGTGCACGACCCCCGCCTCCGAGAGGACCCGTTCGACGAGCCGGGTCGTGCCGACCGGCACGGTCGACTTGTTGACGACGACGGCCTCGGGCCCGAGTACGGGGGCGATCTCCCGGGCCACCTGCTCGACGAACGTGAGGTCGGCGGCCCCGTCGGCCCCCTGCGGGGTCTGCACGCACAGAAACACGACGTCGGCGCCGGTCGCGGCGTCGGAGGCGCCGACGACGAACCGGAGTCGCCCGGAGGCCAGGCCCGCGGCGAGGAGCTCGGGCAGGCCGGCCTCATGGATGGGGGCTTCGCCCTTGGTGAGCCGGGCGACGCGGTCGGCGTCGATGTCGGCGCAGCGGACGTCGTGACCGAGGTGAGCGAGGCAGACCGCCGAGGTGAGACCGACGTATCCCGCCCCGACGACAGCGACGCGCATCGGGGAGAGTGTAGAGGTCAGCAGCCGGCGGCCGGGAGTCCCTGCGGGTCGGGCGCCGGCGCCCGGAGCAGGGTCGCGACCGGCGATCCGATCGGCGGGACCGCCGCCGCTCGCGCCGTGCCCGCGTCGGCCCCGGCCCCGCCGCGCTTACCGATGAGTCGGCTGAGTACCGGCCAGGCCCCCTTCTCGTCGAGCACCAGCACGTCGTTACCGTCGCGCCAGGCGCGCTCGACCGGGAGTGACAGCGACTTCATCGGCTGGCCGGTCCGCCCCCGGAAGGCGACGAGGAAGTCGCGCAGACCGGCGAAGCCGAGTTGCGGGTCGCGCTGGAGTGCCGACAGCATCGCGTCCACGATCTCGGGCGCGGCCCACGGCCTCGCCTGCACCCGGCGCAGCGTCTCGGCGGCCACGGTACGCAGGAAGTACTGCTGCCGCTTGATCCGCCCCAGGTCGGAGGTGCCGTCGATCTGCCACTCCCCGTCGACGAGTGACTCGTAGTAGCGGGACCGCACGTAAGCGAGTGCCATCTCGCCGCCCAGCCGGTGGCAGCCCCGCGTCGCGATCCGCAGCCCCGTCTTCGCGTCGCGCGCCGGCGCCGGGAACCAGATCGGAACCGTGCCGAGAGCATCGATGAGACGCCGGAAGCCGGCGAAGTCGACCTCGAGGTAGTGCTGGATCGGGATGCCCCAATTCTCGGCCAGAGTGCGAATGACCCGCTCCGGACCGGCATTGAAGGCGGCATTGATGCGCGACTCGCCGATCCCGGGGACGTCGACCCACAGGTCACGGGGGAACGACACGAGAAAGCTGCGCGCCGGATCGGAATCGATGTGGGCGACCATGATCGTGTCGGAACGCTGGCCGGTCTGCACCTCGGCCGCGCCGAAGTGATCCTTGTCGGTCGGGTTCTTCACGAAGGCTCGGGAGTCCGATCCGATGAGCAGATAGTTGCCCCCCGGTCGGAGCAGAGCCCGATCGATGGGGACCGTCGCCACGCCCGCCACCTTGTCTTCGGCGATGCGGAACGCGCCGACCAGCGCCGAGGTCACGAGCGCCGCGGCCAGCACCAACGCGATCACGATGCGGCCGAGGAACGCCCGGGCCGAGACCCGACCCACGCCGCTCACGACGGACACCCCACGAGCGGTCCCCCGGTCTTCGGGTCGATGGGCACGAAGCGGCTGTTCGAGCGGGCGGGCACCGGGTCGAGCGGGGCAACGGTGGTAGTGGAGGTCGGAGCCGACGCACCCGACCCCCCGGCGGGAACCGAACTGCTCGGACCCACTCCCGTCGCTCGGAACGCGTGCGTGAGCCGGTCGTAGTCGCGCCCCACGATCACCAGCACCTCGGCGCCCAGCGTATTGGCCTCCGAGATGGCCTGAACGAAGTTGAGGGTGCCGACGGCGTTGGCGACCGTGAAGCCCTCGGGCCACCGTCCGGGCGCGTAACGGATCTGGGTGCGTCCGTAGGTCGCCCGGTCGGCCTCACCCGGATCGGGAGCAACGGCGAAGCCCGCCCGCCGGAACTGCTCGATGACGGCGCGACCGGCGCCCGTGATCCCGGTTCCGTTCACCACCCGCACTCGCACCTCACCGGGCGGCAGTTCCTCGGGCACCTCGATCTCCCCACCGAACTCCATCAGCCGTCCGATCACGGCGTTGGCCTCGTCGGTCGCGACGACCTGCCCCGACCACGGGGCGGGCGCCCGCGTGACCGGCAGCGTGAGCATCTCGACCCGGCGGGGGTCGAGCCGGTTGTAGGTACGGATGAGCGCCTTCAACTCGTCGAGCGTGAGCGAGTCGTCGCGGGCGAACGCGTTCGACAGGCGATCGAGCAGCGCCACCAGGCGCGCCGGGTTCGCGGCGGTTGCATCGACCGCCGCCTGGCTGATCGTGCGGAGGAAGTACTGCTGCCGCGGTATCCGGTCGAGGTCGCTACCGGTCGCGACCCAGCCCCGACCGCCGCGGTAGGCCGATTCGGGGATGTCGGGCGAGTAGTTCCACTTCCAGGGAACCGGGTCGGACGGGTCGCGCGGGACGTAGTAGTGGCGGGAGCGGGCGTAGGCGAGCGCCACGTCCCCGTCGGCCCGCAGGCAGCCCGCCCGGTCGACGTTGAGTCCGCTGTAGGGGTCGTGAGCCGGAGTCGGGAACCAGAGCGGCACCCGGCCGATCGCATTGACGATCGAGGCGAAACCCGCGAAGTCGACCTCCACGTAGTGATTGATGCGCAACGGCGGGAAGTTGGCCTGCAGGGTCTTGATGACGAGCGCCGGACCGCCGAACTGGAACGCCGCGTTGAGGAGATTGCGGCCGTAACCCGGAATGTCGACGATGAGGTCGCGGGGGAACGAGACGAGGATGCCCCTGCGGGTCGTGGGGTCGACGTGGAGGACCATCATCACATCGGAGCGCCGCCCCGGGGTCTGCAGCGCCGAACCGAACCGGCCCCCGCCGACCTCACGGGTGTCGGACCCGATCAGGAGGTAGTTGGCGGGCCGACCCGGCTCCGCTCGGACCAGTTCCGGGATCGAGACGCTCTCGCTGCGCTCGAAGGTGTCGCGGGCGAGACGGTCGGAGACGACGAGGGTGCCGAGCGCGACGACGGTCACGAGACCCAGCGCCACGAGGTAGCGCAGCGAGAAGGAGAGCACGGTCGACGAGCGCACGGAGAGGCCGATCCTACCGGCGCGATCCGTGCCTTCCCGGTCGGGTCGGGAGGTTTCGGCTGCGGACGCGGCCGGTAGCGTGCCGAACGTGAACGGTGCCGGTGCGATCGTGCGGGACGGCGAGCGCTGGCTCGAGGCCCGGGACCCGGTGGCCTGCGTGGTCGCCGCCGGGGCCGACGCCTTCGCGGCGCTCGACGAGATCGCCCGCGACGGATTCTGGGTGGGTTATTGCGCCTACGACCTCGGCCGCGCCGTCGAGCCGGTGCCCGACCGCTCCATCGACGATCTCGGCCTGCCCGACCTCGCCTTCGTGCGCTACGCCACGGTGCACGAGACCCGCCGACCGAGCGGTCCCCCGCTCCGCCTCGGCGCCGCCCGCTCTAGCCTCGACCGGGCCGAGCACGCCGCGGCCGTCGATGCCGTGCACGAACTGCTGCACGCCGGTGACTGCTACCAGGTCAACCTCACCCGGCGGCTCACCTTCGCTGCCGTTCCCGATCCGTTCGCGCTGTTCGCCGCGCTCATGGAAGTGAACCCGGCTCCGCACGCTGCGTGCTGCGTACTCGGCGATGCCCTACCCGGAGTCGCCGTCGTCTCCGCATCCCCCGAGCTCTACCTCGCGGTCGAAGGCGACACCGTCACGACGCGTCCGATCAAGGGCACGGCCGCCGACGCGGCCGTACTCGCGGCGAGCGCCAAGGACCGGGCCGAGCACGTGATGATCGTCGACCTCGCGCGCAACGACCTCGGGCGTATCTGCCGACCGGGCACCATTCGTGTCCCCGACCTGTGCGCGGTCGAGGCCCACCCCGGCCTGCACCACATGGTGAGCACCGTCACCGGCGAGCGGCGGGAGGGGATCGGCCTCGGAGCGGTCGTACGGGCCACCTTCCCGCCCGCCTCGGTCACCGGCGCACCGAAGCCGCGGGTGCTGCGGGCGATCGAGGAACTCGAACCCGTCCGGCGCGGCGCTTACTGCGGCGCCGTCGGCTGGATCGACGGTACGGCGGGGCGGGCCCGCCTCTCCGTCGCCATCCGCACCTTCACGATCACCCCCCGGGGCACGACGCTCGGGGTCGGGGGCGGAATCGTCGCCGACTCCGACCCGGGCGCCGAGTGGGCCGAGACCGAACTGAAGGCGGCCCGCCTCCTCGCCGCGGTGGGCGGCCGCGAACGAGAACCGGTGCCCGTATGACCGCGTGGGTCGACGGAGACCTCCGACCGCTCGCTTCCGCCACCGTCTCGGTCCTCGACCACGGACTCACCGTAGGGAACGGCGTGTTCGAGACCCTCCGGGTCTACGGGGGAACCCCGTTCGCATGGACGCGACACCTGGCCCGGCTCCACCGGTCGGCGGAGGCCCTCGGCCTCGAGGTCCCCGATGGCGACACGCTCCGGACCGCAGCCGCCGAGGTGCTCGCGGCCGATGGCCTCGACGAGGCCCGCCTGCGCATCACGGTCACCGGCGGGATAGCCCCACCCGGATCGGGACGCGGTGACGGGCCGCACACCGCGATCATCGTCGCCGCTCCGCTCGAACCCTCGCCGCCGACCACCCGGGTCGCGACCGTCCCGTGGACGCGCAACGAGCGCGACGCGTGCGCAGGCCTGAAGACGACCTCCTACGCGGGCAACGTCCGCGCCCTCGCGATCGCCGCCGAGCGGGGGGCGTCCGAAGCGGTCTTCGCAAACACCGCCGGCAATCTCTGCGAGGGCACGGGATCGAACGTCTTCGTCGTCACCGACGGCACGGTCGTCACTCCGCCCGCGACGGCGGGCTGTCTGCTCGGGGTCACCCGCGACCTCGTCCTCGAGTGCTGCGCCGCACTCGGCCTGCCCGCGGCCGAGGCCGACCTCCCCTTCGGCGCCCTCGACACCGCCGACGAGGCATTCCTCACGTCCACGACCCGTGAGGTCCAGGGCATCGCCGCCGTCGACGACCGAACGCGACCCGACGCGCCCGGCCCCGTGACCGCCCGCCTCGCAACCGCCTTCCGCGACCTCGTCGCCCGCGACCTCGATCCCTGAGCGGGGCGGTGACCGCAGGGCTCACCGCGGGGGCGGCCGCCGAACTACTCGCGCGCGACGGCCCCAACGAGCTCCCGGTTCCACCCGGCGAATCGGCCGGGCGCCGGTTCGCCCGCCAACTCGCGCACTTCTTCGCCCTCATGCTCTGGGCCGCGGGCGCGCTCGCCGTGATCGCCGACCTCCCCCAGCTCGGGATCGCGATCTTCGCGGTCATCGTGATCAACGGAACATTCGCCTTCGCCCAGGAGCGGCGCGCCGAACGGGCCGCGGCGCGCCTGCGCGACCTCCTCCCCCGCCGGGCGACGGTGGTACGCGACGGCGACCCCGTCGAGATCGACGCCCGCGACCTCGTCGTCGGCGACACGGTGCTCCTCGCCGCCGGCGACCGCGTCTCGGCCGACCTGCGCCTCGACACGACGCACGACCTGCGCCTCGACGTCTCGACCCTGACCGGTGAGAGCGCGCCGGTCACTCCCCCGGCGGACGCCCCCGCCTTCGCCGGTACCTTCGTCGTGGAGGGCGAGGCCACGGCGACCGTCATCGCGACCGGCGCCCGCACGCGCCTGGCCGCGATCGCCGCGATGACCCGGGCCGCCGATCGACCCCCGACCCCGCTCGCCCGGGAACTGAACCGCGTAGTCCGCACGATCGCGGCGGTCGCCCTGGCCGTGGGCGCCGGCTTCTTCGGCCTCGCCCTCCTCGTCGGGACCCCTCCGCGTGACGGCTTCCTCTTCGCGATCGGCGTCACGGTCGCACTCGTTCCGGAGGGACTGTTGCCGACCGTCACGCTCTCGCTCGCCATCGGGGCCCAGCGCATGGCCGATCGCCACGCCCTCGTACGCCACCTCGAGGCGGTCGAGACCCTCGGCTCGACGACGTTCGTGTGCACCGACAAGACCGGAACCCTCACCGAGAACCGGATGGCGGTGGTCGAGGCGTGGACACCGTTCGGAACGGCCCGGATCCGGGGGCCCGGTTACGCCCCCGAGGCCGAGGTGACAGCCGACGCCGACCCGAGGGTCGCGGACGCACTGCGATCGCTCGCCACGGCGGCGGCCCGCTGCTCGACCGGACGGGCCGTTCTCGCCCCCGACGGGGAGTGGGAGGCGCGCGGCGATCCGATGGAGGCCGCGCTCGACGCCCTCGCGCGCCGGGTCGGGGCTCCGGTGGACGTCGACGACGAGGTCCGGGCCCGCTTCCCGTTCGACCCCCGCCGGCGCCGGATGGCCGTGGTGATCGGCGAACGGGTCTACGTGAAGGGGGCACCCGACGCCGTCATCGGTCTCTGCGGCTCGTGCCCGGGAGCCGAGGCCACCGTTGCCGCGATGGCCGCCCGCGGCCTCCGCGTGCTCGCCGTGGCCCACCGGGCCGCGCCCGGGCCGCTCCCCGCCTCGGCCGAGGTCGCGGAGTCGGAACTCGAACTCCTCGGCCTCGTCGGACTCGAGGATCCCCCGCGCCCCCAGGCCGCCGCGGCGATCGCCGCCTGCCGCGATGCCGGGATGCGGGTGGCGATGGTGACCGGCGACCACCCGGCGACGGCGGCGGCCATCGCCCGCGAGATCGGACTGCTCACCGCCGACGCGCCCGTGGTCGAGGGCTGCGACCTCCCGGCCGACGACTCACTCCTCGCCGCGCTCGTCGATCGCGACGGTGTCGTCGTCGCCCGGGTCGAACCCGAGCAGAAACTGCGGATCGCCCGCGCGCTCCGCTCCCGCGGTCACGTCGTCGCGATGACGGGCGACGGGGTCAACGACGGTCCGGCGCTCGGTGAGGCCGACATCGGGATCGCCATGGGCCGTTCGGGTACCGACGTGGCCCGCGAGGCCGCCGACCTCGTGCTCCTCGACGACGACTTCGCGACGATCGTCGCCGCGGTGGAGCAGGGCCGGGCCACGTTCGCGAACCTGCGGCGCTTCCTTACGTACCACCTCACCGACAACGTCGCCGAGCTCGCCCCCTTCATCGTGTGGGCGCTCACGGGTGGGCGTTTCCCGCTCGCCATCGGGGTGCTGCAGGTGTTGGCGCTCGACATCGGGACCGACACGCTTCCCGCCGTCGCACTCGGCGCCGATCCCGCCGGACCGCGCACTCTGGCGCGCCCGCCCGCACGCGGCCGACTCCTCGACCGGGTCGTCGCTCGCCGCGCGTTCGGCGTGCTCGGCCCGACCGAGGCCGTCGTGGCGCTCCTCGCGTTCCTGACGACGTTCGCCGCCGCCGGGTGGCGTCCGGGCGACTCCTTCCCGGGGGGAAGCCTGCGGGCCTCCGCGTCGGGCGCGGCGTTCGCTGCCATCGTGCTCGGGCAGATCGCCAACACCTTCGCCTGTCGGAGCCGCTCGGTGCCGGCCTGGCGGGTGCCGATGCGAGTGAATCGCCTGCTCGTCCCCGCCGTAATGATCGAGGCAGCCGTGCTCGTCGGACTCATCACGATTCCCGCCCTCGCCGATCTGCTCGGCCAGGGTGTCCCCACCGTGGCCGGGGGTCTCGTCGCCCTCACCGCCCCTCTTGCGGTGCTCGCCGTCGACGCCGTCGACAAGGCCCGGCGCCACTGAGGCGCGGACCCGCACCCGGCCCGCCGACCGGTACCGCGGAGCGCGGCGACGCCACCGTCGCCGCGCTCCGGGCGATCAGTCGTGCGCGACGGTGACTCGGCGCGGGGCCGCCGCGGTCGAACGACACGGAACCCGGATCTCGAGGATCCCGTCGTGGTAGGCCGCCTTCACGTCCTCACCCTCGGCGTCCTCGGGCAGGGGCACGACCCGCGAGAAGCTCCCGTAGCGGAACTCGCTCCGCCGCACGCCGTCGACCTCCCCCGTGTGCTCGACCCGGCGCTCGGCTCGGATCTCGACCATGTGATCGGTGATCGTCACCGACACGTCGCGCTCGGGGTCGATGCCCGGCATCTCGGCCCGGATCACGAGCGCATCGTCGGCCCGCTGCTCCTCGATGCGGATCATGTGCTCCGCCTCACCGGCCGCGGGCAAGATCCGAAGGGCGGGCCAGTCGATCCACTCGAAGAGGTCGGACATCCGTCGACCGGCCCAGCGGTCGGCCCGGGTGAGTGCACTCTCCATGTCGTCTCTCCTCCTTCGCCGCCGATCCGGACCTCCCGGATCGCGCCGATGGCGTGTACCCGCCCGACGCCGCGGGTACACCGGGGCCGGAGGTCCCACCGAACGCGGGCGATCGGCACTGCCGGCGCCGCTCCGGAGCGGGGACGCTGACCGGGAGCGCCGCCGACGCCGGCGGCGACGGACCAGCGGGAGGAGCACCGTGCGGACGACGAAGCGGATCGTGCAACTGACGGCGATGGCCGCCGGAGCGGTCGGGATGGTCGCGGCCTCGACCCCGGAGAGCGCGCTCGGGCGGCGGGCCCGCCGACTCGCGGCGCGCCTGGCTCGCGACGCGCGCTACGTGGCGGCGAGTACCCCCGGCATCGTCTACCGCCTCGCCGGCCGGCGCCCCGACCCGACGGTCGCCGACGACGTGCTCGCCGACCGGGTCCGCTCCGAGCTCGGTCCGGTGGAGAAGCGCCTCGACATTCCCCGGATCCACGTGATGGTCGAGGACCACGTGGCCGTCCTGCACGGTGACGTCACCGACGCCCACACCGCCCGGATGCTCGAGCACGCAGTGATGAGGGTCAGCGGGGTGCGGGGCATCGAGTCCCACCTGCACTGCGGCCTCGCGCGCGGCGACACCCGACCGTCGGCGGGCTCGGCGACGGTGAGCACCTCGCCGACGCTCGCCTCGCTCCTCGATGCCGCGCGGGCGGCCGGGGCCGACGGCTCGGCTCGGACCTCAGTACACGCCGTCCTCTGCTCCTTCCTCGAACGGCTCCCGGCGACCGAACGGGAGCACGTCCGGGCCCACCTCCCGGCCGACGTACTCGGGATCGCGGGTCCGCCCCACCGCCGGGGCGAGTCGCCACCGCGGCTGCGAACGGTGCCCCAACTCGTCGCCGCGGTCACCGCCGAGGGCGGCGTCGACCCGGCGCGGGCCGACGCCATCACCCGAGCGGTACTGGAGGCACTTCGCGCCGCCGTACCCGAGGAGGCCGACGACATCGCCGCCGTGCTCCCCACCGACCTTCGCGAGCTCTGGGCGACGCCGGCCCACGCCTCGTGAGCACCGAGTCGACCGCCGGGGCCGCGCCCCCCTCCCTCGAACCGATGGTCGTCGTACGGGGCGCGGTACCCGACTCCGTCATCGCCTACGGACGCGAGAAGCTCCTGCACGCGTTGCGACTCTCGTCGGGTCCCGTGCTCGCGGCCGAACTCCGCATCGATCGTCACGCCGACCCCGCCCGCGCCTCGTCGGTCCACGTCGAGATGACCCTCGACCTCGACGGCACGGTCGTGCGGGCGCGCGCGAGCGCCCCCGAGGCCTCGGCCGCCGTCGACGACGTCGCCGAACGGCTCGAGCGCCGCGTCGTCTCCGTTCGGCAGCGACCGCAGGACCGTCTGCTGCGCCACCGAAACCGGGAGAGCTGGCACCACGAGGACCGGGTCGTGCCCCGGCGGCGCGGATTCCCGCGCCCGCCCGACGAGCGCGAACTCGTACGCCGCAAGTCGTTCGCGGTGGCCGCCGAATCGATCGAGGACGCGCTCTTCGACCTCGAGCGCCTCGACCACGACTTCTTCCTCTTCCGTCACGACGTCACCGGTGGTGACGCGGTCGTGTTCCGAGCCGGCGAGGGCCGCTACGGAGTGACCCTCGAACGGTCGGCCCCCGCCGCCGTCGCCGCCGTAGGCGTCGAATTCGTCACCGGGCCCACCCCGACCGTGCTCGAAGTCGGCGCCGCCCGGGAGTTACTCGAGGCCAGCGGTACGCCCTTCGTGTTCTTCGTCGACGCCGCCACCGGTCGGGGGTCCGTCGTCTACCGGCGCGACGACGGCCACGACGGCCTCGTCACCCCCGCATGAGCGTCGCCGAACCCGTACGCGGACTCGCGCGGCACGAGCGTGGCCCCGCGGTGACCATCATCTGCCCCCTCGATCGCCGGCGACCCGGCAACGGCGAGGACCGAGCCCGACTCGAGCGCCTCGTGACCCGCGCCGGACACCGTCTGGCCGAGATCGGCACGCCGGACGCCGAGCGGGCGAGCATTCGCCTCGCCGCTGCCGTCGCTCACCTCGACTTCGGCCACCCCGAAGCCGCCGTGGCGATCTTCGCCGCCCCCGACGTCGACCGGACGATCACGCTCGACGGCTACGTCCCCGCCGCCGTCACGGTCGGACCCCGCTTCGCCGTCGCCGCGCTGCTAGCGGCCCGGGAGTCCGCCGTCTCCGCGCGCGTGCTGGTCTGCTCGCGGGCGCGCACGCGCTGCGTCGAGATCACGGAGGGCCGCGCCCGGGAGCGCACCGACGCCGCGTTCCCCGTGACGGTCGACCCGCCCACGGAGGCCGATGCCCCGCACCGCGACTTCCCGCTCGACGAGCACGAGGCGGCCGAGGCGGCTCGCTTCGTATTCCGCGCGGTGCGACGCGCCCTCGAGTCGGTCGAGGCCGACGACCCGCGCCCCCTCGTCCTGGTCGGCGCCGAACGCGACCTCGCGTTCCTCCGCGAGGTCGGCAACGGGCGGGTGGCGCCGACCGCCACGGTGACCGGTAATCACCTCCACGACTCGCCCGAGGCGATCGCGACCCTCGTCGCTCCGGCCCTCGCCGCCGCGCACGACCGGGCCGAGGCCGCCGCGGTGGCCGCGCTCCGCAACGCGCTCGGCGGGCGGGCCCTGGCCGGCGCCGATGCCGTCCTCGCCGCGGCCCGCGTCGGGAGAGTGCACCGCGTCTTCGTGGAGCGCGACCTGCGCGCGGGTCCGATCGCAGCCGAGGTCCCGGGCCCGACCATCGACGCATCGACCGTGCTCGACCGTACGGACGAGATCCTCGCCGAGGTCATCCGCCACGACGGCGAGGTCACGGTGGTCGGAACCGGCGCACTCGCCGAACTGGGCGGGATCGCCTGCACGACCCGATTCTGAGCGGAACCCGATCCCCGAACCCCTGTCCCCGCCCCCCGAGGAGTGACGACCGTGCCCGAACCGACCCCCTCCCCGATCCCCATTGCCGCCGACGGGCCGATCCGCGCCGTCATGTCGGCCGGGGCCGTGACCGTCGACGCCCGGGTCACGTTGCGGACCCTCGCCGCCGTGCTCTCCGAACTCGGGATCGGGGCGGCGGTGCTCCCCCGCCCTGCCGGCGAGGCCGCCGTGGTCTCGGAACGCGACATCGTGCGCGCGCTCGCCGAAGGGGCCGATCCCGACGAGGTGTGGGCCGACGACGTCGCCGCCGACGACCTCGTCACCGCCGAACCCGAGGAAGCCGTCGGCGCCGTGGCCGCCCGCATGGCGGCCGAGGGCGTCCGCCACATCGCGGTGGTCGAACGGGGGACCATCATCGGCGTGGTGTCGGCCCGCGACGTTCTTCCCGTTCTCGCCGCGAACATGAACGCCGGCTTCTGAGTCGGGGCGACCCCCGACCGGATTCCCCCGATCCGGAGCGACCCTTCAGCCCCCGACCGCGGCTCCGAGGTGCGCGAGGAACCACTCGCAGGCCAGGTCGGCCACGGCCGCCAGGGTTCCCGGCTCGGCGAAGAGGTGTCCGGCGCCGGGAACGATCTCGAGTCGGGTCTCGCAGGCCATGCGGGCCTGCGCCTCGCGATTGAGATCGGCGACCACGGGATCGGCGCCGCCCACGACGAAGAGCGTCGGCGCTCGTACGGCCACCAGCGCCGAACCGGCGAGATCGGGTCGGCCGCCCCGGGAGACCACCGCGTACACCGGGGAATCGGGGTCCGCCGCCGCCCGCAGCGCCGCGGCGGCACCCGTGCTCGCCCCGAAGTAGCCGATCGCGGGTGGCGCCGGCGCGAACCGCTCTCGCACCCACCGCGTCGCCGCCGCCAGACGATCGGCCAGCAGCGCGACATCGAAGACCAGCGCCCGCTCGCGTTCCTCGTCGGCGGTCAACAGATCGAAGAGAAGTGTTCCGAGTCCGACCGCCTGCACCGCGCCCGCGACCGCGACGTTCCGGGGGCTGTGACGACTGCTCCCGCTGCCGTGGGCGAAGACGACGAGCGCCGGGACGCCGCCCGGGGCCGTGAGGGCACCGGGCAGGCGCAGCGAGCCCACGGGGATCTCCACGGGAGGATCGCCGACGGCGGCTCCCGCCTCGGTCGGCATGCTCCCCCGCAGGAGCGCCGCGACCTCGGCGTCGCTCGTGGGCGAGAAGTCGTCGTACCACTGACCCACCGCCGCGAAGCCGGCCGGAGCCGCCACGAGTACGACCTCATCGGCGACATCGGCGAGCCGAGCCGCGGCATCGGGCGGACCCACGGGGACAGCGAGCACTACGCGCGCCGCGCCCCGGGCCCGCAGCGCCCGACACGCGGCCCGGGCCGTCGACCCCGTCGCAACCCCGTCGTCGACGACGAGAGCGGTACGGCCGACAACCGGCCGCGCCCGGCGCCCGCCGCGGTACCGCGCCACCCGTCGCTCCAACTCGATTCGCTCCCGGCGCTCGACCGCGTCGAGTTCGGGCGCGGTCACGCTGCCCGCCGCCAGCACGCGCTCGTCCAGAACCCTCACGCCGTCCTCGGCGATCGCGCCCATCGCCAACTCGGGCTGATACGGCAGACCGAGTTTGCGGACGACGAGCACCTCGAGCGGCGCGCCGAGCGCGCGGGCTACTTCGGCGGCAACGGGAACCCCGCCCCGAGGCAGCCCGAACACCACCACGGGTTCCCCGCGCAGCGACTCCAATCGGTCGGCGAGAGACCGACCCGCAGCGACGCGATCGCGGAAGCGCACGGCCCGTAGGTTCCCCGCTCGGTCCCCTACCGCAAACCGGCCCGGCCTCGGACCGGGCCCGGCTCAGAGCGGACGCAGGTGGACGACGTCGGCGGCGGTCACGATCCGGTCGTCGACCACGAGAAAGCCCTCGGCGGTGAGTTCCCGGGCCTCGCCCTCGAACGCGCCCGCCGCCGCCTCGACCCGTACCCTTCGGCCGAGGGTCGCCGAGCGGGCCCGGGCCGCATCGACCACTCCGTCGAGGTCGCCGAGCCGCCCGTCGTAGGCGCGCAGCCAGGCCACGAGCAATTCGCGGCGGTCGACCTCTACTGCGGTCGCGGTCGCGGCCAACTCGGGCGGGAACCAGTCCCCGCGTACGTTGACCCCGACCCCCACGACCACGGCCCCACCCGCGTCGGCCTCGGCGAGCACGCCTGCCAGCTTGCGGTCATCGATGACGACGTCGTTGGGCCACTTCACGCCGGCCGCCGGGAGCGACCCGACGAGGGAGTCGAGCGCGTCGAGGAGGGCGCACGCCGCCGCCAGCACGACGAGGTGGCGGCGCTCGGCGGACACCGGAGGCCGCAGAAGGGCAGAGACGAGCAGGGCTGCTCCGGCGGGAGCCGTCCACGACCGCCCGAGGCGACCCCGGCCCGCGGTCTGCTCGTCGGCAACCGCCACGACGCCCTCGGGCTCTCCCTGCGCCGCCCGCTCGAGGAGGTAGCGGTTGGTGGAGTCGACCGTGGCGAACCAGCGAACGTCGCCGAATCGGGTCGCCACCAGCCTCGGATCGCTCCAGGTGGCGGGCTCGGCGACCATCACTCGTAGGATACGCAGCCGTGCTCACGAAGATCCTGGTGGCCAATCGCGGCGAGATCGCCGTCCGGGTGATGCGAACGTGCCGTGAACTCGGCATCGCGACCGTCGCCGTCTACTCCGAACTCGACCGCGACGCGGCCCACACCCGCTACGCCGACGAGGCCTACGCGCTCGGCGGGCAGACCGCCGCCGAGTCGTACCTCAACACCGAAGCGATCCTCGACGTGATCCGCCGCAGCGGAGCCGACGGCGTCCACCCCGGCTACGGGTTCTTCTCCGAGAACGCCGACTTCGCCCGGGCCGTCACCGCAACCGGCGCCGCTTGGATCGGCCCGCCGCCCGAGGCGATCGAGGTCATGGGCGACAAGATCTCGTCACGGCTCGCCGCCCGTGCGTCGGGCGTCGAGAGCGTGCCGGGGACGACCGAGCCGATCGTCGACCCGGCCGAGGTCACTGCCTTCGGCGAGCAGTACGGGTACCCGGTCGCGATCAAGGCGGCCTACGGCGGCGGCGGCCGGGGCATGAAGGTGGTGTTCTCGGCCGAGGAGGCGACCGCCGCCCTCGAATCGGCTCAACGCGAAGCCCAGGCCTACTTCGGGCGATCCGAGTGCTACTTGGAGCGCTACCTCACCCTGCCACGCCACATCGAGCTGCAGATCTTCTGCGACGCGCACGGTAACGCCGTCTACCTTTCCGACCGCGACTGCTCGACCCAGCGCCGCCACCAGAAGCTCATCGAGGAAGCCCCGGCCCCCGCGATCCCCGAGGCGACCCGGCGGGCGATGGGCGAGGCGGCCGTCAAGGTGGCGCTCGGCTGCGGCTACGTCAACGCGGGCACGGTCGAGATGCTCTACCAGGACGGTGAGTTCTGGTTCCTCGAGATGAACACCCGGCTGCAGGTCGAGCACTGCGTGACCGAGGAGATCACCGGACTCGACCTCGTCGCCGAGCAGATCCACGTGGCCGGTGGCGGCACCCTGCGTTTCGCCCAGGAGTCGATCGCTCACCGCGGCCACTCGATCGAGTGCCGGATCAACGCCGAGGACCCGGCCCGCAACTTCCTCCCCACCCCGGGCCGCATCTCGCGCCTGCGGGTGCCGTCCGGACCCGGCCTGCGCTGGGACGGCGGGTACGAGGAGGGCGACGAGATCTCCCAGTACTACGACAACCTCATCGGCAAACTCGTCGTGTGGGCCCCCGACCGCGACGCGGCGATCGCCCGCATGCTGCGCGCCCTGTCCGAACTCGAGGTCGAGGGTGTGCACACCACGGCGCCCGCCCACGCCGCGCTGCTGCAGACCGAGGCCTTCGCCGCGGTCGGGCACTCCACGAAGTGGGTCGAGAACGAGGTCGGAATCGAGGCGTTCGCCCGCCCCTCCGAGCCGGTCACGGTCGGGACGGTCGACTCCGATCCGGCCCCGCTCGTACCCCGGACCGTCCCGGTCGAGGTCGACGGGCGCCGCTTCTCGGTGAAGGTCTGGCTCCCCGACGGCGTCTCGGCCCCGACGAGCGCCACCCCGGCCGGTCGGCCGCGACCCAAGCCGACGGCCGCGGGCGCATCGTCCGGAGGGGGCAGCGGCACGGTCACGGCGCCCATGCAGGGGACCATCGTGAAGGTGCTCGTCGAGACCGGCGCAACGGTCGCGGTCGGCGAGGCCCTCCTCGTCCTCGAGGCGATGAAGATGGAGAACCAGATCAACGCCGAGGTCGCGGGCACCGTCGCCGAGATCCGGGTCGCCGCCGGCGATTCCGTCGGCGCCGGCGACGTACTCGCCGTCATCGAATAGCCCGGCGCCGAACCGGCCCGGTCAGGTCGCAGCTTCGGCGACCGACTCGGTGAGCGCGGGGTGCACGAGCAGGGCGT
>Ga0208783_10000643_pt1 | contig 21411 bp, 31 predicted proteins | sample DEB19_08_DNA_2_FD_184529 | JGI IMG/M metagenome (GOLD analysis project Ga0208783, IMG submission 184529) | Aqueous microbial communities from the Delaware River and Bay under freshwater to marine salinity gradient to study organic matter... | ecosystem: Environmental > Aquatic > Marine >...
GCTCGCCACATATCTTTTCCAATTTCTCCCTGTGCCGCTCCGAACTGCCCGCCTTGGATGCTATGTAATCCCGCACGGCCGACTTCATAGACATGCCCCTCGCCTGCTCCTCCGAGAGCGAATCCGTGCCGCCCTTTTGAAGTTGGTCAACCAACCCAGGCCCCGCCGCCCAAGCCTCCGCCTCGGTGCGGTAAAACCGGCGGATCCGCTTCCCAAAAATTTTCTGTGGGATCGTGAGTTTCCACGGCGTCGAAGGCCGCTGTGGGTAGGGACTGACAATAAAGGCGCTCATGGTGTTGCCCAATCTGTTGCCCGTGTTGCCCGAAATCGCAACTATTTTCTTCCACTAGCCTCCACTTGTCGCCGCTAGATTCTTGAAGCCAACCGCCCGCCAACCCGCATAAAACCTAGCTGAAATCGCTGTAACCCCCTCTGCCGGCGGCGGGACTTGAACCCGCACGACCCTTTCGGATCAACGGATTTTAAGTCGCTTTCTCGGCTTTGTTTTTCAATGACTTGCGGGCTTGTTGCCCGGCGTTGCCCTAGAGAACCTTATTTAAAGCGGCGATCAGGGCGGCGTGGGCTGCTGGGGAGCAATCATCTTTGCGGCCGGGGGAGACATCGGCGTGGCGGAGGATGTTGGCGAGGGGGATGTTGTTTTCGCGGAGGATGGGGAGGAGGTATTCCACGGCGCTGAGGAGGGCGTCTTCCGAGAGTGGCGTGGTGTAGGTGTCGCCTTCCCATGCCATACCGACGGCGAAGCTGTTGGCGTCTTTGCGGCCTTGCCATGAGGATACCCCGGCGTGCCAGGTGCGTTGGGTAGGCAGGGCAAGCACGGTGCGCTTGCCGTTCCGGGCGATAATGCAGTGATACGAAACTTTGCTCACGGGATCGCAGCACCACGATACGGATCCGGCGTAAGCTCCGCTCGAGTGGTGGAGCACGATGTGCGTTGGCTTAATGACGCGGCCCGCGCTAATGTTGGGCGTGCGCTTGTTTGTCTGTTGGTAAAACTTTGGCTCAGGCTTGATGACGCCGTAGGTTTTGGCGGGCTTGGCTGATGGCTTTGCGGGCTTCGGCTCGGGAGCGGGTGCGGGGGATTGCGCGGGCTTAGGGAACATAAAAAACCGAGCGAGGAGGGAGAGCATTATTTGTCCTTCAGTGCGGGGATGGTTTCTTGGAATTTTCCGAAGGCGTGCCAGAGGTCGCGGTTGGCGGCTTCGCCTTCGCTGAGGCGTGGCTCGAAGCGGATGCTGGTTCGGATGTGGAGCGTTCCGGCTTCACCGACGCGGTCGCCAAATGGAGGAACTGGCACGGCGACGCACGAGGTGAGGAAGGCCATGGCGAGGCAAAGCCAGCCGAGGATCATGAGCACGACGGCGACCTGTTTGGGCGTCATTTTCCTTTTCGGAAAACATTGATCGCACCGACGAGCCCGAGGCCAGCGGCGACGATCGCTTCCTGGTGATCAGGCTCGAGCTTGAGGCCGACAGCGGTGCCGACCAAAATCAAACCGCGCCATGTGCTGTTTTCTGAGAGACGGTCCAGGATGTAGAGGAGTGCTTTCATCGTCTTTGCGGGGGTGTCAAAGGATCAGCGGCGAAGGTCGCGCAGGATTTTAACCAATGTGGCGAGGCCGACCGCGAGGCCGACCGCCACGGACGCGAGGCGCATCCACGCTTCCAGGTGCGGAAGCATGGAGTAGATCGCCGCGCCGATGCTTGTGGCGCTTCCGATGAGGCCGGTGCTGATGGTTTTTATCTGGTCGCCGTTCATTAGCTGTTCGCCTGGGCGATGAGGTTGCCGACGATGGCCGTGGTCGCGACATTCGCGAGGCGCTCGGTGTTGAGCGCGGAGACCTTGGCGAGTTCGGCGGTCAGTTCCACGCGGACTTCGTCGGCGATGGCCGATGCGGTTGGCGGGGTGCTTGGCGCGGTGTAGTCCGCCGAGGCGAGGCGTGTGCTGATCGCTTGGTCGATCCGACCGAGTTCGACCGAAAGCTCGGTGCGGACCTGGGCGGCGATTTCGGATTCGGTCGGGACATCGGGCGAGTTCGTGAGCGTGTCCACGGTGCCGCCGGTGATTTCCTTGGTGCTGGCGCTCCACACGGCGCTTGCAACCGAGGCCGCGCTGGGAGCGGCGTCGGTGGGGATGCTGTCGAGTTTTCCTCCGCTGCGCTCGAGGTCGGAGCGGATGGCCGCGACGAGGGCGACTTCGTCCACATTGCTGTTGCCGATGGCACCGACAATGGCGTTTAGGACGGTTTGGCCGTCGTTTTCGTCGAGGAGCGAGCCTTCCACGGCGGCGCTGATCTGCGCGGCGGTGGGGATGTCACTGACGGCTGCGGGCGAGGCAGGGAGGTTGTCCGTTTTGGCTTTGATCGCCGAGATGTCGGAGTTGGCTGGTGCCGTGTAGGAGGCTGACGCAAGTCTGCTAGACACCGAGGCATCAAGATTGCTGATCTCCGTCAGCTCAGATCGGACGGCGGAAGCCACAGCGGCGGCAGTTGGGGCGGCGGTTGGTGCGGTGTAGTCTGCTGCTGCCAATCGGCTCGAGACGGAGGCGTCTAGGTTTGCCAGCTTGGTGCTGTTGGTGTCCAGCTCCGTGCGGATGGCCGAGACGGTTGGCGCGGCGGTGTAGCTCGAGGACGGCAGGCGCGAGCTGGTCGTGGCGTCGAGGTTTTCGACTCCGGCGCGTCCGAGAACCCACAAGCTCGGAATGTGCTGGCTGTCCACGGTCGAGTCGGTGGTTTTGAAAATCGCGGCATATTCGCCCTCGCTGCTGTTATTCGAGGAGAGCGTGTAGCTATACAACCCGCCGCCGAGGGCGGTGGCGCTGGCTCCGGTCACGATCTGGGTGCCGCTGGGGTCGTAGATGTCGATGGTGACGGTCAGGCCGGTTTTGCCTTGTTTCGAGGCCGTGTAGAAAGCCAGGAACTTTACGGAGTTTGAGACTTGTTCGAGCATGGTGTGGGTTGGTTTAAATTTCTTCGGGTTGGGGCAGGAGCGGGAGGACTTGGGACATGGGGATGACTTCGACGGCGGGGAATAGCTCGGCGGGCAGATGGGCGAAACCGCCGGAGTAGAGGCCGCCAGGTCCGACTTCGGTCAGCAAATCCGCGCACAGCATTTTTCGGCCATCGGTGAGATCGACGGGCGAGGCGACATGGCGCGGGTTGCCATGCTCGGCTTGCACGGCGGTGAGTTGGGCGGCGAGTTCGGGACTGAAGACCAAGGCTAGGTCTTTCGCGCTTTGGTAGCTCACGGGCTGGGTTATGAGGTCGGCGAGTGTCATATTGCTGCGGCGAGGGCGGTCATAAGCGTGGACACGCGGGAGTCGAGGGCGGCGAGGTCGATTGTCCCGCCAATCGAGTAAAATGAGATGCGGGGATTACATAAAAGGTTTGCCGTTCCATTTGAGTTTCTTGCGAAGAAATAAATTGGCAAAGATGACTCGTTATTTGGCGCACTGGTTATGGAATATGTTGAGCCTGCTGACCTAAAATTAATAGTATTGCCGTTTCGTGAAGTTCCATGTAACCCTGCCAATTTAGTAAATGATCCCGATCCATCTCCTCTGTTTGAAAACTGCACATTTGTAAGAATTGCGGAATTTGCTATTGGTGAAATTGAACTGTCATAAACTCCGCCATACGATAAATTGCTGCTGGCTTCGACAATTGTTGCATTGATTGCTAAATGGAACGAGTCAATGCTACTGCTTGCCGTGTTCTCTGGCTGGTTTGAATTCAGATACTTGGTCGATTGGTTCCCAATCAACCCCGTCTCTCGGTCATAGTCGCCGCTGACGAAATTGTTGTTTGTAGGCGCTGAGCCAACCAGCGGCACCAGCGCCCCGGCAAGGGTGCGTGCGCCAGCAAGAATGCAGGAGCATTTTATCGCGTTCCAGATTCCGTCGGATTTGCAGCCGGTGACAAAGTTATTAATCGCGCTCTTTACCCCGTCCTCAAGAGTCGCGCCGTCCGCCGCTTCGACGGCGGCGATGTAGGCCAAGGCGTCGGCGTCCGGCGGGGCGATTGTAGGCACGCGGAGGGGGGAGAGTTGGCCGTAAAGCGGGCTAAGCATAGGTCAGTGACTCTTTGTTTGACCACGCGCCGGTGGCCGAGCTTTCGGTGGATGTGGTGCCTGCGGCGTTGAAAATGGTTCGGGAGATTTCCCAGGATTCGCTGTCATACACCGAGCCGGAGTTTGGAAAGTCCGAGTAGAGAAGGAATCCGAGGTAGGTCGTGGTGCCGTCGCTCGAGATGTCGAAGGACCACACGCGGTCGGGGGCGTCTTTGGTGCCGGCTAATTTGTAGACTTCGCCGGTGGAGGGGTTGCGCGAGTAGATTCGGCGGTCGGCGTGGTTGACGCAAATCTCGCCGAGTGCGAGCTGCGCGGTGGTCGGAATGGCTGAGGCTTGGACCGACTTTTTCGGGATGATTTGTGGGTTTGGCATGGGCCGGTTTTTGATTTCGCGGAGTTAGACCCCCCGCGTGGCGAGGCGCTATGGAGCGCCCCGCCGGGGTTGCGGGTTTAGGGACTAGTAAGAACCTCCATCGATCGTCGTCTCCAAGGCGGAGATACGAAGTTCGTGATCAGCCACATCGCTCTCGAGGTCGCCCAGGCGGGTATCCGCACTGGCGTTTTCGAGGGTGGTGATGCGGTTGCTCAACGAGGTGTCGGCTGTGGAACGAGTCGAAGCCTCGGCGTCGATGTTGTCCTGCAAGGTCTCGTCGGCTGCTTCGAGCGCGCTGACGGCGCTCTGGCGGGCGCTGGTCTCGGCGGAGACCGCGGCGATGCGTGCGGCTTCTTCGTCGAGGATGTCCTGCTCGGCTGCGGAAACGCGGCTGGTCAGCGCGGTCGCTGCGGTCTCGACTCCGTCGATGCGCACGCCCAAGGCTGTGTCGGCATTCGTGCGGTTCGTGACTTCAGTCGCGAGCGCGGCGTTGTTCGATGTGACATAGCCAGCGAAGGCTGAGTCGTTCTCGGTGTCCACCGAATTGATCAAAGTGACGATCTCGGCGAAGCTGTCCTTGTCGGCATCAGCGGCGGAAAGGATCGCATCGATGCGGCCTTTCTCGGTGTCGATGTTCGACTGGAGAGTCGTGTCGGCTGCTTCACGCGCAGATTGCTCGGCGGAAACGGCTGCGATGCGGGCTGTCTCTTCGGCAGAGATGTCGTCAGCGAGATCGCTCTCGGCACCCTGGGCGCGGGAGATTTCGGCGTTCAGCGAGTTGGTGAGGGTCGTATCGGCTGCTTCGCGTGCGGATTGCTCGCTGGAAACGGCGCTATCGACATAGGTCTTTTTGGCGAAGACATGCTCGCCGCCGATGGCGAGGACGCCTTCGGCTGTGCCGATGAAGAGGGACTTGTTGAGCGTGTCGAAGGCGACTTCACCAGTCTGCAAGGAGACGGGCGCGCCTGAACCGCGTTTGATTTTGATGATGGGATTGGCCATGGCTAGTTAGGTTGGTGGTGGTTGGTTGGGCTGTTCGTGGTGGGTGATTGTCAAAAGTTGCCCGCGTCTATCACGGGGATCATCAGGGCGTAGGCGGCTGCGTTGGGCGACCAGCGGTAGGGCATCCCCTCGTCGAGGGCCATGTAGAGCCGGTCTGGCTTGCCGCTGGATGGGAACGCCGAGCGCGTCGGGTATTCGACGACGACAGGCGGGGAAACGGCGTCGACGGCGCTGGCGAAGTCGGTGATGTCGCTGGCGGTGTGGGTGTGGATGGCGGGGGCTTTGCCATCCACTTGGGCCTGGAGGGTGTTTATCGAGGCGGCGGCTTCGGCGATGGAGTCGAGGGAAGCGGTGCCGAGATTGCTGGCGAGCAGGTCAATACGCTCGTTGGCGTCGGCGAGGGCTTGGCTGACTTGGGCGGTGATGGCTTGCTCCGTGCGGAGCGGTGTCATCCACTTGGCGTTGTCGGTGCCTTCTTCGGCTTCGGCTTGAGTGGCTTTGCCGTCGGGGATGGTTGATGGCGTTCCTTCGTCGCCGAGGATGACGCTGTTTTGAATCTCGACCTGGAGCGTGGCGGTTCGGAGGGCTTGGCTCGGAGCGGTCCAGCGGATCTCGAGGAAGGCGGTGATGCTGGCTGGGTCTGAGGAGAAGGCGGCCTCGACTGGCTGGGTATTTAAGTCGAGGATGGTTTGGCCAGGAGCCGCCAGAGCTAGAAAATTGAAGTCGGAAAAAGAGGACTTGAGTGCGACGGTGGTCTCGGTGCCGAGGACCGGATCGACGGCCACGCCGTTCTCCACGAAGATGACCTCGAGCGGCACCTGGTCGCGGCGTTTGAGCACGAGCGTCTGGAGCGCGACATTGCTCGCGGCGGACTTGATGAAGCGCCGGTTTTTTTGGTCGAGGAAGAGTTTCATGCCGCTGACCACGCGGCAGGTGTCAAATCAGTCGGGCTTCCGAGCGTCTCCTAATGCGGAAAGCGGAATGCGGAGGGCGAAGAGATGCAGTTAGCTTTCCGGCTTCCGATCTCCGGTTTCCGGTTTCGGCTCGACGGCTTCCCATTTGCCGAGCGGGCAGCGCTCGGTGGCCATGCGGAGCTTTGCCCAGGTGCTGCAACCGCACTTGCGGCATCGGCCGGTGGAGTTCAGCGCGGCGGCGTCCCACTCGGCGCAGGCGCGGCAGGTGGCCTCACGCTCAGCGAGGATTTTGGGTGGGGTGGTGGCGAAGCCGCTGCGGGCGAAGCGGCCCGTGGCTTGCATGGCGGTTCGCAAGCGGTGATGCCTTTCGCGCAATTCAACGGGCAATTTCACGAGGAAATCGGCGTAAGTCATGAAATGATCACGGTAAAATTGTAGCTTCTCTGTTCCTGGAAGGGCATTCCGTCCCATGATAATCCTGAGCAGGGACCCGTGATATTGAATGTATAGGTGCCTCTTGGATCGAGGGCTGTGATTTCCAGTTCCTCAAAGGCAGAAAAATCGCAGAAGCTCGGGAACCCAGAAGGGTCTATGGTTTCCTCTTGGGTGTTGTAGCCCATACCTAAAACCCAGCCGCACACAAGACCGCCCTGCCCAGTGATATATTCTCTTCTCAGAGTTACTCCGTGCGTAGCAAAGCCGTTTCCAGAACCTGCGGGGCTGTAGCCATCGCAGGAGTCCAAGCAAGTTTGCCCATCGGCTCCAAGCGCCGGTTCGTAATTAAATGTCTGAACCCAGCCACTGAAGTCACCCGAAACAGAAAAATTCAAATCTCTAATAAATGGTGGACAATCTTCGCAGGGGTCAAATGGACCACTTTGGCAGCACCCGCAATTCACAGCGCGGAGGCCGCCGTCGGTTTTGATTTTTATGGCTCCGGAGGATGTGCGGCCGAGGGTCATAAGGCGGAGAAATTTTTCCGGTTTCCGGTCTCAGGTTTCCGGTCTCTCACTAGCACTCCTCCGTGGCGAGCCAGGTAAACGCGCCATCCTTGAATGCGAAAACATAAGTTCCCTGCTCACTTGGAGGAGCGGGGTCGAACTTGAGCGAGCGCACTATCATGCCGTTGCCGACGGTCTTGTCGCTTTCTTTAAAAGGTTGAATCTCCGTATCGCTCACAACCATCGATGCTTTGTGAAAATTTTTCATCATGTCTGTCGCAGAGATTTGGACGGGATAACCTGCTCCCACACTTGGAGAACTAAATTTTTCAACGAAATCGACAGGGAATTTCATGATGTTACTGCTTTGTTCCGAAATGTGACCGACAGGTGAAAGATGCCGCCGATTTTTTGCTGAGTCACATCCGATGCGTATGACTCAAAGGTCGTTTTAGACTTAGCAGATCCGTAAGCTTGGCCGATGATTGTGGTGGTCAATACTGGCGGTGTGGGAATCTTTTGAAAAGTCCCAGTGCTTAAAATGTAAACCGTTTTTGTTGTAGAGACCCAGGTCTCCGTTGCGGTCATCAATATTGTTTCAGCGGCCGAATTTGTCTCAAACCAAGTTTTTGGAACGCTGATGATTTCGCTCGAAATCGTTTCGGGAATCACAGAATCAATTTCGTAGAGCGAATATTCGCAGACAACAAGCCCGTCGGAATAGTCGATCACAATGCCTTCCGGCTCGCCGACGATTTGGTCGATTATGGACTCATCTCGCCCGACGATTTGCTTGCGAACTTCGACAAGTCCACGGGGCAGATGGCGGCGACTTAGAGTCTTATCGACTAAAACAGTATTGCTGGCGCTGTAGATCATTGCCCGTCACGTTCATCGCGGATGACTGAGTTGTTTAGGTTCACGGGAAGCGTGACGGATCGGCTCGATGCGTATTCGTCTGCCCAGCGAACCTCGAGGAGTGCGATGATGCTCTCGGGATTGTCGGCGGCGAATTCCGCTTCGATGGCGTCGGTGTTCAGGTCAAGCGTGCTAGTCCCGTGAGGCACGAGCGCGAGATATGTAGTGTCTTCGAACCGCGCTTTGATGCCAACGGTGATCTCGGAGCTGGTCGGCAAATCCACAGCCTCCGTGCCCTCGATAAAAAACAACTCAAAAGGCATTTTGTCGCGGCGTTTTAAGTCCAGCGAGGCGATTGGGTATCGGGAGTTTGGCCGGTCCAGGAAGCGTTTTTTTTGCGGGTCGATGTATATTTTCATAATGTTCCAGTGTTTGATGACGATTTCGAGTGCCGTAGGAGTTGCAACCCCTGCCTCATTAGCGGCTTCCAGAGTGATTGTATAAACTCCCGGCACCGTCGGGGTGCCAGAGATGGTTCCAGCGTCGGTAATGGTTAAGCCTGCAGGCAGTGAGGAGGCGACCCATGTCGATGCCGGGGCGAGTTGGTCCACGACTGTCGCTTGGTAGCTGACCGGGTATCCTGTGCGGGCGGTGAAAGCTTGGCTTTCGCTAATTGTCGGCACGCCTCCTAGAGCGATGATATCGAGCGCCTCAGATACAGAGTTACCTAAAGAGTCCGTGATTGTGTAGGTGACGGGGTAGGTCGCTGGCGTTGAGGCATTCCCCGAGATCGTGCCGGTCCCGGCGTCGATGGTCGCCCATTGGGGAAGCCCCTGAGCGGAATAAATGTAAGTCTCCGTCAGGTTTTTATTTAACACTTCCGGCTGCGCTTGAAATGGCGTGTCGAGGATCGTGTAGAATTTTTGGCCAGCGGGAAGAATTGGCTTTAATGCGGAGCGAAGTTCCAGAGTCGATTCGGTCGATCCCCCTGGACCTGTGCCGGTGAGTGTAATTTGCGCCACTGTGACCTCGGTTGGTGAACCGGTGATCGTGCCAGTCAGCACGTCGAGGGTAGCCCACTCAGGCAGGTCGGTTGCTTGCCAAGAGTCAACTGGGCGGTTTCCTGCGTTGATGGTCTGCGGCGTAAAAACAAAATCCTCGCCAATATAGGCCGTGAAATATTGCGGCGATGGGATGTCTGGCGCTCCAGCAGTGATGGTTAGTTGAATGTTTTCAAAATCACTGCCAACCGCAGATGAGGCGGTCACAAGGTAAGGCCTATTAACGATCGTCGTTGGCGTGCCAGACAGCACGCCGGAGTTTGAAATGGTTAAACCGCCAGCGACATTTGATGACCATGACGATGCGGGACGATCTTGCTCGTCTTGGAGAAGAATTTGCGCTGTGAAAAACTCGCCGACTTTTCCGGCGAAAGCCTGCCCTGATACGATGATCGGTTTCCCCGCAGCGATTGAGATGGATACTGTTTCGGTTCTTGATCCCCCCGGCCCGGTCGCCGTGAGTGATATAGCGGAGGTCTCTGAATCTTGAGGAGTGCCTGAGATCGCGCCCGTTGAGGCATCAAGGGTCGCCCAACTCGGCAGGCCTGTCGCGCTCCAGCTTGTCACGGGCCGATTTTTGGAATCCGAAATTGCAAAAGTTTTTGCAAAAGGAAGGCCAACCGTGCCGGTCGCGGACTGCCCAGCGATGATGATTGGAACTCCAGCGCTCACTTCAAAGCTAATTAACTGCGAGGCCGTGCCATAGACCATTGTGCCGCCGGGGCCAGTTATGTAAAAATAAACACCCCGGCGCCCAGCTTTTATTGTCGGCGTGCCAGAGATCACCCCGGTAGACCCATTTAATGACAACCCAGATGGCAGTGGGGATAACAATGGAGGAACCAACCAGCTATTTGCGGGACGGAACTCCTCTTCTAAAAGGATCGGCCTAGCCGAAAATGGTTCGCCGACTTTGCATATAAAAACCTGATCTGGCTCTACCTCGGGATACCCGTATCCAATAGATAGAGTCGCCGTTTTTGTGTCACTGCCGACTGCGCTAGTCACGGTTATGGTGACAGCATAGTCCTGCACACCTGTCGGCGTGCCAGTGATCACCCCTGTCGCGGGGTCGTAGGTCGCCCACTCGGGCAAGCCGTTAATTTCCCAAGAATCAACAGGCCGACCGGCGGCGTTTTCCAGAGCGAAAGTTTTGGAAAAATCAGTGCCGTATTTGTGAGATAAGATTTGGCCGGAGATTAAGAGGGGTGCGCCCGGATCGATTTCAAAATTCAACCAGGTTTCCTCTTGAAAGCCAGAACTGTATGTTCTCCGGACACGGGCTGAAAAAGACCCATAGGCGCCAGAAATGCGGCCGGTTAAATTAAATCCGTTATTGTAGCCGATTTCTATGCCTTGCGGAAGATAGCCATAAACTAAGTCATTGCTAACGGTTCCCGCGTTAAAATTCCCTTGGAAATAATCCCCAACGCGTGCGGTAAAGTTGTAAGTTGGCAAACTCATTTCAGAAATGGCGCAGAGTCAAAAGTCAGGCCATTAGCGCGTTCGTCGGCAGTTTGGGTTCGATTTTTTCGATGAGTTTTTTAATATCCTCGACAAGCGACTCGAGGGCTGACTTGCCAATGGGTTTGCCATCGCCGCTGCGGGCTTGTTCGCGGGTCTGGCCGGTCTGGCCGGGTTTGTCCACGGAAGCGACTGCTGATTTTGTTTCTTCGGCTTTTTTGGCGAAACGGTCGCGGAAGGATTGAGTGCCTTCGGCCATGCGTTGGGCAAGTGGCTTGGCGGCTTCGGCGGCGGCGGTTTCTTTCTCTGCGGCTTGGCGGGTTTGGCGTTCTTCGCGGGCGGCGATGCGGTTGGCAGCACGCTCAGCGGCAGAGAAGTTGCCTTTGCCGATGGCATCCTGGGCGCGCTTGGTGTCGCGGCCGCCACGGTCCACGGCGTCTTTGGCGCGGGCTTCTTCGATGGATTTGAAGAGCTTGGCGGATTCGGAGAGTTCTTCTTTGGCCTTCTTGGCGGAGCCTGCGGCTTTGTCGAAGGATCCGGCGATAGCCTCGGCATCGGTGACCGCGCCGGAGGTGCTTTTGTTGGCAGCGTCTGCCGAGGTGGCGGATTTCTCGAAGTCCTCGCGGACCTTTTTTCCTACTTCCACCACTTCGCCGAATTTGTCCTTCGTGCGTGCGGCGGACTCTTCGGCACCGAAGAAATCGCGGGCGCTCGGCTCGATCGAATCGACGAGCTTGCCGAAACCATCTTGTATAGTCGATACGCCTTCGACTAAGTTTTTTTTGTAATTGTCCGCCGTGGCTCCAAGTCCTGCGGACACTTTATCTAAAACACTACCGCCTGCACTTTCAAATGCTGATTGAAATTTCGATGCACTACCTTGAGTTACAAACTCTAAACCAGACTTTAATTTACCGGTGAAAAAACCGATAGGGTCTGACATTGCATTTGCGAAATCCTGTGCAAAACCTTTTACAAAATCAAAAAATCCTGAACTAAAAAAATCTAAAATACTTTTGATTGCTTTTGAAAAGAAGTCCTCGATTGATTTTGCTGAATTGATAATGGCGTCAATCATGCCTTTAGCAAAAGAGCTATAAATATAACCCATCGCAGAACTTAATGTCTTAATGGCTGTAAATGGGAGCTCTGAGGTAATATATTTCCCCAAAAAGTCAGCCGCCGTCATAAAACCATTAAGCAAGGCATTCCCCGTCATTCTGATGCCTGTCTCGAGCGCGCTGCCGATTGCTTCGATGGCGGGCATGGGTGCCTTGAATGCTCCGATGAGGAAATCCGCAACGCTCATCACTTGATCCATGAGCTTCTGGCCCCAGCCAGCGGCATCCACGCCGGTCAGCGAGGTCGTGAAAGCATTCAGCGCGGGCAGGGCGTCCTCGAGGAAGCCCGCTGCGAATTCCATCGTCTTGTTTTTGATGGCGGCAAAATTGTCGCCGAGCGTGTCCATGGCGGCGGCGCTGCGATCCATCACGCCGGGGAGGCTGCCGAGTTGGCCTTTAGCCGCATCGATCTCGCCCGCGAAATTATTGAGAAGCGGCAAAAGCTCGCCGCCGGATTTTCCGAAGACCTCCATCGCGGCGCGGGCGCGCTGGGCGGGGTCGGAAATATCGGCGATCTGCTTGGCGAAAACTTGCATCTGCTCTGTCGGGGTCTTACCAGCGAGGTCGCTCATGGAGATGCCGAGGGCGGAGAGCGTTTCGGTTTGGCTTTCGCCCCCTGCGGCCGCCTCGGCCATGAATTTCTGAAGCTTGTTGATGCTCGTGCCGACTTTATCCGCGCCGACGCCAGAGTTATCAAACGCACGCTGGAGCGTGAGGAGATTCCCGGCCGTTTCGCCGGTGCGGGAGGAGAGATCGCTGAGCTTCCCACCGAGATCGATGGCTTGACCGAAACCATCCACGACCGCACGAGCGGCGGCTGTGGCGGCCTCGACGGCCATCATGCCGACCTTCACCGCCGCTCCCGCGACACCGGCGGCGAGGCCGATCTTGCCGAAGGACATGTCGAAGCCTTTGGAGGCCTCATCGGCTTTTGATCCCAGCTTGCTGATCGATTGCTGGATGTTTCGGATGCCTTGCTCGATGCCGTCTGTCTCGGCTCCGATTTTGACTGTGATTGCGTTTCCTTCGGCCATGGTTATGCGGTGGCCTTGAGGCCTGGGTATTTCGCGGCGATGTCGCTGGTTTTTTTGAAGACTCCGAGGCGGAGGTTTTTCTTAAAGAAGTTCGTGCGGCCTCGCATGGCGGCGCGGATGGCATCGCGCACGCTGGGTGAGTAGGTTCGGGAGTTGGTGATCTGGATAAAAAACGAGGATCCGTCCTGCTTCTCGGAGGCCTCGGCGTCTTCCGGGTAGTCGCCTTTTTTTGTTTTGGCATTGGCGACATAGGAAGGAACTGAAATCGTGATGCCTAATTTCTCGGCGACCTGCATCCAGCTTTTTTTCGCGAGGCCGCGAGCCGCTTTGGTTATTGCGATCTCGTCTTTGATTTGCTTCTGAATCGCCGCCCACACCGCGCCTGGAAGTTTCCAGCCTTTCGGTGCTGGGGGTGTCCACCAAGAAGGGCTGCGCCAAGCGCGGCTAGTATTTGTGAGATATGTTTTGCCGTTTACGGTTCGGACGCGGGTTTCTTTTACACTTTGCTCGATGAGCTTAACCTGCGCTGCTTTGGTTTTTTTCACCGCTGCCTCGAGGATTGATTGGGTCTCGGCACGGATGATGTCTTGAAATGACGCGCCGGTGATCTTGGCCATCTCCCGCATGGCGCGGGTGAAATCGCTGGCGACCACATTGAGACTGGCGGAGGCTTTAGACATCGAGTTTTTGAAAGGCGCTTTCTATTGCCGCGAGCGAGTCAAAATCCGCGTTCGGATTGCGGCGAAGATAAAGGCGAGGAACGCCGTGGCTGAATGAATCGGCGTCCAGGATTTGGAGCCCGGCAGCAAAGGGGACTTCCCACATGCAGGCGTGAAACCCCCAACCGGTGATGCTTGCGAGGCGGTAGACATAGGATGCAAGCCAGTTGGGGGATGCTACTCCCCCGAGGTTGGGGCTCCGGTGGAGGGGTGCTTGGCTTTGGTCTCGGCGGCGTTCACGCGATCCCAGGCGGCGGAGACGAGCTTCGAGAGTTCGTTTTGGTCATCGAGGTCGGCGATGTTCTCGAGCTGCCAGCGGCGGACGGCTTTGTTAAATTCCTCGGGGTCGCTGTCCACGGCGAGGACATCCTCGAGTGGTGCGGAGTGGACAAAGGCAAAGGCGGCGACGAACCAGAACTCATCGCGCTTTTCGAGCAGATTCGAGCGGATGATGCTGATCGTGCCGGGAACGCACGGGCGGAGCTTGAATTTGCCGACTCGCTTCGTGCCGTCGCGCATGGCGGCTTCGCGCAGGGCTTCGTCGTCGGTGAGGAGGTCGGTGTCGGGTTGGGTTTGTTTTTTCATGGTTTTTTATTTCTAAAAAAATTTGGCGAATTTGCGGCGGGTCTCGTCGTCGGCGTTCTCAGAGAGGTAGAGGATCTTGCCGTTGCGCCGGATTTCGAGCGTGCGGGGGGTGGATTTGTGGAGGTCGATCGCGGTCTCGCGGTTGGCGAAAGCGGCGCGGATGTAGTTCACCGGGTGCTCGGGATCGGACTCCTCAATCTCGGAGGCGCCACGGGTCATCCAATGGATGATCTTGCTGGCGCGAGTGCCGTTCGGTCCGTGCTCTTCGAACCAATAGGAGGAGGTCTCCTTTCCGTCCTCGCGGTGGACTCGCACGCAGGGCGAGGCTTCTTTGAACTTGAATCCGAGGGTCATCAGGGCAGCAGCGGCCTTGATGTTTTGTGTGTAGGTGTAGGTTGTTTTTTCCATGCTATTGTCTCGTAAAAAATCGGCTCCCTATTGTGCCGGGGAGCCGGTCGGCGGGCGTGGTGGGCTAGGCGAGGACGGCGTCGTATTGCGTCATTGAAATATCCACCGAGGCGAAGCCTTCGGAGGTGAGATTTTGGGTCACGCTGTCCACGAGGATTGTGCCGGAGAGAGCGCCGGCGCCGGTATTCACGAGCGAGGTTATCTTGTCGCCGACATTAGGGATAGTGGTGCCGATGCCGTTGATCGAAATTGTGGCTTTTTTTCCGTAGCGGTGGGTGTAGACAAGTGTGCCATCGGTGTCGAAAACCTCGGCTTTGTCGGAGGTGACATCGTAGCTGAATGACTGGATGAGGATGCCGAGGCCGGATTCATCTTGGATTCCAAAGTCGGCAGTGATTCCGCTGGCGGCGTAAAATTGTGCGGGCATGGCTTTTTAGTCTTGGGTTGCGGTGATTTGGAATTCCGCGAATCCGTCGATGGATCGGGAAGTGGAGATTTGGTCGATCGTGTAGGATCCAGAGACGCCGGGCATGCTGCCGAGCGCTCCACCGACTGCGAGAGAGCCTGCATCGCCGACGCCGGAGATGGAGACTTCGCGCTTAAATTTGTTGTAGCCCACGGCGGCGTATTCGCCGTCCGCGCCACGGAGTTCTTGTTTTGCAGAGGTGTCGGTGATGGTGACCGAATTAACGATCATCGATCCCGCATTCCCGCCGGTGATTCCAAAGGTGTAGGATGCTGGCATAGGTGGTGGATTTCGATGGAGGCGGGGTGTCAAATTTCCCCGAGGCCGAGGACCAGCGTGGCGGTGCATACCCAGCGCGATTCCGATTGGGATTCGGTGAGGCCGGTCAAAACCGCCCCGGCAAAGGCGAGGCTTGAAAAATGCGGAGCCAGGGATGGGAGATTGCGGAGCGCGGTGCGCAGCGCGCTGGTGAGCTGGTGATGCTGCTCGACCTCTAGGTGCGACGGAGTAGCGAGGACGATGGATGCTGTGGCGCGGGATAGCGCGCCGCCGATGATCTCGACATTCTCGCAAGCGGCAAAGAGCACCGGCTGGTCCTGCGGGATGGTTTCGGCGGATTGACCGGTGTGGACGGGGATTCCGTCAAAGGCGGGCTGGGCGCGGAGCCACGCGGCGAGGGAGGTTTCGACGGGGATGTTCACGCGGCACCTCCTGGCGACATGGTGGCGAGGTATTCGCCGGGGCTGTTTGTTTCGCTGACTTGGCTGATGAAGTAGGTCTTGGCGCTAAAGGTGACGGCTTCGCCTCGGCGGGGTGGGCTTTGCAGGTCTGCGGCGAGGAAGCGGATCGAGAACTCGCCGCCTTGGCGGAGTCCGCCGGTTTCGAGGTCGAGGCCGATGGCGATGGGGGCGAGGCCGACGCGGATCTCAGCCTGGCGAAATTTTACGGGCGTGCCGTGGGCGGATTGGCGCAGTTGCGCGGAGCGGAGAGCGAGGGCGTTGCGAGCGGTTGGCGACACGCCACTGGGGCCGTGTCAAAAGAAAAGCCCCCGGCAGGAGTGAGACTGCCGAGGGCTTTGTGCGGGCGAGGAGCGCGGGTGTGCGCTTGGAATTACGCTGGGACGATGAGGGCCATGGTGCCGTCGGTGAGGCCAGCGGCTGCGCCGAACATAATTTCGAGCGAGGCGATCAGCGAGCGGGTGCTCTTGTCGCTGTAGACATTGTAGCTGACGGTCAGGCCGATCTGATCGAGCGTGACGCTGTCGCTGACGAGGTAGTCGTTGTCCGCGAGGGCGGGAACGCCAGCGGCCATGACGAGCGCTTCGGGGCTGCAAGCGAAGCCTTTGAGGCCGCTCTCTCCGCCGAATGCGGTGGCGTAGTGGACGCCGTTCTCGAATCCGTAGGCTCCATCACCGAGGTTGAGCGCGGTGGTCGAGGTCGGGATGAGGTTGCTGTAGATGACGGGCGAGACCACGAGGCCTTTGCGCATCGACTTGTGGACACCTGCCCAGAGCAAGGGGAGGTCGCCGGAGGTCGCGTTGATCGAGCCTTCTGCGGCGTCAACAACGGCCGCGCCGAAGTTGGCAACGGTGACGGGAGCTGTGGCGAGGGTCCAGATTTTGTCGGCGATGGCGTCGAGGTTGATCTGGATGAGGCGCTCCAAGCGGTGTGCGCTTTGGAGGTCGCTGTAGGCGAGGCCGAAGGGCTGGTAGATGTGGTCGAGGCTGACGCTGGCTTTGCCGAGGGTCGTGCCGCCGATCGAGTTGAAGGTGGTTGGGTTCACCGATGTGCTGGCAGTCGCGGAAGCGATTGGCACATGGATGGTGTCTTTTGGCTTCTTAACATCCGAAGAGAAATCGGAGGCGAAGAGGTTGAGCGCGGAAAGGCGCTTGCTGAGGACGGTTTTGGTTTGTGCGGCGATAGAATCCGCTACCAAGGCTGAATCGATGTTATTGGGCATTTTGGTGGTGGTTGGTGGGTTTGGTTTCGGGTTCTCCTCGGCTTACGCTTTGGAAAGTTTTGAGCGGGCCGACCAGATGGCGGCTTTGTGTTTCTCGAAAAGGGCGGATGCGGTTTTGCGGTCTCCGGCTTCCACGGCGGCGATGTATTCGGCGACGGGGTCGGAGGCTTCGGGCGATGCGTTCTCGATGACGGGGACGACGCGGGCGGCGGAGAGGCCGAGGCTGCGCTCGAGGCGTTGCAGGGCTTCGCGCTCGGTGTCGAGCTGGGCCTTGTAGCTGCGGGCTTCGGCGATGGCGCTGTCGCGCTCGGCGAGGGCGGCGTTGTATTTCGCGAGGATCTGGTCGGCTGCGGCGATCTTGGCGACGGGGCTTTCGATGACTTCGGCAGGTTGCTCGGCGACGGGCTCGGCCTCGAGGACGGTCTCGACGGCGGGCTCGGCGGCCGGGGCTTCGACAACTTCGGGGGCGGATTCGCTGACGACGGTGGCGAGGATTTCGACCTCGGGCTCGGCGGCGGGTTGGGTTTCGGCTGGGCTCTGCATAGATTTTGCCTTGGCGAAGGTGTCAAATCTCTCCCTGAGTTGGGCGGGGGTGGCAGTGGCCGCGGCGGCGACGCCTTCCTCGATGGCGTCGGCGAATCCGAGGGCCACGGCTTCGACGGCGTCGAGCCATGTTTCTTGGTCCATCATCTCGGCGATGCGGTCGGCCTCCATGCCTGTCTTGCGAACATAGGCGTTGCGGAGATTGTCTTTGAGCTTGTCGAGGAGATCGGCTTCGCGGCGGAGCTGCTCGCTGTCGCCCATGCTGACGGTCCATGGGTTGTGGATCATCAAAAGAGCGTTGTCGGCGATGTAAACGGGAGCGCCGGCCATGGCGATGACCGAGGCCATCGAGGCGGCGAGCGCGTCGATGTGAACGGTCAGCCCGCCTTGGTGCCGCCGGAGAGCGTTGTAAATCGCGGTTCCCTCAACCACGGAACCGCCGGGCGAGTTGATGCGGAGGTGGATGTGTTGGCCGTCGAGCTTGGCGAGGTCGCTAAGGAATTCTTTGCTGCCTGCGCCGAAAGCACCGACCTCATCGTAGAGGTGAATCGTTGCTGTGCCGTCGTTGGATTTTTCCAAAGCATAGAATTTTTGGGTGGGTTGGTTCATGGTTCGATGGGTGTTGAATCTTCGGGAGGCGGCACAGGGGCATCTGGTGCGGCGAGTTGGTTTGTGAGAGTGATCGGCGAGCGGATCGGGTTTTCGGTCCACTCGGATTCGACGGCTTCGCCCATGACCGGCAGCGCCAGCATGGAGCGGACGGAGGTTTCGACTTCGCGGGATGGCGTGATGACACCGGCTCGGACGGCTGCGCCGATGGCGTCGAGTTTTTCCTTAGCTTGCATATCGAACATTTCGCCTTGTGCTGGTTCGGAACCGGGTTGTGTGGCTTGAGTTGGCGTGATCGTTTCGGCTTGGGCGGGGAATACATCGCCGAGGTTGAGTCCGAGGGATTCGCACTTCTGCTTGCGGCGGAGATAGGCGCTGAGGATGTCGTCTTCTTCGGCTTCGGCATCGAGGCCGTGGAGGTTGCAGTAGCGCTCCCAGCTCATGTAGCCGGAGTCGAGGAGTTGGGCGTAGAGGCGCCCGTCGCGGCCGTTGTCCACGGTGATTTTTCGCGGGGCGACGAACTCGCAGCGCCACCAATCATCGCCGGGGTATGGCAAGCGACCGGCTTGGATTTCTTGGTAGATCCAGAATTTCCAGAGCGGGCGGCAGAACTGATCGATCAGCATTTGTTGCAGCCGCTCGAGGAAGTTTTGAGCGACTTCGAGGAGGCCGCGGAACTCGGTGCCTGCGCTGCCGACGAAGATCATGAGTGCCTCGGGAGGGAGGCCCATGCCGCGTGCGATCTCGCCCATGATGGTGCGGATGAATGGCTCGAAGGCTCCGGCTGGGTGTTCGTTTTTGAAAGATTGGATGGACTCGCCGGGCTTGAGGCGTGGGATGAGCGTGCCGTTGTAGAGGGCTTCGGTGCTGATCTCTTCGCCGTTGGGGCCGGTGATCATCTTGCCTGCGCCGAGGCCGATCTTTTGGGCTTCGTTGCTGGTGACGACAAAGCCGACTTGCGCGCCTGCTTTGGCACTGCCTTTTTCGTAGGCGAGATATTCGACGAGGTCGTGACAGTTCGTGATGGCGTTGTGGAGCCACGAGACGCCGCGTGGGTAGCCTGCCCGGCGGATGTGCCGGAAGTGGAGCATGTCGGCGGCGGGGACATCTTGAAATTTCCCGTTGGCTCGGTCTGTGATGACGCGGTAGCTGACGGGTGCGCCGAAGCGGTCGAGAAGCACGCCGTCGAAAGCGCGCTCGTTGCTGTTCGCGGTGGATCCGACGGCTTCGGCTCCGATGAATCGGACGCGGGTTCCGCCTGCTTGGGTGGAGAGAAATTGCGCGAAGAAATCGCCGTCACAGGCGACTTGGCGAAGGATGAGAGATTGCGCGCCGTAGAAATTCACCTGAGCGCTGGCGTCGAATGCCCAGGCATCTCCGCAGGCGCGGTCTTCAAAAGCGCGTTCAGCTTGGCGGTTCCATGCGCTGTCGGCGGTGCGGGCCTTGGGGACGATGCCGGTGCCGACGGCGCGCTGGGCGAGGTGCTCGATGAGATAGGAGGCGGTGCCGAAATTGTTGTAGAGCCAGCGGGCGCGCTGCATGAGCTCCATGCGAGTCCGTGGCGCGAGTTCGCGCTTGGGCTCGTAGGTATTCATCACAATCAAGGAGCGCTCGCGGGAGTGCTCGGCACCTTCAAAGGCCGCTGCCTTGGGGTCTTTGCGCGGACGGCCTGCGCCGGGACGCGAGCCGCCCCAACTTGATTTCTTGATTTTTGGAGCCATTGACTCCGAGGGCCGTGTCAAACGGGGGTCGTGAAAAAGGAGCGGTCGAGGACCGTGCAGAGTTGCCGGCCGTTTGGCTCAGATAGGATCTCTTCGAGGGCTTGGAGGAGGAGCCATTTCGGGAAACTTACCTGGCCGCTGGATGCGGTTCCGTCGCCGCTGATGGATGTGATCACGACTTCCTCGGAGGCGGACGCGAAGGCGCTGTCGGCGAGGGCTTCAAGCTCAGCCGTGGTCTTGGTGCGGCGGAGGTAGCTTTTGACGCCGCTGATTTTGTCGAGGTCGGTCACGCCCGAGGGGGCGTGTCAAAGATTCAGCGGATTGACCACAGAGAGCACAGAGGACACAGAGGGGGAGGAATTCAAATGCGCGACTCGATATACTTCCCGCGTGATTGGTCGCCGCGCTGGCGGTCGAGCTTGTCCCAGGATTCGGGCTGCATGGAGACGGAGCGCGTGACGGCTGTTCGGCCTTTGGCGTTCTTTGATTTCGCTCCTTTGGGGCGGCCTGCCCCTTTGCGCGGGCCGCCGTGGGTGGTTGGCTTTTTGCTCATTGCGGTCGTGGGTAGTAGCCGGAGGGAGTGTCCACTTGGGTGATGGTTGGATTCTTTTGCAGGATTTCGGCGGCCTGGTCTTTCGTGATTTCTTTTGAGACGACGGCTCGCGTTCCGATGGTTTTGAATTTGATTTCGGTTTTCATTTTTTCGAGCGGGTGGAGGTTTTAATCTTGTAGGCGATGAGAAGTTGTTCGGATTTTTGGAGCGCAAGCGCCAAGTCTTCAAGCGTGCTTTTCAGTTCCTTGCCGAAAAGGACAAGGTAGGCGAGCGAGTTGTAGAGTTGTCGTTCGGAGGCTTTCATTTTTTTCGTGTTGGTTGGTGGCGCGGGGATCGAACCCGCGCCGGGTGGGTTAGAACGAGAAATCGTAGTAGTGATCGCGCTTGCCGATTGCGAGGCGCTGGCCGCGAATTGATTCGCCTTGGCGAACCCATGCGCCATTTTTCCGAAGTGTGAAAAATGTCGGCGATCCAGTCCCACGCTCGAAAGAGTATTCTTGGGAGTCGCTCATTCCGTTTTCGTCAACACGCGTTGCAATGTCTTCAACAATTCCGACACGTTTCCCGCTTTTGCTCACTTGGGTAATTGTGCATGCGCGGCGATCAGTCCATCCAAGGATCGTCCCGCCCATGCCTACTTCCGGTGCTGCCATGCGGCATCCGCTGATAATGTGATTCATCAAGGAACCTGTTTCTGTGCCTGCTTTGAGTTGTGTTGCTGTTGTCATTTTTCGTTTTGGTTTTGGGTTTTTGTCTCCGGCGTGGTGCCTTCGATCTGGGATGACTTTCTCACGAACTTGATTTTTCGTCAACAACTTTTTTTCAAAAAAAAGAAAATATTTTTTGAGGCTTGCGGAGCCGCTTAAAACCTAGCGCGGCGGGCGGGGATCATTTTGGTGAGCGCGCCGGGATGGTCAGTTTTTCTCAAAGGTGATGGCTCCGGCGAGGATGAGGCGGTGGACGATGGCGTGGTTCAAGCGGACGGCGTCGGCGAA
>Ga0208783_10000645_pt1 | contig 21386 bp, 30 predicted proteins | sample DEB19_08_DNA_2_FD_184529 | JGI IMG/M metagenome (GOLD analysis project Ga0208783, IMG submission 184529) | Aqueous microbial communities from the Delaware River and Bay under freshwater to marine salinity gradient to study organic matter... | ecosystem: Environmental > Aquatic > Marine >...
CGTTAAGGAGTTGGATGCGGTTAGTTTTGTCGGACATGATGTGGCTCCTAGGTTAGGAGCGCAATATACTCGCGGGTGAGAAGCCTGTCAACATTCTCACCAAAGCTCACTGCGGCTCATTGGGCCAAGTGATTTCCCACGGAAAGCCGGGCTGAGAGGTGATGTCGCGCAGGGCTTGACGGTAGACTGCCCACGCAAGATCATCTACAGGTGCGTCTGAAAGCTGGGTCCAATCGCAGGCAGCAAGACGGGCGTTACGATCAGCGCGGACAGCAGCAGCTTGCTGGGCATCGAGGGCAGCGCAGGCTTCAGGAGGCAGGTCGATGGCAACGTAATTGGTATGCCACTTGTCACCGATCTGGATGACGCCTTGCCGCACGACGGTCTGATAGCGGGTAGCTACGGGGTAGGGACCTTCGAAGACGATGTCGCCGCCGAGACCGTTGATAGCGGATTCGGTCAGGGGGACGGGAAGGCTGGTGTTGGGGAACATAGCCCGGAACTCTTGTTCCTGAACGACTGCTCCCGTAGCTTGAATGCGAATTTCCATGGTTGCTCCTTATGAATATTTGTAGAAGGTTGTGGTTGTTGCTCCACAAATTTTAATAGCCTGTTGTGCAGTACAGCCGGTATCCTTAACCATCTGTATTGCTGCCAGCGCATTCTGTTTGGCTTCGTGTTTCCAGCTATCAAGACGCAAGTCGTCCATGGACAATCCAAACTCAGGTAGGTATTTGGCAAGGGTTTTGCGTGTCAGTTTAAATGCTTTTATTTCACGCAAGGCATTTTCACCAACAGTTTTGAATGCTTTTACAAATTCAGCCACTCGCTGACGAGTAGATTCCTGTTGGGCGCTTTTAGGCATTTTTAGGCCGCGCAACCGCTCCCATTCTGGAGTGTACCTAATCAACGTGTTGGTGCCAACACCGTATTTTTTAGATAGAGTTCGAAGGGGTAAGCCGCCATACCGCTCATCAAGAATAGTAAAAATGTATTTTCTTGTGCCGTTTTTGATAGCCTCTGAAATTTTGGCCGCGCTTTCAGGACTATGAGGCTTGTAAATTTTTGGACCACCAAGTGTCTCAAAGTGACAATTATAGAGATACGCCTTATCTGTTTCAAAGGCAGCAAACCACTCGGCTTCCTTTGCTTCAATGTAAATGGACTCGGCAGAATCAACAACACGAAACTCAAATGCTTCTTCACCATGCTTATTGAATGAAGCTTGAAGCCTAGGATTTCCGTGTATACCTCTACGCAACTCAGAAAAATGCCCGCGCCTTCGCATGCTAGGATTGTTCGTCCTGCCTATATAGAATTTTCCAGAAATTTTATTTTCGATAACGTAGATGAATTCCATTACGCAATTGCCAATCCGATATAGGAAGCACTGTTTACGTTCAAATTGAGAGTGGCATCTTGGTTTACAATAAAGCCGCTGGAATCGGTATCCACAGCATCAATCGTTGTGACTTCTGCCGCAGTACTATTCAAATAAAGCGCCGGATCATTACCTGCAACTATGCCTCGGGCGCTATCGAAAACGGTCCAGTTCCCTGTGGAGTCTGTTCTTTTAATAAGGACAAAGCGCGCTCCGCCCGTGAAGCCACAATTGATTGTTTGGCTTGAACCGTTGCCTGTATAACTGAAGACCTTGGATACGCCTGCGACTGTGGCGAAGAGATAGGCAACGTAATTATAAACGCCGTTTACCCGCCTGTTACTTGTATTTAACGTGTAGGTTGTGCTTGTTAAATTTCTTATATCAGTTGATGGAGCAGTTGAAGAGTTAGCAAAGGCAGTGGTGTTATTAAGATAGCCCCCAACAATAGATGACCCGCTATTGTAATGAACAACCCAATCTTCGCCTGTAAAATTTCTTACTTTAGTAATTACTAATTGTGGCGAGGTGCCAAGGTTATGATTAACAGTAACACCAGATACACCCGTCCCCGTATAGCACACCACATCAAAGAAGCCGGGGGCGCGGCCAAGCGAATAGGAAATAGCACTTCCTGTTGCTATCGCAGCAGCCTGAAGGTTAGTAGAAGAAGCGGCGGCACCCCCACGAACCCCGCCCGTCTTTACGGACTCTGCATCAGTAAGATTGGTTGATAAAGAAGCAGCCACAGCAAAGGTGGGGCTGAACCCTGTAAGCCTTGGCGTCAAAGTCCAATTGTCCGCAGCAGCACGAGATTTTGTGAAAACCGCGTCCAACCCATTAACGGAGTTGCCCAACCTTCCGTTGGTTGAAATTTCAGTCCAAAGACTACCGCCGACAATAGAGTCAAACCTAAGAACACTAGTCCCCAGCGTCGGCGTCTTCATCGGGCCACGGCGGATGGCGATGTAGATGTATGAATCTCCACCCCCTAAATTTATTATAGATACGCCTGTAGCTGTCGGCGCCCCATAATCTGCCGTAGTGATTTCTGCGACGTTAGTATTTGCATAAAGTACTCTATCGCGCCCAGCCGCAGAAGATGGTTCATTTACCCATCCTCGCATATTATCAATTAAAATCCAATTTCCAACATCGCCTGTTTCTTTCACTAAAAACCATTGCGGCTCCCACCCCAGCGTTACAGTCGCGTTACCTGAGCCATCAGCCGTAAACGACCCACAGCTAATCACATTGTCCGAGCCGGTAGCGCCAAAGCCGCCTGCATCATGGGCAAAGAGATAGGCGACGTAGGTTGTTCCATTACGGTTGACAGTATTGTTTGCCCCAATACTAAAAACACTGGATGTCGGAGTAGTGCTGTTAAACGCAGTCGAAGCCGCCGACGCATCCGTAGTATTCAAAAATAATGCAGACGCATTACCAACACTTCGGTGGTAAACAGTCCAATTTCCTGCTTCGTTACGAGCTTTAACAAAAATAGCACCGGGTACAGACCCCAAAGAATGCGAAATCGTTCTTGCTGATCCAGTACCCGTATAAGTGACAATATCAAAAAACTTTGGTTGCTTACGGAATGTCCAAGACGCGTAAGTAACGGCGTTATAGTTTGTGCCTTGTGTTGCTGTTGTTGTTCCACCTTGCTTAACTGTAAAACCAGTAGTGCTAAAGGCCGACAAATAATCATAATCTAAGCCAGAGGTCTGCAAACTTTCACCGTCTTGAAGATCACTAGACAGCGCATTGTTGCTTTGGGGAGCGGTTCCAGCCCCTCTAACAGTATCGGTTAACATATTATTGGCGGCTGCACTACGCCCTTTAATCCAAACCATCCCCCCTTTTGTGGAAAGATCAACATTGTTGGTGATGGTCTGGGTTCCGCCGGAAGTCGAGTTACCCGTATAAAGATACGTCGAGAACACATCTTCGATGTAGACGGGGGCGGTGGAAGAGGAACCAAGGAGGGATTCAGCGAGCAACATTATTTGGAGTCCTGCATGGATTGGACACCGCGCCAAATAACGCCGCCATCATCGGTGATGAACGTGAAGACATCGGTGCCGCTGGTTGTAATAGTCGGGACAGTACCGTTAGGCCACTTGACAGCAGTAGGCCATGTATTGGTATAGCCGCCCCCATTCGTGAGTTCTAAGATGAAGCCTGCTGCTACGGTGCTGGTAGGAGGATTGGCAAAGACCCACGAGACGCTGCCGCTGACTTGGGCTGAGAAGAAATTAGAGTTGGCGAGGTCGAGGGTCGTGGTAGCAGATACGTTGGCGAGGGAAGTCTTAGCGAGGGTGTAGCCCGAAATGGAGTCGAGGATGTAAGTGCGGACCTGAGAAGCAGTCGCCTGACGGGAGCCAAAGCCAGATGCCGAGACCTTAGAGGTTTCGAAGCGGTCAGTAGCCGATACGGCTGTTGCGGAGGTAAGGCCGCTGATTTTGTAGGTTGCCATGTCAGTTCCTTACTTGCTGTCTTTCATGGACTGCACACCTCGCCAAATGGTGCCCCCGTCGTCCGTAATAAAGACAAATACGTCTGTGCCAGAAGATGTGAGGGTGGGTGCTGTGCCGCTGGGCCACTTGGTTGCGGAGGGCCATGTCACAGTTGCCGCGCCACCGTTGGCGAGTTCCAAGATGAAGCCGCCTGCTGCACCACCATTAGCCGCCGATACGGGAGGATTGGCAAACACGAAGGTAGTGCTACCCGCCGCAGTCACCATGAAGTAATTGCCGTCCAGCATGTCTAGGGTAGCAGTCGCTGATACGTTGCCCCTGATGACCGCCGTGATAGCATAGTCCTTGAACTTGGGGCGCGTCACGAGGTTATCGGCCATGATCAGTTCGCCGGACATAGTGTCGCCAGCCTTCAGGACCCGCTGACCAATCGACACAAAAGCCGCCGACACCGCTGCCGACACCGTATTGACTTGGACTTGTAGGGCGCTTACAGAAGCCGATACGGCTGCAATGGCTACAGCGTTTACAGAGGTGCGGGCCGATACTGCGTTGATTTGGATTTGGAGGGCGCTAACCGAAGCAGAAACTGCGGCCACCTGAATGTTAAGGGCCGACACGGAAGCCTGGGTGTCGAGAAGGGCAGTGGAGTTGGTCCAAACGCTGGCGCTTGTATTCCAGGCAAGGACTTCGCCGTTGGCGATGGAGGCTTCAGCAGAGGTCTTGACGTTGTGGAGTTCACCCAGTTCGTAGCCGTTCTGCACTTTGACGTAGATTTCGCCTGCACCACCGGAGCCGCCATTGACGATGTAGCCCATTTGGACTAGATGCTGAGGTGCTACAGGTTTGGTGGGCGTCAATTCGCCAGCCGAGACCGGAGACAAATATACAATGTCACCATCAGAGTAGCCGAGCGTATTGACGTTTCGGACGAGGCCATCGGTTGCGACGTAGCCAGATTTGTTGACAGAAACCGTCTCCAGCATGATGCCGAAGATGGTCATGCTGTCTGCATCGCTGTCAGCCTGGGCGAGGGCACCTGTAAGGCGTTGGCCTTGGGCACCAGTTACCTTTACGGCCTTATCCTTGGGAAGCGTGACGCCACTGTTGTTGTAGACTTGGGCGACGGTACGCTGACCTATCAGCAAATTCACAGTGCCCGTCAGGCCGAGGTCGAGGGTACCTGATTCGATGTCCCAAGTCAGGCGCCCAGCAGAAGGTGCATAGCTTGTAGTAGTATTGAAGTCGATGTACTGGACGTTGGTAAGGTGATCGTTATTGCGGAACACCTTCAAGGAGACAACCGCATTGACCGACGTGATAGCGGCAGTATTGTTGACGCCTGTAGTGGACGCTGAACTGACGCGGATTTCTAGGGCTGATACCGTATTGTTGATGGAGGTGATAGCGGCAGCATTAACGGATGTAAGGGCCGACACCGCATTTAGTTGGACTTGGAGCGCCGACACTGAAGCCGATACGCCAGCTACTCGAATAGTAAGCGCCGAGACGGTGCCTTCAAGGCTAGCAACAGCAGTGACGAGGGCCGCGATAGCAGATACGTTACCAATATTAGAGACTGCAATCTCTAGTGTGGCTACGCGTACATCAAGGGCAGATACGACATTATTGATGGAAGTAATGGCTGCTGAGTTGACAGAAGTAACGGCGCTGACAGAAGCGACCCGGACGTCTAGGGCAGATACATCGGCCTGCACAGAAGTAATCGCTACGGTGTTAGCGGAGGCGATTGCAGAGACTTGGGCAATTTGGGTGCCGAGGGCCGAGACGACCGGGCTAATAGAGACGACCGCAAAAGCAGCAAGAACCGAAACGGTAGTCTGGAGAGTGCCCCCGTTCTGGACAATAGGTACCAGTTCCGCACCCGTTAGGGGACCGGCTGTCGTTAGCTGCGAAATCTTCTGCGGGGACGACATTCGTTACTGGCCTCTCTGCTTTTAGCGTACAAGTATAACATAACTCATGAAATTATTCCACCAAGCCAAAAAGCTAGTCCACTTCAGGCGCATCGTCGTCATCATCGTCGCCGCCTGAGAACACCATGTCGAAAAGCGTATCGACCATTCCCTTGACAAGGCATGTCGAGAACGGGATGCTGGTGGCTTTGACGGTTCCGGCTTCTTCCCATGCAATAAGGACCGCGTTGGGAGACCGAGCCATGACCTGCGATATGACGGACGCGACCTTCCGGTCCAAGTTGGCCATGTCATTGAAGTCTTCTATAGCCTTCTCTAGGTCGGGGTTCTGCTTGGCTGGCGACATATCAGGGACGCTGGATGCCAAAGGCATCGTCTATGTCGGCATCGTCCGTAAGCTCTTGGATTTCCTCAATAAGCTCGGCAACTACCAGCTTGGCCTCGGATTCGTCGTCGATCTCGAACTCTTCTAGGAATTCGGGTTCATCATCGACCGAATTGACCCGGAAGGCCCAGACGCCATCTGCATATGTTACGGTGAATTGCATGCGTATACCCCAAATAGTAGAAGCCGCTAGCATATTACACTAACGGCTTCCACAAGTCAAGTACCTAGGCTCTTAGAGGTAGTAGCCGGAGGACACCCTCTTTCTCTTCATCAGTATATCGGCTCCAGTTTTCAATTTCCGTAAGATTACGGAGGCAACAACCGCAACGGCGATCATGGGGACCCCCAACAATATAGCACTTTCCACGACAAGGACTCCTTATGTTAGCGGATTGGGCAGGCACCTGTAGCACATTCCATGCCAGTGTCGATTTCGAAGTCATCGGCTTCCCTTACAAGCTCCTGAGCGCCCATTTCCTGCCCGTTTAGTGGGCGCAGGGTAGCCATATAGGCGTCATAATCTTCTTTTGTGACGACCTGTTGGGGCAAATACAGGTAGCCGAGGTCTTTGGCGGTCTTTGTGGGGTCTGTCCGGTACAAGAAGCTCACGCCGACGTAGGAATCCCAGTTCTGGTGGAGCCAATCCACGATTTCCGGGGCTTCTTCGGGGCTGTAGCTGATGGTAACCGAGCAGTTATGGTCCACATAGTTGTCCATGAGCAGCTTGTAGCGGGCCAACTGGACCGTAGCAGGCTCCAAATTCACGAACTTACCGTCGACTTCGTCCAATTTGACGTTCGGATAGGCCACCGGGAAGGTAACCAGCACCGCATCCTGGCTGGACGGGTCCTCGAAGACGCGGTAGTTGGCGTCAATTAGCTCCTGCACAAAGGGATCATGCTTGCTGAAGCGCACATTGTTGAAGATGTAACGGCCCAGCGGCTTGTGAACGCCCTCTGTGGTGTCCATGATCTTGCTCAGGGTGCCCGACGGCTTGACCGTAGTGACGGCCTTGGGGCGCGGCAGGCCCAATTCGTCGGCCATACCATGAGCAGCCCGCTTGACTTTGTCGCGAAGCATGCGCCACACGTCAGGATCACTGCCCGGTTCCCATTCGGCGACGCCCGTGACGCCCACGCCACACAGCCGCAAGAACTCGTTGTTCTCGTGCCATGCCCGCTGGAGTACACCGTCCACCAAATTCACGCAGGTCTGGCGGTAGTTGGCGCGGGCCAGCAGTTCCGCCGTGCGCCACAACTTGAAAGCTTCCTTGCCGTTGAAGCGGCTCAGGTTGATTTCCACAAGATTACAGAAGCCTTTGTTGGGAAGCAGAATCTCGGCGCACGGATTGACGCCCGAAATCCACGGACCCCGCCGCTTGCCTTCCACCATGTTGATGAAGCCCGGCTCCGAACCGCCAGCGTCCTGCATCATATCGAACAACTTAATGATGTCGTCCTGCGTAGGGCGGGACTTGAACATGACGGAGTTGTTAGATTGCTGACGATGGAAGTTGTTGTGGACCCAGAAGTCCTTCTTCGCTTTGGCGAAGTCTACCCATTCGGGATCGCCGAAAGGAACGAGCGCAATCTCAGCCGAACGACGTGAGGAGAGGGTCGTGCCGAGGTGGTTGAGGACGTCGAGGATGTCGATTCGTGTGAGCAGTAGACCAGCGCGATTATTGAGGATTTCCGCGATACGCTGCATTGCTGGCGCAAAAGTCTCATCACCCGACGAAACCCACCCATAGCCCTTGAGACGCTGCCCGGCTGGACGTATCTGCGAGAAGTCAAGTCGTAGCACATCAGCCTTCCGCTTGCCAGCCAGCATTTTACCGACCGACTTTGCCCACGCTTCTGCGGAATCACCAACACCAATTGTCCATACGGTCTTCCCGTTCTCTTGAACGTAAGTTTCGACATTGGTCTCGCGGCCTTTCTTCTGTTCCAATAGATGACGCTGGGACCGTACCACCTCGATTTCCATCGGCGCAGTAAAGCCATTGAGTGTACCGACAACCGGCTCGAAGCCGACGCCACACCCCTGCAACAGGAGCCAGAAGGAGTCGACGACATCATGCACGGTCTCCACCTTCGTGAAGGCGCAATTGAACATGGACGCCTCACGCTTCTTGGCTACGTCCGTACCACCCAGCCACAGGGTACGGCCCGACACCGAACCACGCCGGGTCAGCAGCACTTCACGCAGTTCTTCGAGTTCGTCCTCTTGCTTCTTGTTCAGGGGCACGTCCCCAAGCGCACGCTGCCACAGCCAACGCTGATGACTAACGACGCGGCCCACAATGTCTTCCCAGCTTTCAAAGCTGCCATTGTCGAGGGGACGCGCATACGTGCGGCGAATAATGGTGGATGCACGCACCGACGGGGTACGTACTTCAGGCGAATTACGCATACTAGCTCCTATTGGGTTGATGACTTCAGTATATCAGAGGATAGCCGGAATAACTAGCCTCAAGTTGTTAATGATTTCCAACTGTAAGGGAATAACGCCCCCATGGTCGGACCAATCATTTCGACTACCTCCCTCGTCTCGGCCTGGGCATCAGGCTTGACGCGAAGGTTCCATACACGACTCCAGCCCAGAAGGGAACCCGTCCAGTGCCATTCCGTGTACATATTTTGTGGCAGTATCATGCGCGCCTGTTCGGGGCACATGCCATCCAGCACCAGCCGCTTGTAGTCCCACACCAGCGCACGAGCCGTTGTAAGGGCGCGCGAGGCCGAACCAAAGGGATCGGTGAACTCCTCGTCGCTGCTGCCCTGCTTGACGTCCGGGGCGGACTTACGCCACTTAGAGGGCCAGTACAGTTCGGGGTCGTCCTTGACGTAGCGGCGGCTGATCTCGCTCCACACAAAGCCCACTTGGTGCTTGGCCAGTTGCCGTGCCACAAAGATGGGGGCTTTGAAGTGGAAGCTGACGTGGGGGTGAGCGAACGGCAACTCGTGCTTGTGGCGTGCCAGAAAGGCCAGCAGGCGGTCGTCCTTGCCGGGCCGGAAGTCCTGGGTGCGCTTGCCGAAGGACACACGGGCCGCATTCACAACCGTCAGGTCGGTGCCGTAGTGGCCCAGATAGGTTACTTCCATTCGAGGATTCCTTTGCGGTGGGCGTCCACGACAATCTTGCTCTTGTATGTAAGCAGCACTTTGGCTAGCTCCTCGGGATCGAACATACCCAAGTTCAAGGACTTCACGATAGCCGAATCGTCAAAGATTTCTAGCTGTTGGATTATGCGGTCCAGCGCCTCGACCAAGTCTTGGTGGGTCAGTTCCATGGTGTCCTCCGTCACAGCTTGCGTTCCTCCAGCATCTTCTCGAAGATAGCCATCAGGTACTCGAAGTGCTTCTGGTAAACGCGAGCCAGGGCGGTATAGTCCTCGGCGGCAGCGTCCTGAGCCACGAAGGACTTGAGGTCGTCGACGACGCCCCAGCACTGCATGATGGCCTGTTCCAGATCAAAGCGATCTGCGCTATGTAGTTCCACGACCCTCTCCTCTGTTGGTGGGAGGACATGTATAGCCAATCGACATATGGATGTCAACATGTCGGCAAATGTGCATAAGTACCGACATATTGGTGGGGCGCTTTGCGCGGGACCCCTCGGGAGGAGAGGGCTTGATTTCCATCTTGACATATGCTATAACGGAGTCTACCCTGCCGAAAGTGCGCGCATCGCACTAGATGTGCTGAAATGGGTGAGAAGCCCCTGCGCTCCAAAAGCTTCCTCACCGCACCCCGCGCCCAACTTTCCAATGAAATCAAATACTTAGCTGCGCCAAAACCACGAGTGAGTGAGTGAGCGTCCAATCCGGGAAAGTTTTATATATTATTATATCTCTTACTTCCCTTATATAAAAGATAGGCGCTCACCATTCTCACCTTCTCACTGGAGGGGCTTTCGCCTTTAATATCAACAACTTAAGCGGTGAGAAGCGAGTGAAGCTTTACAAATGGAACCCTCACCGCGCCGGGGGCGGCGGGCTTTTCAGATTTGCCACCAAAATGCTATTGACGTGCGGCGAGCTTTTGGGTAGGGTGTGCGGAGAAGGAGATATGAGATGGTTGATTGGGTAGATTTCCTTAAGGAGAGTGACGAGGATATTGAACGGTATTTTGCGTCATCCTTGGGTACGCTGTACGGCGACAAATTGGCTATGAGGCTGCAAATGGCTAAGCTTATTATCCAGAAGCTGGCTGCCCGAGTTGGGGAATTAGAGGCAAAAGTGGAGGAGGTACAATGGGGAACTTGATGGGTAGGGGAATTGTGTCAAAAATGAGGCAAGTCTAAAAATACGCGCGATTTTGGTAGGGGCATACCTGACACAGACCCTACGCCCCCTGATTTTGCCTCCCCCGCCACCCCTACCCCCCGCGTCTGGCGCTAGGCAGCTAGGAAAATCTTCCTATCGCAGGGCAGGAAAAAACCCCTAGGCGTTTCCACCTAGGGGCTTGGCTCCTAATTAATTAGCCTGCTTTCTGCATCTTGTTCCCGCGCTTCATGTTGCGCGTGATAGTCACGCCTACCGGGCCTTGTTCGTTTACTTGGCTCTTAGGTGGCATCTGGATTGTCTCAGATACTGGCGGCATTTGGATAGGCGCAGGCTTCAAGAGACGAGCTACTGCATTGCGCAGCGTATTGTCTTGGATATCGGCAAGCTTGCCCTTCCCTGCCCTAATATGCTCCACCCACGCAGTGATCGCCACTTGCATCTCCTTAGCAACGTGCGGTTCCTCCTTCTGCTTAGAAGCGCGGGGCTCCCAAAGCATCAGGCTCTTGCCATCCTTAGACAAGCCACAACCCGCTTCAGCCTGCTCAGGCATCCCAAGCGCTTCAAACACTTCCGCCATCAGCAATTTACGAAACTGTTTACCGCTCTCAGCAGTGTGAGTATGGATTTTAATAGACATGGTGCTTATCCCTTGGTTTGCACCCCCGGTAGGGCCGGAACCCGCCTTAGCGCTTATCGCCTTGGCCCCTCTTAAATATCCCACGGCCTTGGGGCTGTCAAGCCCCCCTAACCCCTTGAAATCATTGGCTGTTACAATTTGTTACAAATCTTTTTGGGATCATGCCCTAGGGCGCCCACACGCCCCTGCCCACCCCTGCCCGCACGCACGCACGCGCCCACCCACACCTAGCCGCACGCGCGCCCACGCGCACGCCTAACAGAACAGAACAGAACGCGCACGCGTGAACAGAACAGAACGTATCGCACGCGCACGCCTAGACTAGGTGAGGGAAGGTGAGGGTGCCGCACCCCTAAGTCATTGAAATCATTGAGGTGAGAGAGGTGAGCGTCAAATCAGGAAACTTCTACTATTATATATCTTCTTCTTCTAAAAACTAAAAGAATGTCCCTCACCCTCCTCACTCACTCACCCGCGCCCGTAAGTCATTGATATCATTAGATAGTTGCGCGCAGGGACTAAATAGATTGTCTCTTGTAAAGTATTTAGGTGGAAGTCTAAAGCTTCAATGAAAGGCTATTTTAAAACAATCTAGTTAGGAATACAAGCTACAACTATTATATACACAATCCCCGCTTTCCACTTCGCAATCATTGCGGCTCGGCAAATTCACAAACCACACGAGGATCGCCCCGCAAGCCGTTGAAATTGCTGCCGAAAATTTTTCGCTTGACATCCTCGGCGAACCCGGCTATGGTTCCTGCCGTCGCCCCGATCCGGCCAGATCGAGTGGTGAATATAAGATTATCTTTGCGGTGGCCCATCGTCTAGAACGCTCTGGGGCAAAGCGTGGTTATATAGGTGTTGACAGCACCTAGACCAGCCGTCGAGACATCTTGGCAACAACCCAATAACAGAGCTAATTTAGCCAATCAGATAGGGAAGAACCTGTAGTCTATGACTGCGGGCCTATTCCCTGTTACCTAGAGCAGCCGTGCAATAGTGCCTGACTGTTCTAGTTAGCAGGAGTGCTGACCTATGACTGTCCTATCCCGTATCAAGGCTGGCCAGCCCATCGCCGCCCAAGAACTATTCGACTTCATCACCAGCAAGGTCCTCGAACAGGGCTGTGCCTCTGTCATCGAATACTATGCCCCCGATGGATATAACACTTACGAGTGCGTCTATCGAGGCGTAGGCGGAACCAAGTGTGCCGTTGGCCATGTCATTCCCGGCGCTTGGTATTCCGAATCCCTAGAAGGCGCTGACGTACAAGACCTCCTAGAGAAAGAAGAACGTCTCAAGCCGTCCTTAGCTACCCACTCAGATATCCTTAAATATCTTCAGAGCGCTCACGACGACGCCTACCTAGCAAAACATCAGGGCGTAACCTTCCAAGATGAGTTCATTCGTCTAGCAATCAGAACAGCCGAAATCTGCAACCTTAACCATGCCTTCGAGGTATAAGCCATGACCTTCCACGAAGCCTGCCGTTCCATTGTAGCCCATCAGGGTGTCAGGTCCCTTAACTATGCCATCGCCTATGCTAAGCATGGTCTCCTAGTCTCCGACCCCCATGAACAGCGGGTCCAGGCCCTTTACATCCTAAACAATATGACTCATTGGCGTGGTGACATAGCTAAGCGAGTCCGTGAAGCCCTCAAAACCGCCTCCAAGGGAGCCTAACCCATGGAACCCATAGCCTTCAAAGACATCGACGGCGACCTCCTCCACCTAAACTGGATCAAGCCTGTGCCCTACAGAGAGACATCCAAATTTACGAATACCTTGTCGGTGGAGATCGAAATGGTCACAGTAAGCGCAGAGCCTTGCATCTACTTTAACGCCGAACAGCTACGCGACCTAGCCAAGAAGCTAGTCGAAGCTGCTGACTTCCTAGACAAACAAGGAGCCTAAGCCATGAAGCGGTTCATCGCGTCCTTCTACCTCGCTAATAAGTGGGGTAACATGATCGAGCAGCAGCAGCCCATCGTGGTTGCGTCCATTTGGGAAGCTAGGGCGGTAGCTGATCGCGCCTTGGCATCCCTTCAAACCCGTGGTAAGGGGGTATATCCTTACTATGACCTTGCCGAGGAGGCTGCCTAATTAGGACACCCTGCCTTGAGGTGGGGTGCTTCCAGAGCTAGTCATGATGGCTGGTTCTGGCAGCATCCGCTGTCTACATCAACGCTATTCAGGAAATAGCAACCATGACCAACAACATCCTTTCCATTTCCTTCGGTTCCTTCAAGATGGACGTCCCGCTGGACGGCATCAAGAAGCTGGCTAAGACTGCCGAGCGTAAGCAAAAGGCTGCTCCCGCCATTGTCCAGCACATCGAAACCAAGGAAGCCATGCCTACTTCGGCTCCTGCTACTGTCGCAGAAGTCAAGACTGTCAAGGCATCTAAGGGCGCCCCTATCCCTTACGGCGGTCACAAGTCGTTCAGCGCCTACCTCATGCACTCTATCCCTCAGATTCCGGTAGGGCAAGCGTTGTTTGTGCCACATCCCCACTCGATCCGTGCGCGTTATGCTGCTCATGATGCGGGCTATTCCCTTCGTGACAAGGGCACCCACGTTATCATTAGCGTGCGGCAGGTGGTCGAAAGCGGCGTGTCTGGTATTCGTATCTATCGGTTGCGCTAATATGCAACCCCGTCCGTTCTTCTGGGTTCCCCGCTTTAAGCGGGGCGCTCTTGGCTGGCTCTACCTACGGTGGGGCCGCAAACTCTGGAGGATTTGGTAATGAAGCCTTACTATAGGATTGTCCGCTACAAGACTTGGTATCATGTGCAAGTATGGCGTTGGTGGTTTCCCTTCTGGCTCACTAACCCTGCGCTGGCTAACTATCACGATACCATAGAAGCTGCCGAAGCCTATGCCCAAGCTGGCTGCCGCAACCCGGTCGTCAAATACATAGGTCAACTGTAGGAGGAAAGTCATGCCACAAATCTTTGAACCCGAGTATGTCAATTGGCCCAAGGCTAGGTGGGACATTGAAGAAGCTATGGAGGGTGCCGCTACTGTAGGCGAAATGATCAATACCGATTTCGATAGGCTAGGCGAGGGGCTACCTTCCACTAGCGAGGAATGGGCCAAGCACTACGACAACGATCAACTAGAGGCGTTCCATCATGACCTCCTCGCCCTGTACGAACGCGCTCGCTTCATAGGAATCCTCAAGTGAACACAACCCAGCTTATCTATCAGCTTTCTCGCAATGTGAGTATGCTGACGGTAGGTAATCCTAAGATTGTCAAGGGCATGGAGAGGGGCTTCGCTACGGCGGGCCTTTCTCTTGCTCCTGCTTGGGAATCTGGTCACAATACCTGCGCTAATCATAGCACCGAATGTAGCGTAGCTTGCCTCTACTTTGCGGGGCGCGGTGCTATGCAAAAGGTCAAGGATGCTCGGCTTAGGCGCACCCTCATGTATTTTGAGGATCGCCCTGCCTTCTTCGACCTTCTCAATTCTGACATCTATCAGTTCCATCGTAACGCCCAAGCCCTAGACATGGAAGCGGTGCTGCGCCTTAACATCCTGTCCGACATAAGATGGGAGCGGCACGGCATACCCCAACGCTGGCCTATGCTAGGCTTCTATGACTACACCAAGATTCCTAATCGCAAGGGTCTGCCCCCTAACTACAAGCTGACGTTCAGCTTCTCGGGTAACAACCTTAACGATTGCCGCAAGGCGCTTGCCAATGGCATGAACGTAGCAGTTCCCTTCCTAAATGGGCTGCCCACGACTTGGCTTGGCTATCCAGTTATCGACGGTGATGCCGACGATCTCCGCTTTCTCGATCCGAACCCTTGCATCGTGGGCCTCAAAGCTAAGGGTCCACTTCGCAAGTCCCCCCAATCTGCTTTTCTTGGAGACAATCACAATGTCTAAGTATTTCAGGCAGTACGAAACTTCCGTTCGTTGCGATGGTCTGGTCAATGTCTGGACGCTCTTGCCTTGGCCCGACGATTACCTAGACAGCAACCCGGATGCTGCCGATGCCTTTCTCCGAAGCACAGGAGGCTGGCGCGCTCATGCTTGGCAAGTCGTTCACGTGGCTTCTTCCGTAGGTCACGCTAATGTTTGGATTCAACGTCACAGAAAGGGAGCTTGAGCCATGTTGCTCACACAAGATCGCGACGTCATTGACTCTGGCAGCCTAGGTGCTGGCAACTCCTTCACGATTGCCGCTTCTGCCAAGGCTTTCGAGGTGCTGTCCAGCAACCTATACCAGAACAAGATTCTTGCTGTTATCCGCGAGATAACTTGCAATGCAGCCGATGCCCATACAATAGCTGGGCTTCCGCTCTCCGAAATCGAGGTCCACATTCCTAGCTGGGCCGAACCTACATTCAGGGTGCGGGACTTCGGTCCCGGTCTTTCCAATGAGGATGTGCTGTCCCTTTATACAACCTACTTCCGCTCCACCAAGGACGCGAGCAACGATCTGATTGGGGGCTTTGGCCTAGGCTCTAAGTCGCCCTTCTCAGTAGCCGATCAGTTCACCGTCACCTCGTGGCATGGCGGCGCCAAGACTACCTATGTATGCTACAAGCAGGACGGCTTGCCGCGCGTCAACGTAATCTCGACTGAGCCTTGCGGCACCGAGACAGGACTATCCGTTAGCGTTACTGCCAAGAACGGTGACATTCCCTACTGGGAACGTGAGGCGCGTAACTTCTTTTGCTGGTGGCCCCAACTTCCTACCTTCACTGGCAGCACAGCAGCCAGCCTTTCCGCCATGAAGGGGACCTTGGCACCTGACAACGTGCAGGTTCGTTCTACTTCTGAAACTAACGGGATGCCTGACTGGGCTGTCACTTATTCTGGCGGCGCACGAGTAATGATGGGCTTAGTTACCTATACGCTTCAGGCTTCTGCTATCAAGGGCTTGCCGCAAGAGGTCGTGTCCCTCTTCTCGAATGGTATATTCTTGAATATGCCTGTTGGTTCCTTGAGCATCAGCCCTAGCCGCGAGATGCTTTCCTATGACAACAACACTTCGGCAGTCCTAGCTAAGAAGGCTGTCGACATTGCTCGTGAAGTCGTCGACAAGACTAGGCAGGAACTTGCCGACAAGGCTACCTTGCTAGAGGCACGGCGCTTCGTTTATGATTGTCGTACCACTGTGGTTTCTCAGCTAATGCAAGACATGGCACGTACTGGCAAACTCAAGTGGCAGGGCCATTCTATTCTTCGCCAAGCTGATCTTGATACCAAGAACGACTTCGCTGCTCCGCTGCGCGTTGTCGAGATGGTCAAAAAGTCCCACTGGAAAAACTTCCAGCGTTCCAACCATGCCGCAGGCACGGTAATTCTGACACACACTTTCGCCGATGAAGATACCTATGTGGTATGGGCTGGCGATAAAATAACTCCTTCGGTTCCGCGCAAGATCATCTACAACTACACTGATCCAAGCAATAGCCGGGTGTATCGTCGTATCGTGCTTGTCGATGGCATCTCCTTCGATGAACTCAAGCAGGTGTTGGCAACCAAGGGCTGGCCTGAACCCATTGACATTGCTGACTTAGAAGACCCGCCCAAGGTAGCCAAATCTTCTGCCGCTAAGATCACTACGCAAGGCTATCTGGTCAAGCTAACTAAGACGCACTCGGGCCTGCCTATACTGGAAACGGATAGCCGTATTGTGAACGATATAGTCTTGTCGGGTGGCGGCATCGTCATACCCTTCTCTCAAGGCAACATGAGCAGTTCGCCCGCAGTCGCCTTCTATAGGCGGGCCTTGCGGCAAGGCATCTTGCAACCTTCGCATCGTTACCTTGGAATGTCTGATTCCAAAATCAAAAACTCGCCCAAGCTGGTCAAGCAAATGCAAGCTCAGGGCTGGACCTTCGTGACTACCGATTACCTCAAAAGCGAGGTAAGTATTCCTACGCTCAAGCACCATCTGCTTATGTACAAGGCAGGGGAATTGGCTTTCAGGGCTGGTGAACGGTGCAACTACAACAAACTATTCAACGTCTATCAGCACTTGCCTAAGCCGCTCATCCCTGAAATAGGTAAGCTGCTCAATGTGTTGCAGCCTTACAAAACCACCATGCGTGACGCCTACTTCAACAATATGGAGTTAGAACTTGACCTAGTAGCGTCCACCCTTGGTGAAGATGTTGCAGCGTCGCTCGCATCTGAGCTTAAAGCTCTGATCAAAAACTATGCGGAAGCGTGGGAGGCTATTTACAAAGCCCGTCCTTTGCTTCAGTATGTGACTTGGAACTCGGCATCTGAAGCCGAGATTTTCAGGTATCTTTCCGTCTAACAACCCAAACCTAGGAGAAACACCTATGATCCCTTACATCATCACCTCTAACTCAGTGTCTTTGTTCCCGGCTGGCCAAGGCCCGGTCCTCATTGACTCTTCCCATGTCAACTTCAAGGCAGTCGTCGAAGCCATTAAGGCACGAGACTTCGATGCTGCCGTCGAGATGGCAAGCGTCAAGACCTACCTGAACACCATCAGCAAGGGTCGTGTCTCGGTCAACGAAGAAGGCGTTACCTTCCTCGGCGCCCCGCTTGCTGGCTACCTTGCCAACAAGCTGCATCAGTTCTTTAACGAGGGCTTGCCCGTCGATCATTACTGCTTGTTCCTCGACAACCTTATGTCCAATCCCTCGATGACTAGCCGCAACGAATTGTACTTGTTCTTGGAAGCGGCCAATCTTCCTATCACTGAGGACGGTTGCTTCCTTGCTTACAAGGCAGTGACCAGCAGCTTCAAGGACAAGCACACTGGCAAGTTCGACAACTCGCCGGGCGTTACCCTTGAGATGCCGCGCCATGACGTCAACGATGATCGCAGCACGACCTGTAGCTATGGCTTCCATGCTGCCGCCTATGAGTACGCTAAGAACTTCATGTCAGAGGGCGATAAGCTGGTTGCAGTCAAGATTCGTCCCTCTGATGTGGTATCCGTGCCCTCTGACTATGGTAATCAAAAGCTGCGGTGCAGCAGGTACACGGTAGCCTTCGAGATTCCCGATGCTGCCGACATTTTCAGGGACCGGGCCTATTACCAAGACGATTCGCCTATCTATGACTCAGAAGAGAATAGCTACTTCTGGGGCGAGGTCTTTCGCGAAGGCGATGACGACTAAGCTACAAGCGGGGGAGGGCTTCGGCTCTCCCCTTCTCATGACCCTAACCGGAGATATGGATATGTCTAATGCGTCTAGTACACCTGATGCTACTACTGGGAGCAGCCCTTCTCCTTTAGAGAAGCTGACACGTGCCCAAGTATTTGCCCGTGATCCCGAAGCCATGACGCTTGCCGTTCTAGACAGGGCTATCGAGGAACTGCGCGCCATCAATATGCGTAACCGCAAGGCCCGTGCCGACGATGCCGCCGTAACCGAAGCTGCGGCCAAGCTAAAGAAAACAAATGCCACTTCACGCAAAAAGAAACCCGCTGCTTCCGTGGCAGCTAACATACTGGACACCCAGCTATGAAACTAACGAACCGCCTGCGCTTGCCCGATGTCATGGTGCGCGCTGTCAGCAATGACTCCTACACTAAGGGCAACGCTGACATATCCGTAACCGAACTGCTGTCGCCACCCCAGCTAAGGGCGCTGCGCCTCAAGCATGGTGCCGAGATCGAAGAAGATGTATCGGATAGGATGTGGTCCCTACTAGGGCAATCCACCCACCACATCATCGAGCGGGCTGGCCTCCAAAGCCTAGCCTCCGTAAGCGAGATCACAGTCATGGCCGAATACTGCGGCTGGAAACTGAAAGGCCAAGCCGATCACGTTGCCCTCGACGAAGGCACCCTCTATGACTTCAAGGTAACGTCAGTGTGGAAGGTACGCGACAACATCCCCGCTCCTGAATGGGTGCAACAGACTAACATTTACAGAAGGCTGCTTCAGCGCGAGGTCGGTTTGTCCATTGACGCCATCGCCATCATTGCCATCCTGCGCGATTGGTCCAAGAACGAAGCGAGCCGTACGTCTGGCTACCCGCAAGCCCAAGTGGTGCGCCTAGACATTCCGCTTTGGGGCGAAGCCTACGCAGATCACTTCATAGCAGAACGGCTGCATTTGCACCAAGCACCTGAGCCTGCGCCATGCTCCGACGCTGACCGCTGGGTCAAGCCCTCCAAGTACGCGGTCATGAAGCGCGGCGCACAGAAGGCTGTCCGTCTATTTGATACGGCTCAAGAAGCAGAAGAACTTGCATCGTCCTCGGCTGCGATGTATGTTGAGTACCGACCCGGCGAGGCAGTCCGCTGCCAGAACTGGTGTCCGGTATCCCGCTGGTGTTCCCAGTGGCAAGCCGATCCTCGCAACAGAACGCAAATTCAATCGACAACGGAGTCTCTTTTCGATGCCAAAGTTTAACGAAACCACGCCGCCTCCCCGCATCTTGCTTTGTGGGGAAGCAGCCTCCGGCAAGACCGGATCACTGGCACAGCTTGCCAACGCAGGCTACCGCCTCATGATCCACGACTTCGACGCCAACACGCGCGTCATTGGATCATATCTGCGCGACAACGCAGCCGACGTTTACGTCAGCACCTACGCTGCCGCCAAGATCACGGGCACCAACCTGTTCACAGGCGCGTCCGGCCAAGCAACCAAGCAGGCGCTCGACGAGATGCGGCGCTTCTGCAAGATGCTTGAACACTGGAAGGTGGTGGGCAGCGAGGACCTCGGGGCCTGTACTACATGGACCTCGAAGGATGTGGTCGTCATCGACAGCGGCACCTTCCTTGGCGAACTGCTGCTGCTTGCTGCACAGGAGGACCCCGAAGCCAAGCGTGATGGGCGTTCCCTCTACAACGTGGCAGGCAAATACTACGGCGCCATCCTCGATCACCTGACCGGGCCTAAGATGGGCGCGTCCGTGATTGTGCTGACACACATCATGCAGACGGGCGACACCGACGACCAAGGCAAGATCATTGGCAAGGCCCGTGACGTGCCCGTCGGCGTAGGCGTCAAGTTCTCCAAGAAGATGCAGACCTACTTCTCGGACATCTGGCACCTCGAAGTGGACCGTGCTGGCAACCGCTCCTTCAAGACGGCAGCCACTGACAAGGCTTCGCTTCGCACCTCTGCGCCCAACCTCATCAAAGCAGTCGAACCCTTCGACCTCGCCTCGATGATGGATCGCCTCACAGGGAGCAAGTGACATGGAACCCATAGCCTTCAAAGACATCGACGGCGACCTCCTCCACCTAAACTGGATCAAGCCAGTGCCCTATAGAGAGATATCCAAATTTACGAATACCTTGTCGGTGGAGATCGAGATGGTCACAGTAAGCGCAGAGCCTTGCATCTACTTCAACGCCGACCAACTACGCGACCTAGCCAAGAAGCTAGTCGAAGCTGCCGACTTCCTCGACGCCCAAGGAGTATGATCATGCGCGCTGAAAATTTTGGGACGGATGCTTTCAAGCTGGTACGTCATGATGGCACGGACACTTCCTTCGAGGCTGCCGAAGCTGTCGATACCACTCGCCTTGAAGGCATGGTCTACGATTTCATTTTGTCGACAGGAACAACAGGCTGCATTTCAGATGAAGTGCGCGCCAACTTTCCTGACTTTGCATACTCAAGCATCACTGCTCGCTACAGAGCATTGCTTGACAAGAACTTTATAGCAGACACTGGCGTGCGGCGCCCTGGTAATTCGGGTCGCAAACAGCGCGTCATGGTTGCTACAAAATATCTGGGCTAAAGACTTGACAGGGTGGTGGCCCGGATGTATACGCCATCCTGTTCCTATGTGAACGCAACCCTTATGGAGAACCCAGCCAATGGCTGACCTTTTTGATACCGTTATCAGCAACACCGCTTCGGATCGTCCGGCTTTCCGCCAGGCCCCGGCAGGCGACTATCTGGTGGCTGTTCGCAGCGCCAAGATCGTGAAGGCCAACAGCGGTACGCAGGGCATCGAGCTTGAGTTCACTGTCATGGAGCCGATGCACTCCGAAGACATGTCGGGCGTGGACCTTTCCAAGTGCCGCCTCCGTGACACGCAGTGGGTCACCGACAAGACCCTGTCCTACGTGCAAGACCGTCTGTCTCGCATCACGCCGGAGACCGTGGGCAATAGCATCCGCGACGCCCTCGACATCCTGCCCGGCAACGAGGTGGTCGTGAACCTGTCTCACGAAACCATGCAGCGTGACGGCACTCCGCTGAACACGCCGCGCCTCAAGGTCGAACGCTACTACTCTGTCGAGTGGTATACCACCAACAAGCGGGCCGCATAACTCCGGCTTCGCTAACAACAGGGGGAGTAG
>Ga0208783_10000652_pt1 | contig 21283 bp, 22 predicted proteins | sample DEB19_08_DNA_2_FD_184529 | JGI IMG/M metagenome (GOLD analysis project Ga0208783, IMG submission 184529) | Aqueous microbial communities from the Delaware River and Bay under freshwater to marine salinity gradient to study organic matter... | ecosystem: Environmental > Aquatic > Marine >...
CGTGACGATCCCGGCGGAGTCGTTGGACCAGATCGCGGCGCATGCTTTCGCGTGCTTCCCGGAGGAGTGCTGCGGCCTGCTCGTCGGGGACCGCGCGTCGAACACCACCGTGCGGTTCGTGCCGACCACCAACGTGGCGCACTCGGCGAAGGTGTACACGATCGACCCGAAGGAACACCTCCGCGCCGAGCTCGCCGCGGAGGCTGATGGCCTCGAGGTGATCGGGGTCGTGCACAGTCACACGCACACGGAGGCGTACCCCAGCCCCACCGATGTCGCCCAGGCGGTCGACCCGGGCTGGCACTACGTGATCGTCACCATCATGCGTGGGGTGGCCGAACCACGCAGTTACCTCATCGCCGACGGCGGAATCACCGAAGAAACCATCGTCCCGGCGTGAACCCCGTCCCGTTGGGGGACAAGGGGGTGACAACGGCCCGACCCATGGTTACAATTCCGACAGGATTTGTCGGGAATAGACCCGTGGCCCCGGAGGGTTGCATGGAGGGTCGTCGAGCCATCGGAAGGGGGCGCACATGTCAATCGCAGATGTCCGCCGCAACGGTGGGTCGATCTTCGTGCTGAACTCCGCACTCGACCTCATCGGCAACACGCCGATGGTGGACGTGTCGAACCTGTCGCCGAACCCGAACGTGCGCATCGTCGCCAAGCTCGAGAGCCAGAACCCCTACGGTTCGGTCAAGGACCGCATCGCGAAGGCCATGATCGAGGACGCGGAGCGCACCGGCCGTCTCGTGCCCGGTCAGCGCATCGTGGAGCCGTCGTCGGGCAACACCGGCATCGCCCTCGCCGCCATCGCGAAGATGAAGGGCTACCCGATCACCATCCTCATGCCGACCTCGGTCTCCATCGAGCGCCGCCAGATGCTCGAGGTGTTCGGCGCCGAGATCATCCTCACGCCCGGTGAAGAGGGTTCGAACGGCGCGGTGAAGCGCGCGCAGGAGCTTGCCGCGCAGCATCCCGAGTGGTGCTTCCTGTACCAGTACGGCAACGACGCCAACCCGCGTGCGCACTACGAGACCACCGGCCCGGAGATCTTCCGTGACTGCCCCGAGGTCACTCACTTCGTCGCGGGTCTCGGGACCAGTGGAACGTTGATGGGCGTCGGCAAGTACCTGAAGGAACAGAACCCCGACATCAAGGTTGTCGCCATCGAGCCGCCGCTCGGCGAGCGGGTCGAGGGTCTGCGCAACCTGGACGACGGCTACATCCCGCCGGTGTTCGACAACTGGCACGGTCGCCAGCTGCTCGACCGCAAGCGCGTGGTGCGCCCGCGCGAATCCATCGAGTGGACGCGCCGCCTGGTGCAGGACTGCGGCATCTTCGCCGGCCTCTCCTCCGGTGCGTCCCTTGCCGGTGCCATCAAGGTGGCGGGTGAGATCGAAGAGGGAACCATCGTGTTCATCGTGTGCGACGGAGGCTGGAAGTACCTCTCCACCGGTGCCTACACCGCCGATCTGGACGAGGCCGAGAAGGCCGCCGAACAGATCATCTACTTCTGACCCGCGGGAAGCCGCGCACGGCCTAACGGCCGAGCACCAGCACCACGAGTCCGGCGAGCACGATCACGGCCGCGGTCACACGCCGTCTGATGCCTTCCTCACCGAGGTAGCGCGTGCCGACGAGCGCCACGATGACGACGCTCGACTCGCGCAACGCTGTGACGTAGCCCACCGGCGCTCGGCGCACGGCAAGCATCACCATCCAGTAGGTGAGCGCACTGGCCGCACCTGCGGCAGCGAAGTTCATCCACGACGTTCTCATCGCCGCCATCATCTGTTGCCGCCTTCCTGCCATCAGGCCATGAAGAGTGGCGAAGAAACCGGTGGTCGTGAAGATGAGGAGCGCGTACACGTGACCCTCGTTTGCGCGCGACCCGTGGCTGTCGACGAGCGAGTAGCACGCGATGAACGACCCCACGACGAGCGCCGCGCGGACGTGCGCGTTGTCGGCGTGCCCCGCAAGCAGCATGATGCCGCCGATCGCGATGAGGATGCCGATGATCATCAACGGGGAAAGATGGTCGTCGAGGAACAGCACACCACCGACCGCGGCGAGCAACGCGCCCGAGCCGCGCGCGATCGGGTACGTCACGGAGAAGTCGGCGAGGTCGTACGAACGCGCGAGGGCAACGATGTAGTAGAGGTGGATCAACCCGCTCGCGACGGCGGGCCACCACACGAAGTCGGGTGGCAGGCCGACGATCAACGTGATGATGACACCGCCGATGCCGGCCATGGTCATCTGTCCCCAGAGAGCGATCCATCTGTCGCCGCTCTGTTTCACCCACAGGTTCCAGCCGGCGTGCAGCACCGCTGCAGCAAGGGCGAGAAGGGTCGCGGTCAGCACGGGAACCGACACTACGCCTAGCCTTGTGGAATGTCCGCGACCGATCCGCAGCCCATCGGGATGTTTGATTCCGGTTTCGGCGGTCTCACGGTGGCGCGCGCGGTGATCGACCTGCTGCCGAACGAGGACCTTGTCTACATCGGCGACACCGGTCGCTACCCGTACGGCCCGCGGCCGATGGACGAGGTGCGCGAGTTCGCCCGCGAGATCGCGTGGAGCCTGGTGCGGGAGCACAACGCGAAGGTGATCGTGGTGGCGTGCAACACCGCGGCGGCGGCGGCATTCGAGCAACTCCGCGCGGAACTGCCCGTCCCCGTCATCAGCGTGGTGGAACCCGGTGCACGGGCACTGTCCCTCGCAACGCGCAGCGGGAAGGTGGGCGTCATCGGGACGGTCGGCACCATCGCCTCCGGTGCGTACCAGCGGGCGCTTGAGTCGGTCGATGCGGGTCTCGACCTCACCGCGTGCGCATGCCCAGGATTCGTCGAGTTCGTCGAGCGCGGTCAGACGACCGGCGACGAGGTGGTGCTGCTCGCCGAGCGTCTGCTGGCACCCGTGGTGAATGCAGGCGTTGATTCGCTGCTCCTCGGCTGCACGCACTACCCGTACCTCTCCCGGGTGATCGGTGACGTGATGGGACCCGGTGTCGTCCTCGTCAGCAGTGCCGACGAAACGGCGTTCGCACTGGCGCAGTTGATGCGCGAGGAGAAGATGGGGTCGCACCCGGCACGACGCGGTGCCCACACCTTCCTGTCGTCCGGCGACGTCGAATGGTTCGCCGAACTCGGCCGCAGGTTGCTGGGCCCGGAACTGATGCAGGCGGGACGCTGGTCCACCAACTAGACAAGTGGTCATGAGCAGACCCGACGGCCGCACCCCCGACCAACTCCGCCCCATTTCCTTCCAGCGTGACTTCACCGAGATGTCGGCAGGCTCCGTGCTCGTCAGCTTCGGCCGCACCCGCGTGCTGTGCACAGCTTCGATCGACGAGGACGTCCCGCGCTGGATGAAGGGGTCGGGCAAGGGGTGGGTCACCGCCGAGTACTCGATGCTGCCCGGCTCGTCGCCCGAGCGCGTTGACCGCGAGGCGGCGAAGGGCAAGCAGAGTGGCCGCACCGTGGAGATCCAGCGTCTCATCGGCCGCTCGCTGCGCGCTGCCTGCGACATGTCGCTGCTCGGTGAGCGGCAGGTGCAGGTGGACTGCGACGTCCTGCAGGCCGACGGCGGCACACGCACCGCAAGCATCTGCGGCGGTTACCTCGCACTGCATGATGCGCTGACGCGGCTCGTGCAGAACGGCGCGATCAAGCAGCACCCGTTGCACTCGCACTGCGGCGCGATCTCGGTCGGCATCCACAACGGGACACCGATCCTCGACCTGCCCTATGTCGAGGACTCCACCGCCGAGGTCGACATGAACGTGGTGATGCTGCGCCCCGTGAACGGCGGCGAGGCGAAGTTCGTGGAGGTGCAGGGAACGGCGGAGGGTCTCGCGTTCTCGCGCGGCGACCTTGATTCGCTGCTCGAGCTCGCCCACAGCGGCCTCGACCGCATTTTCGACCTGCAGTCGGGTCTCATCGCGACGCCACCGGACCCGCGCCCGAACGGCCGCTGACCGCATGCGCATCGTCTGCGCCAGCGCCAACCCGAAGAAGGTCGAGGAGATGTCGCGGCTCATGCCGCGTCGAGTGGAGTTCCTGCCGCGACCCGACGGCGTCGGAGACGTCGAGGAGACGGCTCCCACGCTGCAGGGCAACGCCATCATCAAGGCCGTAGAGGTGGCGAATTTCGCGGAAGCGTGGGCAATCGCAGACGACACGGGGCTCGAGGTGGAGGCGCTGGACGGTGCGCCGGGTGTGCTCAGTGCCCGTTACGCCGGTGAGCCCGCAGATGATGCCGCGAACCGCCGCAAGCTGCTCGAAGAGCTCGACGGCGTCACCAACCGCGCCGCGAGATTCCGCACGGTGGTCGCACTCGTGTCGTGGCAGGGTGACATGCACTACGTGACGGGGGAGTGCGCAGGAACGATCGCGGAATCAGAACGGGGAGCAAACGGCTTCGGCTACGACAGCCTGTTCATTCCCAAGGACGGCGACGGGCGCACGTTCGCCGAGATGACTCCGAAGGAGAAGGATGCGATCTCTCACCGAGCACGCGCGATGGCACAGATTCCGGGCCTGATCGCGCGCATCACTGGCACGGCGCCTGAGTGACTCACCAGCCGCGCAGGTCGATGGGCCACGTGCCGAGGACGTTGCCGTAGGTGTCGGCCACGTAGGCAACGTCGTGCATTGCCATCGTGGGGTCGATGTGGGCCGGCGTCACGAAGACGCGTTCGCCCACCTTCGGCTGCGGTGTCCCCTCGTTCGGCGAGAAAGTGATGTGCTCGTCGCTGCAGAACCACACACTGTGCCCGTCGATGGACGGGTTGCCGTGGTCCATGCCGAGCGACTTGAGACCGACATCGCACACGGACCATGAACCGTTCGCCGAGATGACGGTGCCGACAACCCACATTGCCTGTGCGAAGGGGCTGCCGAGCTGGCCGTACTGGGTGTCCATCAGTGCGTAACTGCCCGCCTGCACCTCGTTCACCGTTGTGCCGGCGAACATGTCGTAGGTGCCGGTGCCTCCTGCCGACACGATGTCGCCACCGACATCGGCATGCGCAGCAGCGAGCAGTGCCATCGATTCGTGCACCTTCCGCTTCTTCTCGTCGCGGTCGGCGACCATCATGAGGTGGCCCTCGTACCCCATGACGCCGCGCACGGTGATGCCGCGCACGCGCGCGGAGTCGGCGAGCCAACCCGCATCCTGGGGAGCGATGCCGCAACGGGGGAGACCCACGTTCACGTCGATGAGGACGTTGCGGATCCCGGCCCTGTCCGCTGCGTCGAGAGTGTCGCGGGAATCGACCGCAACGGTGATGAGTGCGTCGTCCTGTGCAGCGGCGAGCGCGGCGAGGCGTTGCGGGTCGACCGTCTCGTTGGCGAGCAGCAGGTCGTTGCCGACGCCGGCCTTCACCAGGCCGAGGATCTCGCGCGGCGTGGCGCACGTGAACGAGTTGTGACCCTTCAGCACCTGTTCGGCCGCGATGCCCGACGACTTGTGGGCCTTCACGTGCGGCCGGAGCCTGTGACCGGGGTGGACGGCGACCATGACGTCGAGGTTCCGTCTCATGATCTCGATGTCGATGACCACCGCGGGCGTGGGGAGATCGTTGATGTGCACGTGCCGGTGAAGGGACTCGAACCCCCAACACGCAGGACCTAAACCTGCTGCCTCTGCCAATTGGGCTACACCGGCGTGTGGGCACAGGGTACCCGCGCGGGTGTCCGGGTGGCAGACTGGTGAGGTGACTCTTGCTGATGCTTCCCTCGACACGAACACGCTCATCTCCCAGTTGGGACTCGCCGATTCGGTGGTGGACATGGCGTCACTCGAGAACAGCGTCAAGCGGTTCGCGGCCCAGAACATCGTTCTCCCGACGTTCGCCCAGCTCGCCGACCCGTCGACCATCGACCCCTCGATCACGAAGGGCGTCGACAAGAACGCGGCCGACCCGCGCAACCTCTTCCGTGTCCACTGGTACAACGACCTGAACGGTGACCGCGTGGACGTCCCGAACCATGTGGTCCTGCCGTCGTCGCTCACGGGTGTCGACAGCCCCATCATCGTGGTGTTCGGCGACCGCTTCCCCATGATCACGGCCCACAAGGTGCTCGCCGCCTACTCGTGCTTCGCGCCCCGCGTCATCACCGGTCAGTTCGACCCCACCCGCCACCGTGCGGTCTGGCCGTCGACCGGCAACTATGCGCGCGGCGGCATCGCCATCAGCCGACTGATGAACTCGCGCGGCGTCGCCGTTCTCCCCGCCGGAATGTCCAAGGAGCGTTTCGACTGGCTCGACCGGTGGGTCACGGACCCCGCCGACGTGGTGCGCACGCCGGGCACCGAGAGCAACGTGAAGGAGATCTACGACGCGTGCAACGAGATGGCGAAGGACCCGGGCAACTTCATCCTGAACCAGTTCTGCGAGTTCGGCAATCCGGTCGGTCATTATGAGGTGACCGGTCGTGCGCTGGCCCACGCCTACGAGCACGTGAAGTCGAACGGCCACTCGAACCTTCGCCTCGCGGCATTCACTTCCGCAACGGGTTCCGCCGGCACGATCTCCGCTGGCGACCGCCTGAAGGACCTGTACGGCACGAAGATCGTCGCCGTGGAGGCCCTCGAGTGCCCCACGATGCTGGAGAACGGGTTCGGCGAGCACAACATCCAGGGCATCGGCGACAAGCACATCCCGCTCATCCACAACGTGATGAACACCGATCTCGTGGTCGGTGTGTCCGACAAGGCAACGGACGAACTGGACGTCGTGTTCAACACGCCGGCGGGGCAGAAGTACCTCGCGGACCGTCACGGCGCATCCGCAGGACTCATCGACGCACTCACGCACTTCGGGTTCTCGTCCATCTGCAACGTGATCGCGGCGATTAAAACCGCCAAGATGCTGAACCTCGGCGCCAACGATGCCATCGTCACCGTGGCAACCGACGGGAGCGCGCTGTACCCGAGCGAGCGCGAGAAGACGATTGCCCGTCGTTACTCGAACAACTTCACGGCTGTTGATGCAGCCGAAGCCGTGGGCGAGCACCTGTCCTCCATCGACACCGGGAACATGATCGAGTGCACCGAGCGCGACCGCAACCGCATCTTCAACCTCGGGTACTACACTTGGGTGGAGCAGCAGAACACACCGCTCGATGTCTTCGAGGCGCGCCGCTCACAGGATTTCTGGCGAGGACTGCGCCGTTACGCGCCGGTGTGGGACGAACTCATCGTCGAGTTCAACGCCCGCGTCGCAAAGGCCCGCTGACCCGGCCATGACGGCGCTCGACCGTCCCGTTGTCACGGGAATGGTCTGTGCCGCGTGCGACTCGGTCCTGCCGGTCTCGTCGAACGTCCTCGTCTGCCCGCACGCGACACCCGACGACCGTCACCACGTCCTGCACTTCGTGTCCGAGGTCGCACCGTTCAGGCCCGTCGATAACGACAACCCGTTCGTCGCGTACCGCCGGTACCTCGCAGTTGATGCGTACGGCGAGGCGGTCGGACTGCCGGATGACCGGAGACTCGCGATCATCAACGATCTCGACACCCGGGTGGCGGCGGTCTGCGGCACTGGCTTCCGCAAGACGCCGTTGACCCGTTCGGCCGGGTTGTCGGACCGTCTGGGGTTCACGGGACACGGCGGAGTGTGGGTGAAGGACGAGACGAACAACGTGGCCGGCTCGCACAAGGCGCGGCATCTGTTCACCGAGATGGTGCAGTTGCTCATGTCCGAGGCCGCGGGAACTTCTCGCTGGAACGCGACGTCGCGTCCGCGTCTTGCCATCGCGTCGTGCGGCAACGCCGCGATCGCAGCCTCCACCATCGCCCGCGCCGTGGAGTGGCCGATCGACGTGTTCGTCCCGCCCTCTGCATCGGCGAACGTTCTCGAGCATCTCGCTGCTCTCGGAGCCACCGTCACCGTGTGCCCGCGCAGGGAAGCTGACCCCGCCGGTGACCCGTGCGTCTTCCGGTTCCGCGAGGCCGTCGCGGCAGGTTCCGTCCCGTTCGGTGTGCAGGGCACGGAGAACGCGTGGTGCCGCGACGGTGGCCGCACCATCGGGTGGGAGATCACCGATGTCATGGACCACCGTGCCGACCGTGTCTTCGTGCAGGTGGGCGGTGGTGCCTTCGCCGCGTGCATGGGGTCGTCACTGAAGTCCGCCGGCGTCCACCCGATGCTGCATGCCGTGCAGGCAGCCGGCTGCGCGCCCCTCGAACGGGCATGGCGCCGCGCGATCGCCACCGGCGGTGTGCACAACGTCGGTGTCAGGTGGTCGGAATGCATGTGGCCGTGGGAGGACGAACCCCGTTCGCTCGCCGATGGCATCCTCGACGACGAGACGTACGACTGGATCGGCGTGCTCGACGCCATGGCAGACACCGGCGGCTCGCCGGTCGTGGCGAGCGAGGAGCACATTGTCGAGGCTCACCGACTTGCGCGCGAACTCACCGACATCAACGTGAGCCCCACGGGCAGTGCGGGACTCGCGGGCATTCTTGCGATCCGTGACCACATCGCCGACGATGAGCGCGTGGTGGTTGTTTTCAGCGGCGTGATGCGTTAGGAAACAACCATGGCACGCATCAACAAGGGGCGCTGGTCGGCGGACACCGGCACGGACGGGAAGGTTCTCTTCCTCATCGGAATGCGAATCAACCAAGTGTGGAAGGTGTGGGCGTGGGCGCCGGTGTTCGTCGCGATGCCGCGCATGCTCATCGAGTTGCAGAAGAACCGGTCACTGGGTCTCGTGGGAAAGCCACGAACGCTCGTGTCCGGCCGCACGATCATGGTGCTGCAGTACTGGGAATCGTTCGACAAGCTGAACGCGTACGCGCGTTCGGGGGAGAACTCGCATCTCCCCGCATGGCGGGCCTTCAATCGCCGCATCCGGGACAACGGATCGGTCGGCATCTTCCACGAGACGTACCAGCTGTCCGACGCGACACTCGAGACGGTGTACGGGAACATGCCCGAGTTCGGTCTCGGTGCAGTCACGGGCGTCGTGCCCGCCGGAAAGCGCGGCCAGACCTCGACCGCCCGGCTGAAGGGCGCCGATCCCGAGGCACCGGCAGTCGAACCGTACTGACGGGCGCGACCGCGTCAGTCGACGTGGCGTTGGTCGGCCTCGACCTCGTGCAGTTTCCCGGTCTCCACGTCGTATACGAAACCGCGGATGTGCTCCTTCTCGACGATGAAGGGACTCGAGTGCAGTCTCGACATGCTCTGGCGCACGTCGTCGTAAGGGTCGGCAAAGGTTTCGATGGCCCACCAGGGCTTGATTCCGCATTCCTTCTCGATCTCGGCCTTGAACCCGTCCTCGCTGACGACCTGCAGACCGCAGTTCGTGTGGTGGATCAGGACGATCTCCTGCGTCTTCATGAGCCGCTGCGAGACCACGAGCGAACGGATGACATCGTCGGTGACAACCCCACCGGCGTTCCGGATGATGTGTGCATCGCCGTGGTCAAGACCGAGCATCTGGAAGATGTCCATGCGGCTGTCCATGCAGGCCACGATCGCCAGGTGCCGGCGGGGACGCAACGGCAGGCCGTGGTCGGCGAACTCCGCGACGAACTGGTCGTTGTGCCCGAGGAGCTCGTCGGTGTTGGGGGTGAAGTCACTGGTGGGGGGCACCTGTCCATTATGGCCGAGCAGGTAGCCTTCGGGGCATGAGCACACCCGGCATGCCCGTTTCCTTCGATGGCAACAACGACCCCAGCGCCAACATCTTCACGCGCCTCCTCAAGAACCGTGTCGTCATGCTCGGCACCGACGTGAACGACGACATCGCGAACCAGTTGTGCGCCCAGTTGCTCTACCTCGAGGGCGAAGACCCGAACGCCGACATCTGGCTCTACATCAACAGCCCCGGCGGCTCGGTCACGGCCGGCATGGCCATCTACGACACGATGCAGTTCGTCAGTTGCGACGTCGCGACGGTCTGCATGGGTCTCGCCGCATCGATGGGCCAGTTCCTCCTCACCGCCGGTGCCCCCGGCAAGCGCTACACGTTGCCGAACGCGCGCATCATGATGCACCAGCCACTTGCCGGCCTTCGCGGCCAGGCGTCCGACATCGCCATCCAGGCGGAACAGCTTCGCTACACGAAGAAGCGCATGGCCGAGCTGATTGCGCACCACTCCGGCCAGAGCCTCGAGAAGATCCAGGCCGACAGCGAGCGTGACAACTGGTTCACCGCCGAGGAAGCCAAGGAGTACGGCCTCGTCGACTCCGTCATCCTGAAGCGCGGCCAGATCATCTGACCCGGCCGGCCGGGTCGCCGGCCGTGCTCCCTCGTCAGGGGGCGATTGTCGTTGTCGCCGCGGGCACTGTCGTGGTGGTCGGCGGCACGGTGCGCGGCGGGGCGACCGTCTGGCCCGTGGTGATGTCCACGGCGCACGTGCTGATCACCCAGTCCTTCACGTTCAGAGCGGCCTGGTTCGACTTGTAGGTGTCGTCGGCGAGCTTCTGAACGGCGACCGGGTCCTTGGCGTCGAGCTTCTCCGCCTGTCGCAGGACATCCGTGAGGGCCTTCAGGTCCTTCTCGATGGAGAGGGGGGCCAACTCGAGGAGCCGCTCGTAGCGGTTGACCATCGCACTGGCCTCGGTCTTCGTGGTGATCGGCAGGCCGATGCCCGGTATCTCCTTGCCGAGCTGACGGCAGAACGCGGTCCCGGTTCTCTCTGACGAGCCGCACGAGGCAAGGAGCGTCGACACAACGAGAGCGACTGCCGTCAACCGGGGAAGCCGCGCACACATGGCCCCGATTCTGTCAGAACCATTTCCCGGGGGGACTGCACATGTACGCGGCTGTTTCGTCATCAACACTCCACGGAGTGTTCGGTGCACCGATCACGGTGGAAGTCCACATCGGCCACGGACTGCCGGGGTTCTCGATCGTCGGTCAGCCCGATGAAGCATGCCGCGAGTCGCGTGACCGCGTGCGCGCCGCCCTTCTGTGCTCGGGTCACGAGTGGCCGAACCGCCGCATCACCGTGAACCTCTCCGGCGACGGCGAGAAGAAGGGCGGGGCAACCGCAGATCTCGCGATAGCGGTGGGTGTCCTCATTGCCGAGGGGAAGATCGAGCAAGGGGCCGTCGACCACCTGGCGTTCGTGGGGGAGCTCGGGCTCGACGGATCGTTGCGCGCAACATCGGGGATCGCACCGCTCTCGTACTCCGCCCGCGCCGAATCGGTGGTGGTGCCGATGGTCTCGGTGCACGAGGCCAGGATCGCGGTGGGCGACAGGGCGATCGGTGTGTCGACCCTGCGGCAGGTGTGCGCGGTCCTGGCAGGCGGAGAACCATGGCCGGATACGGGCATTGCCCCTCACCGTGTGCTCGCCGATGTCCCACCCGACATGGCGGACGTGATGGGCCAGGAGAACGCGAAGTTCGCAATGGAGGTGGCGGCGGCCGGCTTCCATCATGTGCTGATGGTCGGCCCGCCCGGCGCGGGGAAGTCGATGCTCGCGCACCGCATGCCCGGAATCCTCCCGCGCCTCGGCACTGCGGAATCGTTCGAGACATCGATGGTCCGCAGTGCGGCAGGCCTGCCCGCCGTCAACCCTCCCTCGCTCGTGCCGCCGTTCCGCGCACCCCACCACACGTCGACGACGGTGTCCGTGGTGGGCGGCGGAAGCCCGGTGAGGCCGGGGGAGATATCTCTGGCGCACAACGGTGTGCTCTTCCTCGACGAGATGGGCGAGTTCGCTCCTTCGCTGCTCGACGCACTGCGCCAGCCGCTCGAGGAGGGCGAGGTCCGCGTCGCGCGTGCCCGCGGTTGCGTCACGTTGCCCGCGCGGTTCCTCCTCATCGGGGCCAGCAATCCGTGCCCGTGCGCGAACGAGATGGTCACGTCCTGCACGTGCACCCCGCAGATGCGCCACAGGTACCTGCGACGGTTCAGCGGCCCGTTGCTCGACCGATTCGACATCCGCATCAACCTCGCGAGACCGGCGTTGTCCGGCATGGTCACCGCCGAACCGGGCGAACCGTCGGCAGCAATCGCCGACCGGGTCTCCGCGGCCCGCTCGCGTGCCGTGGAACGTCAGGGCGCGCCGAACGCGATGATCGCGCCGCATCTTCTCGAGAGGCATGCACCGTTGACGCAGGCGGCGCGAGACGTGATCGAGGCGCGGCTCACCCGCGGTGACCTCACCGCACGCGGGTACCACCGTGTCCGTCGCGTCGCACGGACGATCGCCGACCTCCGTGGTGACCACGCAGTGGTGGAACAGGAGCATGTGGAGAGTGCAATCGCCATGCGCGCGGAGCTGACCGGCCGGTGAGCGCCGCGGCCCTGGCGGCACTCCCGCTCCAGACGCATCACCGCCTGCGGAAACTCATCGCCTGCGGTGACCCGGTGGACGTGTTCCGTGCCATCGCCGCGGGGCAGAGGGTGACGGGCGGGATCGACGAACGTGTCTGGCATGCGTGGAGGAACGTGGCCGGTCTCGACGAGGTGATGGCCCGACGCTGCGGGGAGCACGGGATCTCGGTGGTGTGCTCGCGTGATGATGAGTACCCGACGTCCATCGTTCATGACCGCGAGGCGCCGGCGGTGTTGTTCTACAGGGGTGACCTCTCCGCGCTGCGGCGCAGGCGGGTCGGCATCATCGGCACCCGAACTGCGTCGTTGTCCGGCTGCAACTTCGCCCGCACGCTCGGCCGCGACCTCGCACTGAACGACGTCGCCGTGGTGTCGGGTCTCGCGCGGGGGATAGACGTCCACGCGCACCGCGGTGTGTGCGACGTGGGGACCGGTGCCGCCGTTGCCGTTGTGGCGTGCGGGCTCGACGTGGTCTACCCGCCCGAGCACGAACTCGAGTGGGACGACGTCGCCCGTCGCGGCGTCCTGTTGACCGAAGCACCGCCCGGCACTGCGCCGGAGACACACCGATTCCCGTTGCGCAACCGCATACTCGCCGCACTCAGCGAGGTGCTGGTGGTGGTCGAGTCACGGGCGCGCGGAGGGTCGATGATCACGGTCCGCGAGGCCATGAAACGTGACGTCACCGTGATGGCTGTGCCGGGGTCACCGCACGCCCCGGTCAGTGACGGGACGAACGCGTTACTGAAGGACGGGTGCGAACCGGTGACCGACGTCGACGATGTTCTCGTGGCGCTCGGGTTGTCATCGGGTTCGTCGCGTCGCGGAGCGGACATGCGCGAGGCTCCCACACCCGCAGAACGGGGCGTTCTCGCCGCCTGCACCACGAGGGCCGTCACCGTTGACGAGATCGTCATGACCATCGGCATCCCCGTCTTTGAAGCGGGTGTGTTGCTCGGCCGGCTCGAACTGAAGGGATGGGTGCAGCAGGTCAATGGTTGGTGGGAGGCACTCACCTAGCAACCGCGTGCAAGTACGGTGGGGCACATGGGCGGAGCAGCCAGGGCGACATCACGCACCACCACGGAGGCGTTCGAGATCCCCCGCTACGTGCGCACACTCCGCGTTGCGGATGCAACCAGGCAGATGCGGTCCGCCGAGCTGGAAGCTGCCGCCCGTCATTTCGCGGGGGCCGGCGTGCACGACCCCCGGCTGGTCGAGGCCTCCCATGTGTCCGGGTACGTGGAGTCGATGGAGAGCAGCGGGTACACCGTGGAGACCGTGGCCCAGGCAGCGACGGTCCTGTCGTCCTACTTCGCATGGCACTGCCGCGAGTTCCCGGCGAAGCGGGGGGAGCCTGCTCGGGTGAACGTGGGCAAGGCCGCCGCACCGGTGCACTCCCCGAGATGCCCTGACTGTGGGCGCGTGCAGGTGACGGCGGCAGACCGTGGCTCGAACCTGAAGGGAACGTGCGCCGAACGCGACTCGCGTCTGCCGCAGTGGCGAGTTGCCGAGTACGAATCATCACTCACCGCGTCGGCCGCAAACACACGTGCCGCGTACAGACGCGACACGGAACTTTTTGCCGAGTGGATGCTCAACATCTCGCCGTCGTCGGGCCCGGGGGGAACCGAGAAGGAGCACGTGCGCGAGTACCTCGCCGTGCTCCACGGCGCCGGTGCGACATCGCGCACCATTGCCCGCCGGATTGCGTCGTTGCGCCGTTACTTCACGTGGGCGGTGCGCGAGGGGATCGCGGGGTCCGACCCCACCGCCGCCGTGCACACGCCGGCCACCAAGGGACGTCTGCCGAGACCGATCGACGTGGACACCATCGCGTCACTCGTCTCCACCGAGGACGAATCAGCGCCCGAATGGCGCCGTGCCCGCGACCGGGCGGTGCTCGAGATCCTCTACGGCAGCGGCCTGCGCGTGTCGGAGGTGTGCGGGCTCACGCTGCAGAGCGTCGGCAACAACGGCACCACCGTGCGCGTGATGGGCAAGGGCTCCAAGGAGCGGATCGTCCCGCTCAGCAACCAGGCGATCCGCGCGATTGAACGCTGGTCGAAGGTGCGACGCGAACTCGTCACGGAGAAGAAGGTGGCGACCTTGTTCCTGACCGCGCGCGGCAACGGCATCACTCGTCGCGACGTCGCCCGTCTGCTCGATGATGCGGCCGAACGTGTCGGTCTCCCCGGCGGCACCCACCCGCACGCGCTCCGCCACTCGTTCGCCACGCACCTCATGGACAACGGTGCCGACACGCGCAGCATCCAGGAGCTCCTCGGCCACAGCGACGCCAGCACCACGCAGCGCTACACGCACGTCAGCAAGGAGAAGCTCCGTCTGGCCTATTCGGAGACGCACCCGCGCGCATGAACGCCATCCCGCAGAGATTCGGCATCGAGTCCGCCTGGCAGTCATGGCACGACTCGAAGGAACCGATGGCGCGCGAGTGGCTCGTCGTCCACTACGCGTCGCTCGTGAAGTTCGTGGCGGGTCGACTCGCGGCCGGTCTCCCGCGCAGCGTCGACACGGGCGATCTCGTCAGTGCGGGTGTGTTCGGGTTGATGAACGCGATCGAACGCTTCGACCCGGCGAACGGAGCGAAGTTCGAGACGTACGCCATCCCGCGCATCCGCGGCGCCATCCTCGACAGCCTGCGCGCACTCGACTGGGTACCGCGTTCGGTCAGGTCGCGCTCGCGGTCCGTTCAGGACGCCATCTCCACCCTTGAGCACGAGCTGGGCCGCACGCCGACGGACGAGGAGATCGCGTCGTCACTGAAGATCACCACGGAGGAACTGGAGCAGTGGCTGGCCGACATCGCCGCCGGTTCCGTGGGTCCGCTCGACCACGTGGCGATGGACTCGACACCCAGCGAGAACACGAACGAGATGCAGCCCGGCCATGCGCTCGAGCAGCAGGAACTGCGCGACACGATGCGCTCGGAAATCACGAGGCTCCCCGAACGGGAGCAGGCCGTGCTCATCCTCTACTACGAGGACGGCCTGACGCTCGCCGAGATCGGCGAGGCCCTCGGCGTCACGGAGAGCAGGGTGAGCCAGATCCACACGAAGGCGGTCCTGCAACTGCGCTCGCGCCTCGCCTCGGCCGGAATGGCCTGAGGAACCGGGACGCCGGAGCGTTCCATCCACGGATTCAACCTCATTCACACATTCACGGGGTGCTTATGCGTCTTGTCTTGTTGTTCCAGTTCTGCGTGGCGTCGCCACCGCCCGCCGTGCTTCCCGGGCCCGTCGTGCGCCCGTTCGTGGCACCCGCATGCGAGAGGTGCGCCGGTCACCGCGGCGTCACGGTGGCGGTGACGGGTCCGGTGCGCGCGCTGCTCGACGGCATCGTCACCTTTGACGGTCAGGTCGGAACACGCAGGTTCACGGTCATGCGGGTGGGGCCGGACGTGCGTCTCACGTACGGTGACCTCGCGGGGCAACGATGGGAGACAGGCACGGTGGTGCCGCGCGGGACGGTGATCGGCACCTCCGCCGGGCTCCTCTACCTTGGGGTCCGCAGGGGAGACCGGCCCATCGACCCGGGTCTCGTGGTGGGAAGAGCGGGGCCCAGATTGCTCCCCCCGGCGGCGCTTTCCTGCCCCGGCGGACCCTTTTGGCCCGCTGGATTGCCCCGATAGCATGGCCAACGGCCCCGGAGCCCCGGGACCACGACAAATACATGCACTCAGGCCACCTGCGGTCGCTTCGGCGTCGGACCTGTGTGTGGGAAACCGCAGAAGGAGAAAATCATGGCCGTCGTCACCATGCGACAGATGCTCGAGGCTGGGGTCCACTTCGGACACCAGACCCGCCGTTGGAACCCCAAGATGAAGCAGTTCATCTTCGGCGAGAAGAACGGCATCCACATCATCAATCTCGACCAGACGCTCGAGCGCACCGAGACCGCCTACGCATTCGTGCGTGACCTCGTGGCGAACGGCGGCACCGTGCTGTTCGTCGGCACGAAGAAGCAGGCCCAGGACCCCATCCGCAGCTACGCCGAGAAGTGCGGCATGCCGTGGATCAACGAGCGCTGGCTCGGCGGAATGCTCACCAACTTCGAGACCATCTCGAAGCGCGTCAGCAAGATGCAGGAGTACGAGCGCATGAAGGCATCGGGCGAGTTCGACGCCATGCCGAAGAAGGAAGCACTCCTTCTCACCCGTGAGCTCGAGAAGCTGCAGAAGAACCTCTCCGGCATGGCCAACATGACCCGTCGTCCCGACGCAGTGTTCGTGCTCGACACCATGAAGGAACACATCGCGGTCACCGAGGCGAACAAGCTGAAGATCCCCGTGGTCGCGGTCGTCGACTCGAACGTCGATCCCGATGCCGTGCAGTACCCCATCCCGGGCAACGACGACGCCATCCGTGCGAACGACCTTCTCACCCGCGTCATCGCCGAGGCCGTCATCGAGGGCCGCTTCATCAACCAGAAGCGCAACCCGCATGCAGCCGCGGCGGCAGCACCCGCAGCAGCCCGCACACCCGAGCAGGAGGCAGCCTTCGAGGCGCAGCAGGCCGAGGCACGCCGCCAGGCAGCAGCCCAGCAGGCCGAGCGCGAGGCCCGCCTCGCCGCGACCAAGACCACCGAAACCCCCGCGGAGTAGTCACCCCCATGTCCTACACAGCAAAAGACGTAGCGAGCCTGCGCGCCACCACGGGCGCCGGCATGATGGATTGCAAGAAGGCACTCGAGGAGAACGGCGGCGACATCGAGGCCGCCAAGCAGTGGCTCCGCGAGAAGGGTCTTGCGGCATCCGCCAAGCGCGACGACCGTGACAACGCCCAGGGTCTCGTGTCGATCCTCGTCGAGGGCAACGTCGCAGCGATGGTGCACATGAAGTGCGAGACCGACTTCGTCGCATCCAGCGACGGGTTCAAGGACGCCGCGCTCGCGCTCACGAAGGCCGTCCTCGCAAAGGGCGAGGCAGCAGTGGCCGAGCAGGCTGCGGTCATCGACGACCTGAAGATCACCCTCAAGGAGAAGATCGAGGTGGGCTCCGTCGTGCGTTACGAGGCTGCAGCCGGCAACGTCATCGACATCTACGAGCACATCCAGGGCGGTCGCGGCGTGAACGGCGTTCTCGTCGAGATGTCCGGCGCAACCCAGGAACTCGCACACGACGTGGCCGTGCACATCGCGTTCGCGCGTCCGAAGTACCTGAAGCGCGATGACGTCCCGGCGGACGTGCTGGAGAAGGAGCGCCAGACGCTCGAGACCATCACCCGCAACGAGGGCAAGCCCGAGAACGCGATCGCAAAGATTGTCGACGGCCGCATCGGCGGCTTCTACAAGGACATCTGCCTGCTCGAGCAGCCGTACGCCAAGGACGACAGGGTGAGCATCGAGAAGCTCATCGGTTCGGCAACAATCGTGCGCTTCGCACAGCTGGAGATCGGCTGACATGTCGGGGAGGCCGGCCTGGTCACGCGTGGTGCTGAAGCTCTCGGGCGAGGCACTTGCTGAACCGACCGGTTTCGGTCTCGACAACTCGGTCCTCACGCAGGTGGCGCAGGAAGTGCGCGAGGCCCGCGAGGAACTGAACGTAGACATCGCCATCGTCGTCGGTGGCGGAAACTTCTGGCGCGGCATCAAGGGTGCCGGCCAGGGCATGGACCAGGCGCAGGCCGACTTCATGGGGATGCTCGCCACGGTCATGAATGGCCTCGCACTGCAGGACGCGCTCGAACGCGCCGGCCAGCACGCACGCGTCATGTCGGCCATCGAGATGCCGAAGGTCGCCGAGCCCTACATCCGCCGCCGCGCCGAGCGCCACCTCGAGAAGGGCCGCGTCGTCATCCTCGCCGGCGGCACGGGCAACCCGTTCTTCACCACGGACACCGCCGCAGCGTTGCGAGCCGCCGAGATCGACGCGCAGGCGATCCTCAAGGGGACGCACTCCGGCGTCGACGGTGTGTACACCGCCGACCCGAAGATCGACAAGAGCGCCACCCGTTACGACCGCATCAGTCACATGGACGTGATCACCAAGGGACTGAAGGTCATGGACTCCACCGCCATCACCTTCTGCATGGAGAAGAACCTTCCCATCGTGGTGTTCGACCTGCTCGCGAAGGGCAACGTCAAGTCCATCCTGCAGGGCAAGCCAGTCGGTACGCTGGTCGGGTGACCGAAGAGACACTTCTCGACGCCGTCGACAAGATGGAGCGCGCCATCGAGCACGCGCAGGGTCAGTTCGCCAGCGTCCGCACCGGACGTGCGAACCCCGCACTGGTGGAGAAACTCCTGGTGGATTACTACGGCGCCCCCACCCCGCTGCAGCAGCTGGCCGGGTTCCAGGTGCCGGAGGCACGCACCCTGGTGGTGAAGCCCCATGACCGTGGTGCGCTGGCCGCCATCGAGAAGTCGATCCGCGAGAGTGACCTCGGTCTGCAACCCTCGAACGACGGCATCGTCATCCGCCTTTCCTTCCCGGCGCTCACCGAGGAGCGCCGCAAGGAGTACGTGAAGGTCGTGAAGAACATGGCCGAGGATGCCCGCATTGCGGTGCGCAACATCCGCCGTGACGCCCGCAAGACCCTGGAAACAGCCGAGAAGAACTCCGAAATCTCGAAGGACGACCTTGAGCGCGCCGAGAAGGAACTGGACAAGCTGACCCAGGACCACGTGGCCAACATCGACAAGGCCGTTGCTCGCAAAGAGCAGGAATTGCTCGAGGTCTAGCCCCCGGGGATGCGGGTTGCCCACGGCGCCACCCCCGGCACAACTAGTTTGGGTGCAAACGAATCAGGGGGAACCCATGAGTGACGACATCTGGCGCAAGCGCGACGACACAACGGGCGGGGCGAAGACCCCCGACTACGGGACCGACTACGGATCCGACTTCGGCACCATCCAGTTTGCCGATGACCCCACGTCCGAGCCCGCGATCACGTTCGCTGACACAGACTCCACCGGGCTGCCGCACTGGACGGAACCGCCGACCGGCGAGATCCCGCGTCCTGCCGTCGACGACGATGATGACGCCGACGTATGGTCGACGTTTCAGCAGCCGAGCCAGCCGACACGCCGACCCGACCGCATCACCATCGGTGGCGAGTCGACGGCCGAGCGCGCCCGACCGCGCGACACCACCGCCGACGTCCCGCGTGACATCACCGGCGGCACGAGCCGTCCGACGCCGCGCGGTCCGCAGGTTCGCCGCGGCACGACGCGCGGCGCGCGCGGTGCGGCCGGCAGGGACATGCCGACTGCCGTCACCACCGGTCTCGTGTTGATCGCCGTGTTCATCGGTGCCGTCATGTGGCGACCCGCAGCGGTCATGTTGATCGTGATCGCAGTGCTCGGTCTCGCCGCAGTCGAGTTCTTCAGCAAGGTGACCGAGAAGGGTTACCGCCCGGCCACGTTTGCCGGTCTCATCGCGTGCGTGGCCGCACCGATGGCGGCCTACTGGATCGGGGACGCCGCACTCCCGTTGGTGCTCGCGCTCGGGTTCCTGGCGACATCGATCGGGTTCCTCGGGGCACCGGGAGTCCAGAGTGGCCCCATGCCGAACGTGGCCATCACCAACATGGCCGTCACCTGGATCGGCCTCCTCGGCTCGTTCGCCGCGCTAATCCTGCGCCAGAGCGTGGCTGGCGGAGCGGGGGCGAATGCCGGCACCGACACCATCTTCATCGTTGTTGCCGCCGTCGTCGCCAACGACGTCGGTGCGCTGTTCGTCGGGTCCGCAGCCGGACGCACGCCGTTGCGCGAATGGGTCAGCCCCAACAAGTCGGTCGAGGGACTCCTCGGTGGGGCCCTCGCCACGATCGTGGTGACCGGGCTCATCGCGTCGCAGAACGGCACGTGGAACAACATGGGTGAATGGCTCGCGTTGGCGATCGTCGTGTCGATCATGGCGCCGATGGGCGACCTGGTGGAATCGATGTTCAAGCGCAACCTCGACGTGAAGGACTTCGGGACGATCGTCGCAGGGCACGGCGGCGTGCTCGACCGGTTCGACGGGTTCCTCTTCGTGCTCCCGTCGGTGTACTACCTGATGCAGGTGCTGCAGCCCTGGCTGTCGTGACCCTTGGCGGCCGACGTTGCGGCCGCACGCATTGCTGACACACTGAAACGATGACCCGCACGCGCGTCGCCATTGCCGGCTCCACCGGATCGATCGGCACACAGACGATCGACGTCGTGCGCGCCGAGCCCGATCACTTCGTGGTCACTGCACTCGCGGCGGGTTCGTCGGTCGAGGCGTTGATCGAGCAGGCGAAGTTGCTGCAGCCCGAACTCGTCGTTGTCACGTCCGATGATGCGCGCTCCCGCGTGTCCGCGGCGCTGCCCGGGGTGCAGGTCACCGCGGACCTCTCCGAGGTGGTCGACGTCGCCGACGTGGTGATCAACGGTGTCGTGGGTTTTGCCGGCCTGCCCGTCACCATGGAGACCCTCCGTCGGGGCAAGGTCCTCGGACTGGCGAACAAGGAGAGCCTGATTGCCGCGGGCCCGGTGGTGCAGCCGTTGCGGGCCACACCCGGCGCCGTCCTCGTGCCGGTGGACAGCGAGCACTGTGCCGTGCACCAGAGCATGAGGTCGACCGCCGATGCCGGCAGGGAAGTGGCGCGCATCGTGCTGACCGCCAGCGGGGGCCCGTTCCGCGGTCGCACCCGCGACTCCCTCGCGTCGGTCACCCGCGACGAGGCATTGGCACACCCCACGTGGAAGATGGGCCCGAAGATCACCGTCGACTCGTCGACGCTCATGAACAAGGGACTGGAAGTCATCGAAGCACACGAACTCTTCGGAACGCCGTACTCACAGATTGACGTGGTGGTGCACCCCCAGTCGGTCGTGCACTCCATGGTCGAGTACACCGACGGCTCCACAATCGCCCAGCTCTCCATGCCCGACATGCGCCTGCCCATCGGGTACGCGCTCGGGTGGCCGAACCGCATCGCCACCCCGTACGGACGCATTGATTGGTCCGCTCTCGATCG
>Ga0208783_10000655_pt1 | contig 21260 bp, 35 predicted proteins | sample DEB19_08_DNA_2_FD_184529 | JGI IMG/M metagenome (GOLD analysis project Ga0208783, IMG submission 184529) | Aqueous microbial communities from the Delaware River and Bay under freshwater to marine salinity gradient to study organic matter... | ecosystem: Environmental > Aquatic > Marine >...
ACCGTGCCGTGGCTGCCGCCGTTCGGCCTGGGCTTGAGCCCCAGGATCCGGCAGACGTCGCCGCGGGTGAGCCCGTAGCCGTCCATGATCGCGCGCAGCGCGTCAACAGTAGTCTTGAAAGGCGGGGTTTTCATGTCAGGAGCCCATCAGCCATGGCCAGCGTGAACGCCGCGTCATCGCGGGAGAACGGCGACACAAAGCCGCGCGTCTCGAACTCCAGCGGACCGGGGCTGCGGAGCGGGTGAAGCGACAGCGCGGACTCCAGCTCTGCCGGGTCAATGGTGGCATCGGCCGGCAGGCGCAGCAGGGAAAGGTCATGGAACCACATTGGACACCTCTTCGTTGGGCAGGGCGCTTTCGTACATCGGCATGACCACACCGCAGCCGCCGTCGAAGACGAACTGCAGTCCGCGCGGCGGCATGTCGGCGTATTGGTGGAGCCTGCAGGACGGAAGGGCCTGTAACTTGGCAATCAGGTGCGATGAAACCGTCCAGCGTTCATTTCCGACCGATGACGGACGCCGGATTCCACAGGCACCGGAGCCGCCGCACTGACAGCACTTGTCGCCAGTGCCCGTCCGATTCTTGTTGCCATAGCCATGGCATTCCTGGCACTCGTACTCGTGCTGACCATGGTGAAAAGAACCCTCGCCGTCGCAGTCTTCGCACTCGACGACCTGTATCCGGCCGGTGCCATCGCAGGCCTTGCACTTGCTTGTGGACGTCCGGATAGATTCGGCCGGGATCCACTGGCCACCTTCGGCGCGTGCGCGGTTCACAACCGCCGCAATGTTCAACTCAGCCGCGGCACTCAGCGCGGGTGCCTGGATGTTGGTGTCCACCCACACCAAGGCGTGTCCATCGCAGGCGCCGGTGCCGCCGCAAACCGAGAACGGCGCGTTCAAATAGCTGCGCACGTCGTTCTGGCCGCAGAACGGCGCAAGGTCAATGATCGTGCCGGTTGGTGTCGTTATTTCGCTTTGACGGACAACGTAACCGGCGGCCTTTGCAGCAAGCGCGAGCAGTTCTGCGCTCATGGCTTATCGAACCACGTCGGATTGGCCTCGCGCATCAACTGCACTGCTTCGTCGGCTTCGATCACGACCGTTCCGACGTGGCCGCAACCCCACGGCTTTGTGTGCTTGGCAAACTCGGCCACAAATGCGCCAGCCGCCAACATAATCGCGGCCTTCTGATCGATGTCAAGCTTGGAGTGGACGTATTCGTCCGGATCTCCGAAGTCTTCGCACTCGTCGAAGTGTTCGCATAGCGCGTCGAACATGTAGTTGGCATAATGCCCGATATTTGCATCCGACCACTGGTTGCGCGCGTAACACTCCGCTTCGTAGGGCGCATGCCGACGAATCGTCTGTTCTACTTCCTCGGCGCTTTGTCTTGGATCAAGCCACCCGTCGATCACATAGCCAAGCGCATCTTCCAACGTGGTATGCGTCAGTCTTTCACTTTCGCAGCAGTCCCAGTAGTCGGCGATCTGCTCCAGTTCCTCGCGGGTTTTCATTTTGTCGCCCTCTTTCTCGCATCCAATGCCGCAATCGCCGCCAACACGTCCGATTTATCGCGCGGCTTCGGTTTGTTCACGACCTGACTCGGCGCGGCCAATTCCAGTAGCGTCGAATCAGGCGACTTGTGCAATCGCTTGGCAAAGCACTGCTTGGTGCCATTGAATCCAAGCGCCTTCGCCAGACTGAATAACCCGTGCACCGTTCCGATGGCGCCGCAGCGCAGCGAATAAACGTGATGGCCACCGGCTTCGCGCACGGCGTGCAGCATTATGTATCCTCGCCTATTCACGGCACCAACCTCCGCAACGTCCGCGCCAGTCCAGCAGGGCCCAACGCATCACAGGCTCGTCCATGATCAGAGCCCCGTCACGCGCAGGGTCACGACCGGCGTGGTCGTGGTGTGGGCGGTGATCAGCTGGCGCGAGGGCCCCAGCCGCTCGGCGACCGCGCGCCAGTCGGTCGTGGTGCGCTCGGCCTCGACGACCGTGCAGCTCCACAGATCGCCGGCGTACCGGCCGGCGCCGCGGGCCTTGAGGTCGGCCGCCAGGGCCTCGCGCTCCTTGGCCAGCGGGCGGATGATCGCGTCGAGTTCGCCAATGCGGTCGGCGATGGCGGTGATGTTCGCGGTCTCGTTCATGGCGTTGCCTCCTTCGGTTCGGTATGCCGGAGCGCCGCCAACACCCGCTGGCGGAGCTCACCCTTCTGCTGGAAGTAGCGCGCGCGGATGGGGCCCTCGACCCCCAGCAGGGTCAGGGCGATCCACGCGCGTTCGTTGTCCCGGATCCGCCGGGCCTCCAGCCACGAGCGGGTCGAGTTGGTGACGATGGACCCGTCGAGCCGGCGGGAAGTCACCACGTAGCCGGAGCCGAACTCCCGGCGCCGGGCGAACCGGACGCGGTTTTCAGCTTCGCGGATCGCGGTGTAGGTGGTCCACCGGCAGCGCGGGTTGATGTCAGCCATCGCCCTTCTCCAGTTGCTCGATCAGCCAGTCCAGCAGCGCCCAGCGCAGGCGGCCGTACTTGGTGCGGCGGGACCAATGCAGAGTGCGCGGGTGCAGGTAGATTTTGGCCGCGGCGCCCGGGTGCTTCGACCGCGGGTGTGGCACCGGAAACCCCCGTATCCCAGTGTAGTGAGGCCATTTCTCCCAGAGTGCGTCGAGATGCGGCGCCATTGCGCGCCGCGCCCACGCTGGGACGTTGTTGCAGATCCCCCAATCGGAATGACGCGGGCCTTCGTCGCGCAGCTTGCGCAGCTCGGACAGCAGTTTAATTCGGACTTGGTTGTCCATCAGCAGTTTAATTCGGACTTGGTTGTCCATGACGACTCTCCGCGCCGGGGCCGCCAGGGCCCCGGCGCTGCAGTGGTTGGTCAGATGGCGAGGTCGATCAGCTCGCCGGCCGCGCGCTCCAGCTTCACACGCTCGTCCTGCCACTCGACCGAGCGGGCGACGGCGGTGATCGCGGTGGCCGCATCCCAGAGGGTCTCGACCGGACGGCCCTCCTCCAGCAAATGCGCGGTCTGCATGCTCTCGCTCATGCGCTTGCTAAAGCGCTTGGCGAGGAACTCGGCGACCTCGTCCTGCGTCGAGGCGATGCGCTTGGCGCGGGCGGCCTCGATGCCGGCCAGCAAGCTGGCGGCGCTGCTGTTGGCGTAGCTCTGCAGGGCCGGGGCGACCTCCTGCAGGAACCGCTCCGGGGCGCCGCTGGTGTGGCGGAGCTTGATCGTCTTGACGTTCTCCGCGCCCCAGACGATCCGGTTCTTGCACACGTAGTCGAACAGGAACGTGCTGATGCCGAAGGTCGAGCTGCCGACCTCGGAGTTCCACACGAAGAACCCGCGCGCCAGCAGCCCGGTCTCGCCGTTGCGGCGGTTGGGCAGCTCGATGCGGTTCTTCTCGTCGGCCAGGAACACGAACATGTCGCGGTCGCCCGCGTACAACGTGGTGTTGGCCTTCGTCACGGTGACCGCCTTGCCGAACTCGCCCGGCACGCGCCAGTCGCTGTCGTTGACGCCGTCGCCGAAGTTGCGCACCAGCCCGCGGACGATGTCCGCGTTCCAGATGCGGCCGTAGCGCGGGCCGGTGGCTGCGCGCAGCTGCCCATCGCGGGTCAGCAGCAGGCCGATGTCCTCGGCCGCGCGGGCATACTTCAGCCCGTAGCTCAGGGCGTCGGCGGCCAGCGGCGCCGGCAGCGTGCGCAGATAGCCGGCGGGCGCGCCGGCCAGCGTGGCCAACTGCCCGAAGGCGAAGTGGGTCGGGGCGAAGGCGGTGCCGGCGGGGCCGCGCACCACCAGCCCGGAGTGCGAACCTTCGTTGGTCGGCTCGGCGGTCAGGACCGACGACGGAACGACCTTGGCGGCGCTGTTGCGGCGCAGCAGGTCGAAGTGGTTCTGCATGTCGATGAGCGACGTGAAGCGCTCATCGGCCGGGCGTGAGGCCCACTGCTTGCTGGCGGCGGTCAGGGTGTTGTTGGGCAGTGCGTTCATGGCGTTCGTGCTCCGTTCGTGGCGTTCGTGAGGTTTGGATGCTACTCGTGCGACGAGTAGCTGGTCAAGCAGGTTCGGGGTGGTAGGTGCCGCGACCAGCGCCGTTGAGGATCTCGGCCATCTTGCGACTGGCCTCCTCAACGGTCTCACCATTGCGCGGCTCGAAGATATGGGCTTGCCAGCGTTCAACGTGCGGGTCGGCGCCGGCGAAAGTGTAGTAGAGCCCCGAGGGCTCGTTGCGCAGGACGTAACAGTTCACGACGCCCCTCCAGCCTGCTGGCGAAGGCGATCCCATTCGAAAGCGATAAGAACTGAAAACATTCCAGGCGGTTGGGTCTCTCGCATGTCAGCCGCCACTTGCAACTTGCGGAAATTGGGCAGTGCGGCCCCGCTAGCCTCTAACTCCTCCCATACTTCAGCTACCAATGCGTCCAGCTCCTGCTGCAGGGCCACCGCTTTGCGGTACTTGGTGGTCAGAGCTTCGTTCACTGTCGTTCTCCTCAGCGCCAGCCGGCGCGCTTGGCGCCGACCAATCGATCGATGACCTGGGACGCTTCGACCTTCAGCATGCCGGGCGCGGTCAGGTCGTAGCGATAGCCGTGGGCGTAGCCCACGCGGTTGGCTTCGGCCAGCAGACTGCGCAGGTAGCGCAGCTGCGGCCCGGTGGCCAGGGCGCTGGTGCGCGCCGGCCCAGTCTCGTGCCGCAGCTCCCAGTCGAGGGCTTCGCGGCGGCTGCCGATGTAGTCGTAGCCGTTCATCATGCACCTCGCGTCAGCAACCCGTCTTCGATCATCCGCGCAGCCGTGCGTCCGAAGAAACCCTGCAGCGTCCACGCGAGGCCAGTGTCGACCAGCGTTTGCCACGCTGTGAGGTACTGCTCTTCCGACTCGGCGTCCTGCGCGCCCTCGGCGATCATCACTGCGGTGAAGGTATCCATGGCGGTCTCCTCAGTAGCTCAGGCTGATGGACTCGAAGATCTCGGCCAGCGCTTCGCTGGCGGCGGAGGCTCGCTCGTCGTCCGGGTTGATCGTGTTACAGGCGTCGTACAGCAGCGCCGCGATGTCGTTGTTGCCGATGAACGTCAGCGCGTTCTGCCCGACCCGCAAGGTCAGCACTTCGCGCGCCATCGCCATGAACGCGTTGAACGCCGTCTGCAGGCGGGCTTGATCGGTGAAGGCGGCGCGGATACGCCGGCCCTCGGGGGTGCGGATCGGGATGTTCTGCATGTTCGGGCCCTTCGCCATCTCACGCTCCTCGCTGTTGAACCGCGGTAGCGCCCTGTCACCAGGGCGCTGCGACTGATCAACTGCTAGACCACTGGGGCGCCCTGTCGCCAAGGCGCCCCGCTTGTTCGTCAGTTGTTGCCTCCATCATCTCGGCAGCCCCTCGCTGGCTGCGCCCGGTCTCTCCCTCCCCGGTGTCCTCCCTCGCACTCGGCCCGGTCATCGGAGGCTGCCCCCGGGCGTCAAAGCGGTGTCGCCTGCCGGCCCTGGTGGCCCTTGGCTGGGGAGGCGTCTCGCCGTCCTTGGATCCCATCATACTCATTTCCTGAGTAGTGTAAAGCAAAACATTGTAACGTAGATCGTAACAGGCCCCTGACCCGCTACCATGGCGCCCATGGCTACCACTGCTAACACCGCCCTCCGGGCACTCGTTGATCGCGCCGGGGGCATCCCGGCGTTCGTCCGCCTCACCGGCCGCCCCCGCGCGCTCGTCTGGCAGCTGTACCACCGACGCCGCCCGGTGCCGCCTGGGTGGTGCGAAGGCCTGTGCGCGATCTGGCCCGACACGACGCCCGAGGCGCTGCGGCCCGACTACCTGTTCCACCGCGGCCCCGACGGCCGCCTTTACTGGAGACCGAGGACATAACATGGCACCCGAAGACGAAACCCCCACCCCGGGGCAGGTGGATCTAGTCGCATCCGTCGTCGCCGAGACGCTCAAGCGCGCGAGCAAGCGCCGCGCCGCGCAGGTCGACGACACGCGTTCACTCGAAGAGAAGATCGCAGCGGCGCGCGCCGCCGGGCTGCTGGCCGACGAGCACGATCTGGCCAGGGTCCAGGCGCTGCTGTCGGACGTGCATCTCATCCTGTACCGGCTGCTGGGCTCGCTCGGCGAGGGGCTGACCGAGCCTGTGCTGGAGCTCCGTCTGCGGGCATCGATCATCCCGAAGCAGATGCGCGAGCTGGCCCAAGGCGCGGAGGCGGTGCTGTCGTACGCGTACAGCAAGGCGGGCGGCGTGGATGCGTTGATGCGCGACCGCGCCGAGCACCGCGAGGCAACGCAGGAGCTGATGCGCGAGACCTGCGCCTGCGACCGCTGCCTGATGGAGCGGGCAGGCGGACGCGAGTCCCGGCGCCACCCGACGGGAGGTGCGTGATGGACTGGGAAGACTGGCTGTTTGTGTTGGTCGTGGTCTTCGTGGCGGGCGCGCCGCCCCCGCCGAAGCGGCGCGACCTCAACGCGATCTGAAAAGAAAAAGCCCCGGCGAGGTAGGCGTCTCGTCGGGGCTCAAAACAACCATCGTCGGGAGTGTGCCGCGTGCTCTCAGGCGCTGCACGGGAGACATAGTATGACGAGCACCAGCAGCGGGTCAACCCGCGTTTTCTACAGCCGCGGCGCGGCTACCACCGACTCGTCGCCAGAGCAGCGGCAGGCGACGAGCTTCGATCAGTTCCTCCTGCAGCTGCACCACGACCGCGTCCAGGCGACGGGCAAGGCGGCGAAGGGGCGGCAGTACATCTGCGCGCCGATGGCCGTCGCGCCCAATGACGAATGGCACCGGCGCGGCACCAAGGCCGGGTACATCGGCCGCCACCACCGCTGCAAGCGCTGCGCCGGGGAGCGAAACTGGCTGGGCCTCGACGTCGACGCGGGGCTGCCCGCGGGCGAGTGGCGCGACGCGCTCACGTCGGCCTGCGGCGACATGGACGTGCTCATCTACACCACGGCCAGCCACACCGAGGAGGTGCCCCGCGTCCGCATCATCGCCGCCCTCGACCGCGCGGTGGATCGCGAGCAGGGGCTCGCCGCGTCGGCCGCGCTGCGCAAGCGCATCGACGACCGGCTGCAGGACCAGTTCTACACCCCGCTGGGCTGGGACGCCGCATGCGACCGCGCAGAGCAGCCCCTCTACTTGCCGCCGATGGACTACGTCGGCGTGCGTCTACGAGGCAAGCCGCTGAACGCGGACGCCCTGGTCGACGAGGGCCGCCACATCCTCGGCCGATCGCCGCCAGCAGACGATGAGACGCCGGAGGAGCACGAGGCCGCGCGCATCATGGCCGAGACCAAGGAAACGCCGGGTGCACTCCATCTGCTGGAGGTCGTCGCCAAGCGTGTCCGCGAGGCGCCCGAGGGCCAGCGCAACGCGACCCTGTTCGGCGCCGCGGCCGACGCGGCGAAGTGCGACCGGCTCTCCGACGACCGGATCCTCGAAGTGCTGGAGGTGGCAGCCATCGAGGCTGGCATGGACCCGAACGAGGTCGAGAAGACGGTGCGCAGCGGCATCGACACCGGGCGCGACCAGCCGCGCGTGCTGGCGGTCGAGGATGAGTTCGAGCCCGTCACCCCGGAGCTTGCAGCGCGCAAGGACGGCGGCTTCGACCGGCGCGAGATCCGACTGCGCCCTGGTGAGGCTGAGTCGACGATCAGGCAATGCGAGGAGGCGCTCATCGAAGCCCAGGCGCCGCTCTACATGCGCGGCGACCTGCTGACCCGCGCCCGCCCCGTGTCGCATGCCGAGTCGATCGACCCCGAGGCCTCGATCCGGCGCCCGGCCGGCGCGGTGATCCTCTCCCCGGTCAGGATCGTGGACCTGCAGATAGACCTCGAACGCGCGGCGATGTTCTTCGAGCCCCGCTCGCTCAAGGGGGTGGTGACGTGGCGCCGCGTCGACGCGCCGGAGGACGTCGCCGCGAAGGTGATCGCCTCCCCTTGCCATCGGCTGCTGCCGTCGCTGCGCGGGATCACCCAGGCGCCCGCCCTGCGGCGCGATGGCAGCGTCGCGGCGACGCCCGGCTACGATGCGCGCACCGCGCTCCTCGTAGCGCTCTCATCGTCATGGCCCGAGCTGCCCGAGCCGACCCAGGACAACGCAGAGCGTGCGCTGGGCTCGCTGCGCAGGCTGCTGGGCACGTTCCCCTTCGCCACGCTGGCGGACGAGTCGGTGGCCCTGGCGGCGATGCTCTCGGGCGTGCTGCGCCCGGTACTCGACGCGGCGCCGATGATCCTGTTCAGCGCCCCCACGCCCGGCACCGGCAAGTCGCTGCTGGCGCACATCGTCGCGGCCCTGGCCACCGGCCAGAACGCCCGGGTGATGTCGTGGTCGTCGGACCCGGCCGAGAACCCCAAGTCGCTGACCGGCGCGCTCATCGCCGGCGACCCGGTGATCGTCATCGACAACCTGAGCAGCGGGCTGCAGTCGGACTTCCTGTGCTCGATGCTGACCGAGCCCGAGATGTCGCTGCGGGTGCTGGGCCGGACCGGCCAGAACCGCGTCCCTTGCCGCGCGCTGGTGCTGGGCACAGGCAACAACGCATCAGTGCTGGGCGACCTCAACCGGCGCGTGTTGGTGTCCACCCTCGACGCCGGCGTGGAGCGCCCGGAGCTCCGGCAGTTCAGCAACCGGCCAGTGGACGACGCGCTGCGCGATCGCGAGGCCCTGGTCAACGGCGTGCTGACGATGGTGCGGGCGCGGATGCTCGAAGGCCCGGCGCGCGGCCCGCTGTGGTCGTCGTACGGGGACTGGTGCTGGCTGGTGCGCGACACCCTCATCTGGCTGGGCATGCCGGACCCCATCGAGGTGGTGCAGGACCAAGTCAATCTGGACCCCGAGAGGCAGCTCCTGGCGGACTTCCTGTCGGGCTGGCATGGGGTGGTGGGGGATGCGGCGGTGACGACGAACGAGCTACTGAAGCGGGCGACGGAAAGCCAATTCGTTTCACCGGAAACTAATTTCGATGTTGCGCACGGGGCTGCGGAGGGGGAGTTGAGTCCTGCCGATCTGCTACTGGAGTCGCTGCGAGCGATCGGTCGGGGCCGCATGCCGGACGCAAAAGTGCTCGGTTTATGGCTGAGGTCGAAGCGCAACCGGCCGGCAGGGAACCTAAGATTAGTCGGCGTCAACACAGGAACTGGAAAAAGAGGGACGTGGCGGGTGCTCAAGAGTTAAAAAGAAGTTAAAAACGACAACATAGCCAACATAAACAACATAGCTGGTAGTTTCGTACGCGAGAGATCAAAATCTGGATTTTGGGTCGCGTAGTAAAAACAGTTAAAACATGTTGCGTATGTTGGTTATGTTGCAGATGCGAGCGGTTCTCATTTGGAGGGTTGTTGGCGGCGTGGGGTGGAGGGGGCGGGTTGGCGGCACGTTATGTCAACTCGCATCGAGAAAATCGCGGGAGCAACCAAGCACGGCGGAGGACGAACGATGAACAAGAGCAGCCTGATCGCGGCCCTGATGATGGCCTCCAGCGGCGCCCTGGGCTCGGTGGATACCCCATACGGATCCATCGGCCCCCGCGACGGCAAGGGCAGCGCCAAACGGGACACCGACAAAGCGCGGGCTAGGCGGAAGGAGGAGCGCAAGGGCCGGAAGGCCGCGCGGAAGTGAGCGCGGTGTGTTATGTCAACTCGACGACAGGAGCAAGTGCGATGACTGAAGGACGGAAGGACGATGCAGGCAAGCCGCGGCCGACGCTGGTGTTCGGCACGATGGCCCAGGCGCTGGCCGCGGTGGTGGAGGTGGCTGAGTACGGCGCCAGGAAGTACGGGCCGGACAACTGGCTACTGGTGCCGGACGGGATCCAGCGCTACAGCGACGCGTTGCTGCGTCACGGGTTGGCGTCGCTGCGCGGGGAGGCGCTGGACCCGGAGTCCGGGCTGCGCCACACCGCGCACATGGCGTGGTGCGCCCTGGCGGTGCTGGAGCTGCGGCTGCGCGAGGCGGCGCCGGTGTCGAAGCCTGCGCCGGGGAGTGAAACGCGGATGGCGGTGCGGTTCGGTACGGCGGTCGCGTTCAAGCGCTGGCCGCTGGAGGTAGCGCAGGCGGTCGAGCGCATCGAGAAAATTTCCGCAGCTGCGGAGCTGAAACGCCTCGGGCTGTTGCGGTTTGAACCTACGGTGGATGGCCTTTTGCGGGTATGCGTCGAGGAGGCGCGCTATGTCGTACGAGCGCGCCACCTCGCTCCCGGGACCCTGTCGTGGTGTGGGCTGGTCGACTGGCTGACGCGGACGCTGGTCAGCAAGCTGCAGGCCGAGCCGTACCGGGAGGTGGTCGAGCGCATCGAGAAAATCCCCGCAGCTGCGGAGCTGAAACGCCTCGGGCTGCTGCGGTTTGAGCCTGACGGGGACCGGGTGAGGGTACGCCTCGATGAGGCGGGCTACGAGGCGCGGTACCACGTCGCGCTCCGCGCCGGCAACCCAGATACGGTGTCGTTGGCTTGGCTGGCTGGCTGGTTCGAGTGGCATCTGGCGCAGAGGCAGAAGAGGCAGCCGCAGCCGCAGCCGCAGCCGCAGCCGCAGCCGCAGCCGCAGCCGCAGCCGCAGCCGCAGCCGCAGCCGCAGCACGTCATCGACGAGTTGAGCAAGCTGCCCGCGGTGCGTGAGTTGCAGGCGGCCGGGCTGATCAGGTTCCAGTGGGCCCACGGGGATAGGGATAGCCTGACGGCGCAGGTCGGGGCTCAGGTCTTCCCCATCACGACCGCGTACAGTAAGCCGGCGTTTGAGCGCTGGGTGGAATCGCTCCGCCCATCGCGCAAGCTGCAGGCCGACGCGGAGGAGACCCTGGCCAAGCTGGTCAACCCGGGGAGCTTGGCTGCGCAGGCGCTGGACGTCGGGCTGATGCGGGTGCGCTACCGCTGGTCGAGCAAGCAGCCGGCGGTCTACGTCGAGCTGCACAGCAGTCTCGTGGTCGCCGCGGCGACCAAGGCGAAGGTGACCGGCGACGGGGTGCCGATGGCGGTCTCTCAGGCGTTTGAGGACTTCTGCAAGCTGCCCAACATCCACACCATCGTCGAGAGCCTGCTGCGGGAGGTCGGCAAGGCATGATCCGCATCGGCTACGGGCTGCTGCGCGTCGACAACCGGCAGCCCATCGGCATCTGGCCCCTGCCACTGGACGAGTGCACCAAGCGCAAGCGGAGGTACGAGGCCACCACGCCCTTCGAGTACAGCATCGTGCCGGTGTACTATGGCGACCCCGTGGCGAACGAAAAACCCCAGACGTTCGCAGGGAGGGCGAAGTAGCAATGGCCGACGCGGACTGGCGCTACACCATCGAGGGCGAGAAGCTGACGGCTGCGGAGGTGGTCGCGCGAGTCCTCGCCGACCACCCCAAGCTGAAGGCCGACACGATCCGCAAACGGCTCAAGGCAGGCGTCCGGACGTGGCGCCTGCTTTGCCAGAGTGCCGCGGCCGGGCTCAAGGCGCGGCGGGATGAGATCCGGCGATCGATCGCCGGCGTATACCGGAGGTGAGTGATGGGGCTTAGAGGAAATTGGCCGGCGGGTCCGCCGCCGTCGCCGTACGGCGCGCGCGGCGAGCCGATGACGATGGAGCAGGCACTATCGGCGCTGGAAATGGCGGCAGCCCGGTGGACGCCGCATGGCGGCCCCTGGCTGCAAGTGCCCGGGGAGGCGCTGGTGTTGGTGCTGCGGGAGGTCAAGGCGTCAGTGCAAGCGGGCGCCGAGCTCCAGCGCAAGGCCGCGGAGCGTGATGCCCTGGTGTCGCTGCTGCAGGACGTCGTCAAGGCGGTGCCGCGATGAACGCGCATGAGCAGGAGCTGATCGGTGACGCCATCGCCGCGGAGAACGTGCGGCTGTTGCTGGCTGGCAAGCTCAAGGGGAGGCCGGAGCCAGGGACGTTGGCGCGCAGTGTGCAGATGCTGATCCAGTCGCTGCTGCTGGATCCGGAGCCCACCCGAGGTACGGGGGAGACGTCGCGCCAGATGGTCAACGCGCCGAAAGGTGCGCTGTTCGTGTGGGACAAAGCGGACCTGCGATACCCCTGCGACTTGGCGATCCGCCTGGGGCGGGGCGATCTGCGCATCATCGCGAAGGCGGATCTGATCCAGCACCTGCGCGGACGCGTCAGCGTTGCCACGGAGGTGGATCATGCAACGCAGCTGACCGACGAACAGTGGAACGCGGTTAAGCTGGCTCGGCGCGGGCTACTCATTTAACGAGTATTGTCTGGCAAGCACCGCTAGCGGATGATGCATCTACCCCGACGCGGGGCGCGAACCCTCCGGGGCTCCCGCCAACGCCCCGCGAAGGGGCCAGTTCAATGTCGCGCTGGTTGCACCCCGAGCCTCCCCCGCTCGGGGGCGGTTCACCCCAACCAGCGTGACGCCAGTTGCAAAAGCGGTGCTGAAAGGGTTCGGTTACTCCGTGATAGGGACTGACCACCGACCCCGCTCGTTGCCCGCTGCAGGTTCAAAGGGTGCTGATAGGTTTCGGGTACTTCGCCTTCCGAGCAGGTGACGCGGGTTCGAATCCCGCCGGAGTGCAAGCTCTGTCGTCTAGCGGATAGGACACCTAACGTTCCGGACCGACCGTTGCCCCTTCAGTTTCAAGCGGTGCTGACAGGAACCACTACTTCGACTGCAAGCTCTAGGTCGCCGGTTCGAGTCCGGCTCGGCGCCCATTCAACGGCGCCGATAGCTCAGTTGGGAGAGCGGGGGCCACCTGAAGGGTTCCACTCGTAGCCCGCCCTACACACCCGGTGACGGCAAGTCGCCGTCGCCCCGTGGCAACCCCGGAGGTGTGACATGCAGAGCAACACCCGCCGCAAGCCGGCCGACCCGATCTTCACCCACGAGGGCGCACGGGCCGCCCACATCACCCCGCTCCAGCAGCTCCGCCGCTCAGTGCTCGCGTGCCTCCTCTGGGAGCACTCGTTCTACGAGAGCGGGCAGGGCATCGCCGAGCGCGTCAAGTCGCTGACCCGGGAGGTGGTCACGCGTAGCGGCAAGGGGTCCGCGGCCGTCGCCTCGCTGGCCGTCGAGGCGCGCACCCAGCACCACCTACGCCACGTCCCGCTGCTGCTCATCCGCGAGCTGGCACGGCACGGCGGCGGGCTAGTCAGCAGCGCACTCAACCAGACCATCCAGCGCGCCGACGAGCTCGCCGAGTTCCTAGCGATCTACTGGGCCGACGGGCGCACCCCGATCAGCAAGCAGGTCCGCAAGGGGCTGGCGCTCGCGTTCCGCAAGTTCGACGCGTACCAGCTCGCGAAGTACAACCGCGACAAGGCGATCACCCTGCGCGACGTCATGTTCCTCGTGCACCCGCAGCCTCTCGACGAGGCCCAGGCCGCCGTGTGGGCGAAGCTGGCCAACAACGAGCTGGAGGCGCCTGATACGTGGGAGGTGGCCCTGTCCGCCGGTGCCGACAAGCGTGCGGCGTTCACCCGCCTGCTGCTGGAGGACAAGCTCGGCTATCTCGCCCTGCTGCGGAACCTGCGCAACATGGACGAGGCCGGCGTCGACCCGGAGCTGATCCAGCGCGCGATCCTGGCGCGCAAGGGCGCAGGCAACGTGCTGCCGTTCCGCTACATCGCGGCGGTGCGCGCGGCACCCCGGTTCTCCATGCAGCTCGACGCGGCGCTGAAGGCGTGCATCGATGGCAGCCCGAAGCTGCCGGGGCAGACCGCGGTGCTGGTGGACGTGTCGGGCTCGATGGGTGAGAAGCTGTCCGCGAAGTCGGATCTTCGTCGCATTGACGCGGCGGCTGCGCTGGCGTCGGTGATCAACGGCGACAGCGTCCGGACGTTCGTGTTCAACACCGCGGCGTGGGAGCTCGCGACATACCGCGGGTTGGCCGGCGTCGAGAACATCGTGCGTATGTGCCGTGGCGGCACTGACCTCGCGACCGGGTTGGCGCTGACCAACCGGGTCCGGTACGACCGGCTGATCGTCATCACCGACGAGCAGTCGCGGACGACGGCGACGCCGCAGCCGTGCGTGCCCGGCGTCCGGCACTACCTGATCAACGTCGGCGTCGAGAAGAACGGGATCGGCTACGGGAACCTGTGGACGCACCTCGACGGGTTCAGCGAGTCGATCTTGCGTTGGATCGCGGCGTCGGAGGCGGAGCAGGAGCAGGAGCAGGAGCAGGAGCAGGAGCAGGAGCGATGGTAGGCCGGGTCCTAGTCCCTGCCCTCATGGCTGCGGTATGCGGCGGGTGCGTTGGCGCCGGGTTGGTCGAAGGAGCTCCGGCGGCCATCGTTCTCGGCATCATCGGGGTGGTGGTCAACACCGCCTCGGTTGTCTGGGCGCATCAGGTTCTCGTGGCCACCGCGATCCACGAGACCCTGTTGGGGCGTCGGGCGCCTTGATCTTCGGCAGCGGCGGAACCTACGATGGTGCGGCCAACACCATCGAGGTTCCGCCGTCATGCTGCGACTCGCCCTGATCATGCTGCTCTTCGCCTGCAGTCTGCAGGCGGCTCCGCTCCCCTCCGCCATCACCGGCAGCTACCTGACTCCCGAGAGGGCGTGTCGCCTGGAGCTCTACCGGGCGGCGTCCCCGCAGTGGACGTACGTCGATCTCCAGTGCCTGCGCTTCGCTGACGGGCTCCAGACGTCGATGCTCTCGCAGGTGTTCACTCCGGGGCAGTGCCCGGACGGTACGTACCTCGCCTTCTCCTTCGACCCACGGCTGCAGACCGGAGCACCCAAGGCCGCCCAGGCGCTCTCGGGCGTCTGGTACATGGGCGCCGCCGGCTGGCAGCCGTTGACCACCTCGCTCGGCGAGTACTTCTCGATTCGGGCCTTCACCTCCGCCCAGCTATCGGTCCTCGTCGGGTTCGACCCGACAGCGCTGATCAACGGCGTCGGTACGCCTCAGACCTGGGTTCGGCTGCCGCAGCACGACTTCGCCAGTCGCGCTCCGTACGCCTGCAACGCAGCGCCCACCGTTCGCTTCCGCGTCTTCGGACGGTGATCGCATGGGGCGCCGCATGATCTACACAGGCAGAGTGACGCAAGCCGGGGCGATCCCGCACGGGCACATGCTGGACATCGCCATCGCGGGGGTGGCCATGGCGGCCACCGGCACCATCATCGCGCCGGCCGACTACCGCGCCTTCGGGGTGGCGGCGATCGGCTCGATCATCGGGGGGTTGATTGCCGCGCGGGTGTTCCGCGGTCAGGGCGATGAGCCGCTCGAAACGATGTGGGGCATCTCCACCCTGGCTGGCGTTGCGTTCTCGCCCGCCCTCTTCGACTACCTCTCGATCCCCGTCTACGACGCCGCCGGCCAGCTGATCCGCGCCGAGGTCATCCCGCGCAGCGTGTCGTTCATGCTGGCACTGTCGACCGCGGTGGCGGCTTTCTCATGGGGCTCGCTCAAGGCCATCAACGCGGCGTGGACGCGGCACATCAAGGCCGCGCTGGAGCGCATCTTCGGCAAGGGGAAGGGTTCATGAATCGCATCACCGCGGCGCAGCTGGCGGCTGCGGTCGGCATGGGGGAGGAGGCCGCCGCGCTCTGGCTGGCGCCGGTCAACGAGGCGGGGCAGGACTGTGCGCTCAACACGCCGGCGCGCTGGGCGCTGTGGCTGGCGCAGTGCGGCCACGAGTCGCAGAGCTTCCGCAAGCTGGGCGAGTCGTTCGACTACAGCCCGCAGCGCCTGCTGGCGGTCTTCCCGCGGTACTTCACCGCGGAGCTGGCCGAGCGCCTTGGCCGGACGGCGAAGCAGGCGGCGAAGCAGCCGGAGATCGCCGAGGTCGTCTACGCCGGGCGCATGGGTAACCGCCCAGGGTCCGGCGACGCCTGGGCGTACCGGGGCGGCGGGCTGCCGCAGCTGACCGGGCTCAACAACTACACCGCCGCCGGCAAGCACCTCGGGCTGGACCTGCTGGCCGAGCCCGACCTGATCCGCACCAACCGGCGCTACGCCGCCAAGGTGACGTCCTACGTCTGGGACGTGCACGGGCTCAACAAGTACGCCGACAAGGGCGACCTGCTCGGGGCCTCCCAGGCGATCAACGGGAGCAAGAAACCCAATGGGATGGAAGACCGCACCGTCCGGCACAACCGCGCACTGGCAGTCCTTGGCATCTCCGCGGCGGCCGAGCTCGAGCGCATCCTGGGGAGGCGGATCTCGTGATCAAGTGGATCCTCCAGACCCTCGCCGTGCTGGCTTTGGTCGGATCGATCTTTGGCGCGGGCGTGTACGTCGGCGAGCTTCGGGTCAGAAGTGACGTCAAGGACACTGCGCTCGCGACGCAGGGGGAGGTCATCGCCACGCTGCGCGATGAGGTCAAAAGCAGCTACGCCCGCGGGGCGGAGGATGCCGCACGCGAGGCGGCGCTGAAGGCAGACCAGTTGGCGATGCAGGAGTGGCTCAAGGCGAACGCCGCGCGCCGCGTGGACATTGGTGCGGAGCTTCGGAGGGCGATCGATGCGATGGATCTCAGTCTGTGCACTCTCAGTGATGATGTGCAGCGCGTGCGTCAGCGGGCCGTCCAAGAAGTCATCGACGCTTCCCGACCCTCAGCCGGTCAAGGTGGTCCGTGAATACGTCCGGGTGAGCTGCGAGGCTCCCGAGCCGCCACTGCCGGAGCCCCCTACCGCAAAAGTCTGCGGGGATGCCATGATCGAAGACGTCTCTGGTCAAACCGGCCCTTGGGCCGAGCTGATGCGGATGTACGTATCGCTGCGCGAGTGCGTGCGGCGCCATCAAGAGAAGGCGGATAAACCATGATCGCATGGCTGAAGAAGATGTTCGGACGCGGGTCGAAGACCGACCTGCTGATCCGTGCGTTGCCCAACCCCCCGCGGATCAAGGCGAGCGCGCTGGCCTGGGCGGAGGCGATCAACGAGGCCGGCGACGCGGCGGCTCGTTGGGAGCCGCAGGATTCGGTCTTGCTCGACTCCCTTCGGCAGCTGGCCGATGCGGCCGACCTGTTCGGTCCGATGATCGACGGGGTGGTCGGCGCAGACAAGCGCGCGGCGCTGGTCACCCAGCTGCGCGTGGTCGCCGCCGGTGTCGGCGTGGCCGACGAGGCCTTCGATGCGTTCTGGCTGACCAAGGGCGACCGGATCCTCGAAACCTACATCGCCAAGCTCCGCGCCTTGGGGGTGTGATGTGTTCATGCGGCCGATCGGGCTGACGCAGGGGCTGGCGGACGGGCTGGCGACCGGGTTGGCGTCAGGGCTGGCGCCCAGGCGGGGTGGATCGAGCGAAGAAGGGTGGCAATGGCCCGACGGCACGGACGTTTTGTGGCCGGACGGAACTCAGGTGTTGACGGAGACAGAGGCGGAGACGTGAAATGACACGCAGGATTTTGGTTGGAATCGCAGGACTCATCGTCTGCGCCGCAGCTTACGCGGCAGGGACTTCCATCTGGAATGCGTCTCCGCGCGGGACTGTTTCGGGGACCGACCGCATTCCCGTCGCGACAAGCGGAAGCAGCGGTCCGCTGTATGTCACGCCAGCAACGGTCAAGGCGTACACGTTCACCCCTCCGATTTCCGCGCAGGTCGCGGATAGCACATCAGCAGGGGGAAACGCGCGCGGAGAGAATGCCATTGACTGGCAGACGTCGCGGAGCGACGCAGATGACGTCGCATCAGGCGCCGAGTCTGTCCTGGCCGGGGGCGCCAGCAACACTGCATCAGGGGCTCTGGCAATAGTCGGGGGAGGGGAAAGCAACACTGCATCTGGCGATCTTGCGGCCGTAATCTACGGTACAGGAAACACCGCTAGCCAACTTTCCTCAATGGCCGGAGGAACGCAATCATCGGCAACTGCACAGCTCGCAATTGCCCTTGGGAACTATGCGACTGCAAACGCCGATTACGCATTCGTGCATGGGAACGAAGCATCGTCAAGCGGCATGGTATCGGCTTACGTTCACGGCGGATATGGATTTACCGGTGTCTACGCGCACAGGCCGAAGTTTGTGCGCGTTCCGCTACTTGGAGAAGGCTCCGCTGATACTCAGATCCTTTTGGTGCATGACACGGAGTCAGGAACCGGGTTCATACTCCCATCGACAGACCGAAATCTCATCGGGGTCATCAACGCAGTAGTTACCGTGGCGAGTACCGACAACTCCTACGTAATATCATGGGAGGTGAAAGCGACGTACAAACACGACGGAGACTCCGCAACGCCGCCCGTATTCATCGGGGCCCCCGACGTGGTGAAGATGGAGGGCAACTTCCCTGTCACGGACCCGACGCTTGATGTAGATGCTGGTTCGGATGCCAGAATCGAGTTCAAGGTGACAGGCGCGGATGGATCGGGCGGATCGTATGGCGGCGACATAATCGCAGTTGCGTTTGTCTCGGCGTATCAATCGGATTATTTCGAGGACTGAAAATGAAACTCCTGATCGCGCCAACAACCGTTGCGGTGAACGTCCCCGTCGTACTGGATCTTCAGGAGTCCAGCGGTGTAACTGTCAAGGCCGCACTCTCTGCCTCCGAGTTTGTTGAAGTAAAGGTCCTGATCGGGGGCGATTTGCGGCACTACGCGACAATCACTGTCGACAAGCCTCTTGCGACGCTTCCGGGCGGTGAGATCTACGCGGTCACGAAGTCCGCGACGAGTCTCGACGTCGGCGTGTTCCTTTCACCCGCATCGCATGTACCTCAGCAGCAAGCCGGCGAAAACGCTGTTCTTTGGCCCGAGCGGTAGCACCCGAGCGCTCGACACCCGAAACCCGATCAGGAGTGACCCATGGGCCAGATCACGCTACTCAACCCGACGGTGGAAGATGCTGCCGCAGTCATCGCAGACGCGACGCGCTATCAGTTTGTCACCGTCAGCGCCAACAACCTCGCAGGCGCCGAGGCGGTCACCGTCAAGATGATCTCTGGCGGCACCGCCGTTACGGTGGCCGACCCGGCCACCGGAACCGCGATCACGCTGACCGTCGGGGTGCCCGCGGTCCAGCTGGCGGGCGGGGTGGTCTACCTGCTCGACAAGCCGGCGGCGACCGCGGCCAACGCCTGCGGCCTGTACATGGATACGGGCCCCGCGATCAACTCGTGATCTGATGGCCCTCCTCGACAACATCCAGTTGTCCGATGAGCTGACGGCCGAGATCTGCGAATGGCTGGTCTCGGGGCAGCCGCTGGCCGAGTATTGCTCGATGCCGGGCAAACCGTCGCTCGGGCAGGTCAGTCGATGGCGGTTCGACAACGACGTCTTCGCCAAGCGCTTCGCCCAGGCGCGCGACATCGGCTTCGACTCGATGGCCGAGCGCCTGCGCACGACGGTCCGCGGCGGGGCCGGGTCGAGCCAGGACTGGAAGCGCGATCGGCTGATCGCGGAGACGGAGCTGAAGCTGCTGGCGGCCTGGGCGCCGAAGCGCTATGGCGCACGCATCGAGGCCGAACAGAGCCTGGGCAACATGGACGTCAGCGAGCTGGGCGCGCGCGTGACCATGCTGCTGGACAAGGCGCTGCAGGCGCTGGCCGGCGCGCCACCGTCCAATGCCTCCCACATGGAGTCGCCGATGCCGGCGAAGCCGACCGCCAAGCTGCCGACGGACGCCAACTTCCTCACCGACCACCAGCGCGAGGTGCTCGCGCGGACGCCGCCGGTGCGCGGCGGTAAGGCTGTAGCCCGGGGGCGCGTGAAGGAGACCAAGGCCGCAGCCCAGGCCGCGCTGGACGAATCGAAGACGCCGCCAGCGGAGGACGCGGAGGACCGCTGGTGAGCTTGCAGGTGGTCGAGCGGTTCCGGTCTCTCCCTGCCGACATCCGCGCCGCTGCCCTCAGGCAGCTGGACGACGATGAGCGGGCCGAGCTTCTGTTCGCCTTGGACGCGATCAGCTACACCTACGACCGCACGCTGATCCAGCGCATGTACCCGGCCTCCGGGCCCTTCTCGCGCGACAAGTACCTCAAGCAGCTGGAGTTCTACGAGCTCGGGGCGACGTACCAGTTCCGCGCACTGCTGGGCGGCAATGGCGCCGGCAAGACGATCTGCGGCGGGGTGGAGCTGGTCTACCACGCGACCGGGGAATACCCGGACTGGTGGGTCGGCCATCGCTTCGACCATCCCGTTCGGGCGTGGGTGGCAGGCGACACGATCAACACCGTGCGCGACATCATTCAGCCGAAGCTGATGGGGGAGGATGGGCTGCAGGGCACGGGGCTATTTCCAGCCAAGTCCATCTTCAAGGTCGTCTATCGGCAGAATACCAACGGCGGCTTGGACTGGATTTTGGTGCGGCACAAGACCGGCGGGCTGTCGAAAATCATTTTCAAGTCGTACGATCAGGGCCGAAAGACGTTTCAGGGCGCCGAACCGCACTTCATTTGGCTCGATGAAGAGTGCCCGATGGACATTTACAACGAATGCGTCCATCGATTCCGCGGTTCGGCCCGCGAAGGTCGTCTGATTCTCACTTTCACGCCTCTGAAAGGTGTCACCGATGTCGTAAAACTGTTCGTACCTCAATTTTCAGGCTCCGCATCGCGCTCGGACAGCGCAGAAGCGAGTCGGACCTACGTTTTGTGCGGTTGGGAGGACATTCCGCACCTTTCGGAGGCCGAAAAGCGCATAAAACTGGCCAATACCATGCCCTACGAGCGCGAAGCGCGCATGCGGGGCATTCCATCAGTCGGTCGCGGGAGGATTTTCACCGTGGAGGAGGAGTTTTTCGTCGTTCGCCCGTTCCAAATCCCGCCGAGCTGGCCGATCATTTACGGCGCGGACTTCGGTTTCGGTGCAGATGGGGACGAAACCACCGGCACCGCGGCTGTTTGGGGCGCGTGGGATACGTCTTCGGACACCTGCTACCTCACCGACGAGTATTTCCGCCATCAAGCCCCGCCGGCGGTCCATGCGGCGGCTATCAAGGCCAAGGGCGAGTGGATCCAGGGCGTCGGCGACTATTCCGGCAAGTCGATGGAGGGAGTGAAGACCATCGACCTCTATCGCCAGCTCGGGCTGAAGATCGTCAACGCCGACAAGTCGGTCTACGCCGGCCTGCAGCTGATGACCCAGATGCTCAACGAGGGCCGCCTGCGCGTGTTCTCCACTTGCCAGAAGTGGCTGGAGGAATACAGGCTCTATTCGTTCAACGAGAAGCAGGAAGTCATCAAGCAGCGAGATCACTTGATGGACGCCACGCGATACCTCCTGATGGCCGACCGTCAGCGAGCCACCACCCGACCCATCCCGAGGGGCCGCGCGAAGATGTCGCCGGAGACCTTTGGGCTCTACAGAAGGACTACGTGAGATGGGATCCCCGATCAGCTTCCTCCGCACTTTCCCGCCCGCCCA
>Ga0208783_10000658_pt1 | contig 21168 bp, 21 predicted proteins | sample DEB19_08_DNA_2_FD_184529 | JGI IMG/M metagenome (GOLD analysis project Ga0208783, IMG submission 184529) | Aqueous microbial communities from the Delaware River and Bay under freshwater to marine salinity gradient to study organic matter... | ecosystem: Environmental > Aquatic > Marine >...
CCTCTACAGGTACATTAGTAGTAACTGGGGGTGTAGGAACTAGTGGCAATGTATATAGCTCTACAAGTTTCACTACCGCAAATACAGCTAGTACAAGTACTTCTACCGGCTCATTGGTAGTAAGCGGTGGTGCAGGTGTGGCAGGCAATATAAATGTAGGTGGCACGGTTAATAAATTTAGCGGAGGAACAGCAAGCACAAGCACAGGAACTGGTACATTGGTAGTAACCGGTGGTGTTGGGGTAAGTGGAAGTATAAATTCGGCAGGTGATATTGGCGTAGGTGGTAACGTTATTGTAGGAGGAGATATTGGTGTTACTAATGGAGGAATAACTGTAGGGGCGGCAACTAATATCGATGGAAGCAGCATATTTTCATACAAATTATCCACAGAAACTTTAAGCATATACAATACAGATATATGGGCTGATGATAGTGCTAATATTAATTTAGCCCCACTCTCAGGAGGCTCAATAGTCATAGCCCCAGGATCCAATCCCGGAGGAACTGGCAATATATTTGGAGCCGTGGCAACAAATAGCACAAGTACTTCTACCGGATCTTTGGTAGTTATAGGTGGCGTAGGTATAAGCGGCAATCTTAATGTTGGCGGAACATTTAACGTAGGCGTCTTAAATTCACAAGATTTAACTGTATCCGGGAATCTTGTTGTTAATGGTAATGTTACTACAATAAACAGCACTACTATAACTGTAGATGATAAAAATATAGAACTTGGTAGTGTAGGCACACCAACGGATATTACTGCTGATGGTGGCGGTATAACACTAAAAGGAAGTACAGATAAAACATTTAATTGGGTGAATTCTACTGATTCATGGACTAGTAGTGAACATGTGGATCTTGCCAGTGGAAAAGCTTATAAAATAAATGGAACAAATGTATTAACAAGTAGCACTTTAGGTAGTGCTATAACATTTAATTCATTAACGCAAAGCACGAGCACGTCTAGTGGAACATTAGTGGTAACTGGTGGTGTGGGAATAAGTGGGAGTGTATATGCTGGAGGTATTGGAATTGGAGGATACTACGATAATAGCACTTGGATGGCCCCAGATTCTATTGTTACTACTCCTGCAGCCAAACTAGGTAGTTTAGGAACTATAGGTGGATATAGTGGAGGATTAACCAACGCAACATCAGCAAGTACCAGCACTAGTACAGGAACATTGGTTGTAGAAGGTGGTGTTGGAATAAGCGGTTGTTTAAATGTAGGAGGATATGTAACACGCACAGTTATAGGAGGAGTTGCAGTAGGAAGTACATCTTTTGATGTTGGGCAGTCTAGCACCAGCACAAGCACTGGTACATTAGTGGTAACTGGTGGGGTTGGTATTAGTGAAAATCTTAATGTTGGTGGAAATGTCAAACTTTCTTCCAACACAGCAAGCACAACAACAGGAACTGGTACATTAGTAGTTACTGGCGGAGTAGGAATAAGTGGAAACCTTAATGTTGGTGGAAATGTTAAACTTTCTGCTACAACTGCAAGCACAAGTACATCCACTGGCACATTAGTAGTAACCGGTGGTGTTGGTGTAAGTGGAAACGTAATAGCTGGTGCAATACAAGCTACTCCAATAGGTAGTAGTTCGGCAAGCACTGGTGCATTTACAACATTAACAAGTAATGGTGCAACTACATTCACTGCCGGAACAGCAAGTACAACAACCGGAACTGGTACACTAGTAGTAACCGGTGGTGTTGGTGTAAGTGGAAATCTTAATGTGGGCGGCACCTTTAATGTCGGCAATTTAAGTTCACAAGACTTAACAGTCGCTGGAAATCTTACTGTTAATGGAACAACAACTACGATAAATTCAAATACTATAACCGTAAAAGATAAAAATATAGAACTGGCCCAAGTGCCTATTGTCACTACTACGTGCGAAATATCAGCAGCTGATAATGCTGTTATTAATATAGCTTCTGGAACAAATGTTTTAGCTGTAGGAATGCTTTTCGGCATAGATGGAGATTGCCAAGGACTAACGGAAAATGGTGATCTGTATATAGCTAGCATAGATAGCCCAACTCAAGTTACGCTTACTGGTGTTATAAGTGGATCTGGTACTTGTGCTTCAGCTAGTGTGAGTTTTACCGGTAATAATAATTTAATTGCTGATGGTGGCGGTATAACATTAAAAGGAAGTACAGACAAAACATTTAACTGGGTGAATGCCACAAATTCTTGGACCAGTAGTGAAAACATGAATCTTGCTAGTGGAAAAGTTTATAAGATAAATGGAACAAATGTATTAACTAGTAGTACTTTAGGTAGTGCAATAACATTTAATAGTAATACAGCAAGCACTGGCACATCTACAGGTACACTAGTAGTAACTGGTGGTGTTGGAATAAGCGGAAATGTTAATGTGGGTGGCAATTTAAATGTAAGCGGAACTTTTAATGCAACAAGTATCGGCAATTTGAATCCAGGATTAACATTAGCCAACACAGCTTCTGTTAGCCCTAAAATTAGTGTAAAAGTTCCTGTTGATTTTAAAGTTGTAGGTGAGACTAACATGTTTACTGTTCCATCAAATTCTATATTTTTAATAGATAGTATGGAAATAGTTACTACAGCCATAACTAGTGCCGGCACAGCACCCACAGTTAGACTTGGAAACACAAATACTGGTAATGCTTATTACGGACCCACCCAGGTAACTAGTAATAGCGTTGGGGCTAGACATATTATAGAAAATCCACAAGACGGAGTTTCAGCAGGAACTGTTGTAACTTGTGGTGTAACTATAGCTTCAACCGCTCTTGTACAACATATTGGTTATATTAAGGTTATTGGTGAATTAATAACTATATAATTTGGAGACTTAATTGAAAGTTTATATGAGTTTTTGGAGTTCTGGTGTAAAGGCTCCAAAACAAAATATGGATATTTGGAAGCTTTCTTTGGCCTTGGCAAAGAAACATTATAATCAAGTGTATTTAATAACTGATGATAATGGTTATGATGTTTTAAAAAATCTACCATTTGATGGTTTTATTAAAATATTAAATGATGTTCCTCAATTTCCTGATCTTTGGTGTCTTGGGAAAATATATGCATATTATTATGCGTGCCAAGAAGGTAATTTTTTACATCTTGATAATGATGTTTTCTTGTGGGAGAAACTACCAGAAGCCCTCACAGATTCTGATATTTTTGTTCAATCACAAGATTTTGAAATATACAAAAATGGTAGAGTTTGTTACAGCTATAATATAGAAGATATAAATAATATAATAAAAAGTCAACTGCCAAATGATTGGCAAGATATTATTGATAATAAAAAAAATATAATGACTTATAATATGGGAATATTTGGAGGGAAAAATAAAAATTTAATAAAAGAATATTGTGAGTATATTTTTAATATGGTAAATAATAAAGATTATGAAAAGTTTTGGAATACCTCTATTAAAAGACCAGTAACAACTGGTTCAAATAATATGCCTCATCTTATTAAAAGTTGCATGTTAGAACAAGGTAACTTAGGAATAATTTGTAAAAAAAATAATTTAATTCCTAGTATGCTAATTAATAACTTATGTGATGATCAATGTGAAACTTATAGAAAATATACACATTTGATGAATGCCAAAAAAAATATTAAAGTTGTTGAAAGATTAAGAGAAAGAGTGTCTAAAGAACCTTATGATTTAGAGCCTTTAAATTGTTCAAAACAAGAATGGAATAAACGGGGCACAGCTATCTCAGAAGATTTCAATTATAAGCCTTAGTTAAAGTTGCAATTATATCTTGTGCCGCTTCTTTTTGAGTATTTACAGCATTTTCAACAAATTCTTTTTCTTTATCTAACAAGTCACTTCTTACTGAATATCCCCAAGAACTTTCAAAATTGCAATTGTAACCATTTGGGTTATATTCTTTGTCTGTGTGTGGTGCATTATTATTTCGCCATTCTTTATTTAGATAAAAGAAACCAAGCTCAGAAAATGGCTCACAATGAGTTGGATCACCGTAATACCTAGTAGAACACCAATGCGGAAAAGCTATTTCTGCTTTAGCACCTTTTTTCAAAACTCTATACAATTCATTAAAAAAATGAACTCTTTCCCACTTATTATTAAAATTTGTAAGATGTTCCAAGAAGTTATAACAGTTCACCTCATCTACAGACTCATCATCCCAAGGCCAAACATCATTCCCCAAATCAACTATTATATCCACCCCTGGAAATTTATATTTGTCAACTCCTATAAAGCCTTCTTTTTTCATTTTTCCGCAGCCTAGGTCAAGTTTTATATTAGATTTTTTATCTTTTTCTTTTTTCTTTTTCATATTTTTATTTTAGTTAAAAAATTATTTTTTTATATTTTTTTTTTGAGGGATATATAATTGTAGACAAGGAAACAAAAGGAGTTAGTCATGCCAAGTTACTCATATGTAGAGCGTTACAAGGGAATTCTAAATGGTAACATCTCAAGCACTAGCACAAGCACTGGTACACTTGTAGTAACTGGTGGTGTTGGTACTAGTGGCCAGGTCACAGCAAATAATATCAGTGTCACAGCAGGCACAGCAAGTACAAGTACTGCTACTGGTGCTTTAATAGTTTCTGGGGGTGTAGGAATAAGTGGAAACCTTAATGTAGGTGGAACATTTAATGTAGGTAATCTAAGTTCACAAGATTTAACTGTAGAAGGAAATCTTACTGTTAATGGAACAACTACCACAATAAATAGCACTACAATTACTGTAGATGATAAAAATATAGAATTAGGGAGCGTAGCCAGCCCAACTGATACAACTGCTGATGGTGGTGGTATAACATTAAAAGGTGCAACGGATAAAACAATAACATGGATTAGTTCCACAAATGCATGGACTAGTAGCCATGATTTTAATTTAGTTTCTGGTAAAGTTTATGAAATAAATGGAACCCAAGTTCTTAGCAACAATCAACTAGGTAGTGCAATAACTTTTAATAGTAACACTGCAAGCACAACAACTGGAACTGGTACACTAGTAGTAACTGGTGGTGTTGGAGTTAGTGGAAACGTAATAGCTGGTGCAATTCAAGGGACACCAATAGGTAGTAGTTCGGCAAGCACTGGTGCATTCACAACATTAACAAGTAATGGTGCAACTACATTCACTGCCGGAACAGCAAGTACAACAACAGGAACTGGCACATTGGTAGTAACTGGTGGTGTTGGTGTAAGTGGTAATATTTATGTAGGTGGAGGAACAGCAAGTACAACAACTGCTACTGGCACATTAGTAGTAACTGGTGGTGTTGGTGTAAGTGGAAACGTATTCAGTGCAACACATGTATGCACTGGAACAACTGCAAGCACAACAACTGCTACTGGAACACTCATACTAAGTGGTGCTGCAGCTGGTGCAGGTATAGCTGGCAATATTAACGTCGGTGGTACAGTTAATAACTTTAGTGGAGGAACAGCAAGCACAACAACTGGAACTGGTACACTAGTAGTAACTGGTGGTGTTGGTGTAAGTGGTAATATCAACGTAGGTGGAGGAACAGCAAGCACAACAACCGGAACTGGTACATTAGTAGTAACTGGTGGTGTTGGTGTAAGTGGAAATATCAACGTAGGTGGTACAGTTAATAACTTTAGTGGAGGAACAGCAAGCACAACAACTGGAACTGGTACATTGGTAGTAACCGGTGGTGTTGGTGTAAGTGGTAATATTTATGTAGGTGGAGGAACAGCAAGCACAACAACTGCTACTGGTACACTAGTAGTAACTGGTGGTGTTGGTGTAAGTGGTAATATCAACGTAGGTAGTCAAGTTAATGCAGGAAGTGTAGCAATAACGGACCAGTTTAATACAGGTGTTACACTATCAACCAATAGCTGGAGCTCAGGTAGAATAAGTGTAAGGTCTGCACTGGTAAACTTAAAGACTCTTGCAACTACTAATATATTTACCGTTCCATCAGGCTATATGTTCTTGATAGATACAATGGAAATAGTAACAACTGCAATAACCGGAGCTAATGCTGCCCCATTTGTAAGTTTTGGTACAAGTGCAGGAACAACTACTGACTACTATGGTCCTACCCAAGTAACTAGTAATAGTGTTGGAGCAAGGCACATTATAGAAAATCCTCAGGATGGAGCAGCCGCAGCAACTGTTATCACATTTACCGTTGCAACTGCTTCAACTGCCACCACACACACTGGATGTGGAATAGTAACGGGATATTTGTTAAAAACTAGTTGATAATTAGTTTTATAAAAATAACATTAAACCCAGTTCTACCAAGGACTGGGTTTTTTTATTTTAACTATTATAAAATATGAGAACATTAGTATTGATGCCAGATAGTATTTCCAAGCCAACTGGAGGCTTAGGAGTTCAATTAAAACACATAATAAAACATTCAAATGGTATAGACTGGGATATAGTTGCCCAACCAGACGATAATCCCAATTTAGAAAATTATAAGTCAGTTTATAATCCTTTGCCAAATATTCAACATGCATCTTTAATTACAGCCATTTGTCAAATTGAATATTTTGCACAAGCTATCAAAAGACCAAAGCCAGATTTGGTTCACGCTTATGACTGGAGCACTTTTTTTGCTGGGTATTATACTGCAAAATACTTTAATGTTCCTCTTGTGGTAACAATGCAGTTATCAATAAATTTGTTAAATCAGGCGGGAATCACATATGCAAGTGACATCAATTCTTCAGATGGTTATTGGATAAATAAAGCTCATTGTGAAATGGAAATGTTTGGATTACACAATGCAGATAAAGTAATACATGTTTCTAATGGATATGCAAAAAGATTTATAGGAATAGATGAAAAAAGTTATTTGGTTCCCAATGGAATAGATGCTGATGATTGGCAAAAATTTAATAAAAAGAAGTTACCTGGTAAAGGTAAAATAAAATTAATTTATATTGGAAGAATGGCTTTAATGAAGAATGTACAAGCTTTAATAAATTCTAAAGTGCCAAAAAATATAGATTTAATATTTGTAGGAAATGATAAAGGTGGGGAAAGACAAGTTTTTGATGGCATGTTAAAGTTTGTAGAAGAAAATGATAATGTTCATTATTACGGAGAAAGCTTCGGTCAGGACAAAATAGATTTATTGAATAACGCAGATGCCATAATAGTACCCTCTGTTCACGAGCCATTTGGCATAGTTGCCTTGGAAGGCTTGGCTTCTAAATCAATTGTTTTGTCTAGCTGGGTTGATGGATTAGGTGATTTTTTAAATGAAGATAATTCTATTTATTGTGGCACAAGTGTAGAAGATATTGAAAATAGTTATAGTAAATTATTATCCTTATCAAATAAACAAAAAAATAATATAATTAATTCTGGATTAAATACACTTAAAAATTATAGTTGGGAAAGTGCTTCATTTAAAACTAAAAAAGTTTATCAAGATGCACTAGACAGTTTTAATTCTTCTTCTGTTAATCCTCTTCCTTGAAAATTATAATAACCAGCGTGACTTAAAACTATTGATGTTTCTGCCCATATTTCTCCGCCCATGCCTATCCATCTTTTGCAGAATGTGTAATCTTCACTCAGATAGTCATTTGTTTCAGGGTCTATCATTGTATCAAATAATGCATATGTGTATTTATCATATTGTTTTCCAAGACCTATTTCTGTTTCATATTTTAATTTTTTGTATTTTTTAAACATTTTTTCTATAACATTTCTTTTTATACACATGAAACCAGTACCTATATGCTTGACTTGTAATAAGCTATTTTCTCTTTTTGCATTATCTATTCCATTTACAACATAGCTTATAGGAAGCCCTTTTTTAGGATAAAGTCCACCCACTATATCTTTATCAGCTAATAATAATTTTATTATACTTGTTTCATCAAAACCTATATCCACATCAATAAAAATAAGGTGGGTAGGCATGGTTTCATTGGCCATCATTTTTGCGACTAAAGAATTTCTGCCTCTAGTTATTAAGCTTTCATTTGTCAATGTATCAATACATAAATTTAATCCTAATTTATTAAATAAACTTATTGTTTTTAAAATGGAAGTAAAAAATGATTCATATAATTGCCCCCCATAACAGGGTAGGGCAATATAAGGTGTGGAATTTTTTAAAAAATTAAGTTGTTCTTGTGTTATATTCATGTGAAGTCCAATTTATATCTAAAATGATATATTCCAACGTGTGATATTTGCTTGCTAAGTTCATTATCACAAAGAACTTTATATCCTTTATTTTTTGCCTTTTGACAAAAATATATGTCTTCTCCTATTTCTAATTTTTTCTTTTTATCATAATCCATAATATAATAAGGAGGTCCAATATTTTCATAAACATTTCTTTTAACTAAGCAACAACCCATGCCTATCACATCAACAAACTCAGTTGGCGGGCTATCGTCATTTAGTTCAACTGAAATTCCACCTTCGGTTACAACACCATCTTTTCTATCTGATCTGTGGGCTATGAAAGTTGGATTTGGAAATCTTCTTTTTCTATAATTACAACCTACTATATCGACATTATGACTCAATAATCTAGAGCAAGCATCGACAGGGAATGTATGATCATAATCTAGCCACCAAATATATTCATAATCTGTTTTTAGGAAAAATTCTACTAATTCTCTTCTATTTTTAGCTACATAACTGCTAATATTCAATACCACATTTATAGTGTGTCCCTCAGAAACTAAATAAGCTGTTGACATACTCAAACATTGTGCGAATTCTGCTACCACTTGTTCTGTACTAGGAATTGCTATAAATATTTTGCTCATGAAAATAATATAGTGAATATCATTAAATATTTGATCTATTAATTACTATTATATACTATGACAATTTTTGGTGGCCCAGATATAATTACTGATGGACTTGTCTTTAATATGGACTTTGCCAGTTTAAAATGTTATTCTGGTAGCGGCACAGCTGTTTACGACATTAGCACAAGTAATTTAACCGGAGAACTTGGTGTAGCTTCTGCAAATCTTTTTGCCCCGGTTTTTAATTCCTCAGGTAATAACAAATATTTTAGTTTTAATGGAACGACAAACACTAGGCTAATTAGAGCAACAAATAGCACACTACTTGATACTCAAACACCATCAGTAGAAGTTTGGATAAAAACTAATTCCACGGCTCAAAGCGGTTTTTGGTTTGAAAAAGGAGTTGTTAATTCACAATATAGTTTATTTCTAGAAGGAGGAAATATCCAATGGAGAATGGTTTTAAATGGATCTATGAATACTTTTAGTACAAATGCTGTTAATGCTGGCCTTGACACCTCAAGTTGGTTTCAGATTGTTGGCACATATGTTTCTGGAACTAGAATGTTGTACATAAATGGAATACTAAAAAATAGCGATAGTCAAACTGGAACTATTGCTACAAATAATGGGGGCATCAGCATAGGAGTTTATGGAGGATACAACGGTAGCAGAGGATATTATTATAATGGTGATATTGCTATAGTAAAAGTATATAATAAAGCACTGTCAGGTACTGAAATATTAATTAATTATAATGCTCTTAAGGGAAGGTTCGGACTATAATGGCTAGTAACTATGGAAATACTAAAGCTACATTTTATAGGGATTTTGTAACACAAAAAAGTTTAAATCCTAGCGATGGTGCAATAGGAGGACCCATCGTTTTCAGCAGATCTACTTCTGGCACGTATATTGGCAGCGATGGATACATCAAAACAGCAGCAGCTAATGAGGCAAGATTCACATACGAATATGACAGCAGTGGGGTGTTACAATATAGAGGATTATATATTGATGGTCAAAGAACATCATATAATTATTTTAATTATAGCGAAGATTTTTCTCAAGCAGTTTGGACCAAAACAAATTCTAGCATAAGTTCCACATCTACTTTGTCTCCTGATGGTGTTACAAATGGATCTAAAATAAGTTTGACTTCTTCTGGCGGAAACATTAATTACTCTTTAACATCCGCAGGTAATGCAAATACTGCTCTAATAAGACAATTGACGGTAAGCATTATGGCCAAGGCATCAGAATGTCAACACTTAAATATTAAAGTAGATAATGGAACTAATACTGTTGATTGTTATTATAATTTATCAACTGGAGCCTTAGGAAATAATACCAACGGCTTGGGAGCACATTATCCGTCTGGTGTCAATCAAAATGGATTGCAATTCTTATATAAACACATTTGTAATATGGGTAACGGGTGGTATAGATGTATTTTGAGTGTAGAAGATAAAATTACAGTAAACTCGGCTAGTTACACTATCAGTTTCACGCCCACATCTTCAGCATCTTCATTGACTCTAACTAATACTAATGATGGAATATTAATATGGGGAGCTATGGTTGATACCATATTAACAAGCTTTAATTACCATCAGTGTTTTGCTAATTATATAAAGACAACAGGAAGTTCTGCTTCTTGCGGCACAGAAACTTGTTATGTATCAAATAGTAACGCAACAGAAAATAACTTATTAGCAGGATATAGTGCAGATTTTTTTTCAATATATGCAGAATTTACAATGCCTTATTTTTTTATCGGAACAATAGTAGGCACTGTTGTTAGTCTTGGGGCAACATCAAAATACAGCACAAGTAATAGTGCTAGCATGAGAATTAATACTAATGCAAACACAACTGGTTATGTGACATACTTGTACAGACCTCCAGGAGCATCAGCATACGATTTTAACTCCACAGGACCAGTAGCTATTTCTTCGACTAATAATAAAATGATGATCACCAACAGACAGTATGCACCTGTAATGGCTGCTATGAATGGAACTACAGGAACATCGAGCACTAGCTTGGTTTCTCAAAAATTTAATACATTTTCTTTGGGTGGTGTGGTATGTTATAAAAAATTATTTTATATACCGGATTATCTTAACTCATCTCAATTAATATCTTTAACAACATTATGAAAAATTACGAAATACATTGCGTTATATTTGATAAAAAGAATCCTTCAGACAATGATGATATTGTAGAAGAATTGGAATTATTTACAAAAATAGTTGCTAATGACGAAGAAGATATATTAGATATAATACATAAAAATTTTAATATTAAACAAATTTTGGATATCAGGGAGTTATTATGAGTTATAGTAATGGGCCAAGAATAGTAACAGATGGATTGGTTTGTTGTATTGACGCTGCTAATACAAAAAGTTACTCGGGCACAGGAACAACTTGGACAGATCTTAGTAGCAATAATAATAATGTGACTTTAACTAATGGTCCGACTTTTAATTCATCTAATAATGGTAGTATAGTTTTTGATGGAGTTAATGATAGTGCTGTTTTGCCAACAAATTTTTTTTCATTTCCTGCTTTAACTACATTTACAATTAGTTTATGGTTCAAATCAACGCAATCAAATGGGGGAACAATATTTGGCCAACAGTCAAACTCTAGTAATCCGGCTAGTGCTGGTGGATGGGTCCCAGCAGTATACCTTCAATCAGATGGACTTATTAGAATAGAGCCTTTCTGGACTAGTAGCAGTACTAATTTTATTTTAAGTTCTTCTGCTTTAAATGATGGTAGTTGGTGTAATGTCACAACCACATTTGATAATGGAACCAATCAATTATATATTAATGGAGTCTACAATACACAACAAACTGGCAAAACTTTATCGGCATTCCCAGGATCTCCATCAAACTACTACTACATATTAGGAGCTGGACAAGCAGCAAGTAGAAGTTTGGGCACTAATTATTTTTCTGGCAATATATCTACTTTTAATTTTTACAACAAAGCATTGTCATCTAGTGAAATATCCCAAAACTATAATGCTCTAAAAGGAAGATATAATCTATAATTCTATTGCGTAAAAATTTTTTTTAATACAATACATATTGTATTATGGCAAAGTCAGTCACAGAAAATTTATCTGTAAATAATTTAGACTTTAAACAGTCTGTAAGAGCAGCAACAACGGCGAATATAACGCTTTCAGGCACTCAAACTATAGATGGTGTTGCCTTGGTTGCCGGTAATAGAGTGCTTGTTAAAAATCAAACCACCGCTAGCCAAAATGGAATATATTTAGTAAATGCCAGTACCTGGAACAGATCTTTAGATGCAAATGAGGAATCAGAGTTTACTGGAAATTTTGTTGTTTTTGTGGAAGAGGGAACATCATATAAAGATACTGGTTGGATTTTAATAACAAACAATCCAATAACAATAGGCACAACTTCTTTAACATTTACCTTATTATCTAGAGCTTCAGATAGTAGTGGAAATATGTTCTTAATACCAGACAGCACTGGTGATGTGGGAGTTTCTACACTTACTCCAAATGCAAGATTACATGTATATTCTTCAATTAGCGGAGATACTGTTTTTAACGTAGAAGGAACTAATGGTTCTCTGTTTAGTATAACTGATAATTTAACTGGTTCTTTGATGAGTGTAAATAATAATGCTGGTTTACCTGTTTTTGAAGTATTTTCTACTGATAAAGTGGTTGCTGGAAGATTTGGACAAAATGATTTAGTTGTTAATACTGATGGTAAAGTTGGATTGGGTACAGCATCACCTAGTGAAAAATTAGAAGTTAGCGGAAACGTTAAAATAACACAAGCAACAATTAGCACAACAACTGCTACTGGAACACTAATACTAAGTGGTGCTGCAGCTGGTGCAGGTATAGCTGGCAATATTAACGTCGGTGGTACAGTTAATAACTTCACTGGTGCTACAGCAAGCACAAGCACAGGAACTGGAACATTAGTAGTAACTGGTGGTGTTGGTGTAAGTGGAAACGTATTCAGTGCAACACATGTATGCACTGGAACAACTGCAAGCACAACAACTGCTACTGGAACACTAATACTAAGTGGTGCTGCAGCTGGTGCAGGTATAGCTGGTAACATTAATGTCGGTGGTACAGTTAATAACTTTAGCGGAGGAACAGCAAGCACAAGCACAGGAACTGGTACATTGGTAGTAACTGGTGGTGTTGGTGTTAGTGGAAATATTAATATAAATAGTTCTTTAAATGGAGTTCCGGCATCCAATATACCGCCGGCTGTTAATTTATATTTATTCCAAAATTTTAAATAATTTTACTATATTAGTTTAAAATATTTTAATATGAAAATCAGAGGAAATTATGTCAACATCTCCGCAATTTGCAACAACTCCAAGAATAGCAATAGGACAATTGTCGGCTGCCAATACTAACAGGGACGGCACTGGAACTCTTGTAAACATAATAACAGGCGTTAGCACAGGAACAAAAATCCAGGAAGTTGTTGTCCAGGCTACAGGCACCACCACAGCAGGAATAGTTCGTCTGTATCTTTTTGATGGAACTAATAATAGGTTGTTTGACGAATTTGTAGTGTCAGCAATAACAGTAGGTGCCAGCACAGCTGGATTCAGAGTAGCTAAAACATATGATAATTTAACACTACCTAGTGCATCCTGGATATTAAAAGCCTCAACACATAATGCTGAAACTTTTAATGTTACGGCACTAGGAGCAGATTTATGAATAATGGAATAAATGGTCCAAATAAAAATCGAGGAAATACAATAAGTATTGGTACTGCCGCCGGCCGTGTTGCAATAAACTATACATCGGATTCTCAATATCAAAATTTAACTTTAGATGGAACAGCAACAACTTTTGTTAAAGGTGCTGGCTGGCCGTCATTGTCAAACATGGTCACAGATTTAACATTAAATATAGTTGTTACAAGTATCACTTCGGTGACTTGGACCATAGTAAATCATTGGTATAGACAACCTGATTCTCCTTTGCCGGTTGGCACATATGTGGTTTTATTAAGAGCAGTTGGCAATGATGTAATACAAGGACATTACATAGGAAATAAGACTAATTAATATGGCGATCAATTCTTTAACTTCATCAATTCCAAAGACTTACCCAGCAAGTTTGGTTTTAAATTTTGACACCGATTTGAGTGACAGTAGCACGTATGGTCAAGAACCTACTACTTTTGGGGATGTTGGCATAAGTTCAACACAAACAAAATTTGGCGCAAACAGTTGTGGATTCTCTTCCAGTAATAGTAGAATAGATTTTACAGTTGGTAACGAATTTGCTTTCGGTACAGAAGACTTTACAGCAGAGTGTTGGTTTTATTGCACCGATTGGTCATCGGAGCAAGTGCTTTTTGGCATGGGAGATCCCACGGATGGATACGGAATTATGTTGTCAATAATCCCTGGAGCAACATCTAGTTCTGGTGTTACACTTAGATATTCGATAGGGGATGGGACACTTGCCAGCGGCGACACTTGGGCTTTTACACTGAATCCATCTGATAGCGTCACATTGAATGCTTGGCATCATGTCGCCGCCACAAGAGACAATGGCATTGCAAAATTGTATCTAGATGGGGTTTTGATTGCCTATGGAGCCAACACAACAGACATAACGAACGAAAACTACAAATTCACAGTCGGAGGAAGAAGCAATTTCTCTCAATATTTTACTGGTTATATTGATGGACTAAGAGTTGTTAATGGAGCGTCTCTATACAAGGGATCTGCATATATTCTGCCAAATATTCCGCCAAGCAAGAATGCAGTTGTAACACCAAAACTAGATAACCATATTGTAATGACTAGCACAAAATCTAGCGGAGACATAACCGGACATGTGACCACGACGACCGATTACTACACGGTGAGCTGGTGGGACGGAACAAAAACCACCTACAGCAGCGGAGTCAACTTCGGTAGGTCAGCGGCTGGGGGCTCTCAAAACATAACAATCTATCCATCCTTGTCGGATGGCACACTGTCAGGATATTTTGTTGACGTCAATGTTTCAAATAACAACCTTACCCTTGTAAGGCCTCTCTACTCCAGATTCACGGGACAGCCCAGCACACCAGGTTTTTGGAGTTATGTGTACTATTGGGCAAACCCCCCGTACACAGGGTGGTTTAGAAATACATGGATTCCATTTTTTGCGGGGGCGATGCACCAACTAGATGTTTCATCCAACGATCTTGATTCTTCTGCCCTGGATCAAATTTACACTGATCTATCATTTGGAGATGGAGCCGTAAATGTAGCAGATAACACAGGTGGCGATTCTGATGATCCAACTATTGCAACAAACAAAGGCTATACAGTCTATGGGTCACTCGCTCCGATAGTATCTGCCTTGTTCAATTTTGATGGAGCAAACAACAGTACAACATTCACAGACAGTAGTTCTTATAATCACGTTCCTACTAGATATGGTAATACAATAATCAGCACCGCTCAAAGTAAATTTGGTGGCAGCAGTGCCTACTTTGATGGAACTGGAGATTATCTAGGTATTGACACCAATAGCGTGTTTGCCATGGGTGTTGAAGATTTTACTGCTGAGTGCTGGGTCAGACCAACAAGCTGGCCAACTAGTGATATAGGGGCAATAATCGAAACCAGAACCAATAGCGGCAGCGGCGGATTTTTATTGTGGTTGGGCAAAGATGACCATAAATGGGTACTTTATACTAGTGCCAACAACAACGGTACGCAAAGAGTTATTAGCAGTATTGATGAGGCTACTCTTAATGTCTGGACTCATTTAGCAGCCGTTAGAAATAACGGTAAAATGTATTTCTTTGTTAACGGCTCATTGGTGGGAACGGCTGGAGTTTTAGGAGAACCTGATGATCTTTCTCCATCAAACACCACGACATTAAAAATGGGAACCGCTTGTGACAACCCCGGAAACACCCGAATGTTTTACGGCTACATGGATGGAGTAAAAATAGTTAAAGGAAAGGCATTGTATGCTGATGACTTTGTTGTTCCTTCATCTGCCCCAACAACAAGCACATCCTCTGTATCGACAGGAGCAACACGCTTGTTGCTAAATTGTAACGGTAGTAACAATAGCACAACATTCACAGACAGCAGTAGTGATGCCAGAACGGTCACTAGAACAAATACGGTCATTAGCACCGCACAGAGTAAATTTGGCGGTAGCAGTGCGTATTTCAGCAATAGTGGAACAGATGCACTTGCTGTGACAAATACTTTTAATTTGTCAGAGTGTGATTGGACGATTGAATTTTTCTTCTATCTAATCAATCTAGATGGAATATCTGGCAATCCAAGATTGTTCTCTATAGAAAAAACTGGAGAGAGTTGGGGAATATTGCTGTTCGATTCCGCCCCAGCCAGATTTGCCAGCTGGAACAGATTTGGAACAGGCTCAGCTGTAGAAATGTATGATTACACTAATTCTGCCAACAGACAAGAAATTAGTTTGACTACTTGGCATCATTTTGCCATGACTAAAGACAACAATACTTATCGAATGTTTTTCAATGGATACCAGATTGGTATCAAGGCAGCAGAATCATACACCCCTTCAGGAAATGTTGTGATCACAATAGGCGGCTCTAGGTTGAATTTCACTTACAATAAATTGAATGCCTATATAGATGACTTTAGAGTGATCACAGGCAAGGCTTTGTACACCTCTAATTTTACTCCACCAACTTCCCAGCTAACGGTCTATCCATAATGTATTATTATACAACACCAAATTATAGCGTTGCTCTTAATGCCAAGGTTGGATCATCCACAATGGCAAGGTTAATTATTAAGCAGTTTTACCCCAAAGAGCATAAGAAGATAACATACGCAAGGTTTCCAAAGGCGATAACCGAAAATCAAAAGCAGTGGCACTGGATGTGTCCCGGATCACAAACTCCAGATAAGCCTATAGTGCTTATGGTTAGAAATCCAATTGACCGGTTCATCACAGCTTGTCAGCAAATAGCTATTAAACATGAAGATATAGATAAAGCAATTGATTCTTTGCTCAATGATAGTGTATTTTTAAGAACAATAGAAGGGCCTGCCTCAAACAAATTATCTCAACTGGAAATCATAGAAAAGAGAAATGAGAAAAGGCTAGAATTTATACAAAACAGAATAGATAAAAATCTGCCGGTGATGGATTTTAAAAGACTTGGCCACCTAAGAGATGATGTTCACTTTTTCCATCAATATAAATACATTCAACATGAAACACACTTGTTCAGGTTTCCAGATTCTTTGAAAGATTGCATGGAATTTATTGGAATAAAAAATGAACCAATTACAATAAATAAAGCAAAGAGAGAAAAGCCTACTCTATCGGAGGATCAAAAGTTAAAGTTAGAACAATATTATGAGAAGGATATAGAGCTTTTTAATAGTATATATGAATCCGGACAATTAGCATTACCGTAAAAAAAGGAATAATCATGACAATAAAATTTGATTTTGAAAATAATAATATCATCCAAGGATCTCCTCAAAAAATATCCAATCAACTTAAGACTCAAGCTCAGAATGTGTATAACACCATGGTTGCCGTTTTCATTAGGTCGTCCAAGATGTTTTGGGAAAACCCTAATGCCACACCACAACAGATTGCAGAAGCTCTTGGAACAGATGCCAAGCAACTTTTTGAAGTACACTACAAACTAGGACAGTTCATTTCATCAATTAATCCATCGGATATCGAGGAAGTATCTTCTATCATTGGTAATTTCACCATGAATGAAGACGGAACGATAACTGTTCTTCCTAAATCATAATTGTGGTGGATGATATCCAATTTTTGCTTCTAAATCCCAATCAATGTTTTTAACTAAGTATTCCATGTCGGCTTCTGAGATATAGAAGTATTTTATAGGCTTGTATTTAAGAGTTGTGTTTTGATAGAAGTGCCAATTTTGGAAACTAAAATCAACACCGAACCACTGATCGTTCATTTCACGAATCACATGTTCTGGGTCTTTTATTAAATCTTCATACTTTAAATAGTATGATGGATTAGATGTTTTTTTGTAATTCAACCAGTTCTCTATTTTCCATTTTCGTAGTTCCAATAAGTTTTTTGGATTTTCTAAAGTAAAAGGATGTCTATCCATGTTTTTACAAACATTTTGCTCATCAAACATTTTCACTTCTCTTCTAATAAAATTTGAAAATGTTGGTCTTTTTTCCCAGTGTGCCGATTTGGCTCCCTCTAGATGATGTGGCTTTAAATAAAAACTTCTCAACCAGTCAAAAGCATTTCTAAATACGAATACAGTTAGATAATCAATAGATTTGCCGAAGTTGTCTGTAACACTCAAGCTAAAGTAACCATGCTTCCACTCTGGGGTTTCGTATCTATTTACACATAGATTCTGTTCTATTAGTTTCTCTAGGTACACGGTGCCGGAACACCTTTCCCCCTTGACAATGAAAGTATTCAGCAGTTTTTTCAGTTCCATGTTATCTCTCTATCAATCTTGGTTTAAAATAGTGAAGAATATACTACTCGGGTTTAAATACATTTCATACCCTTTGTCTCTTAAAGACTTATGAAAAAAAATATGCTCACATCCAATTGATCCATCATAATTGCCTTCAAGAAAGCACTTTATTTTATAGACAGCTAATCCTCCAAAACAAGAATATAAAGCTAAAGGTTTTGAACCAATATGAGGATGATAGTTGATGAAGCCTCTTTCTCCATTGTTCGTATGTTTTGGTGATGCATTAAAACTTTTAATTCGAATGGCAAATGTGTCGTAATGAGTAAACTCTTTATTGTTGTAACACAAAGAATAAGAACCCATTCCTGCTGATTTTTCAATTTTTTGAAGCCAACTTATGCTGTTGTATATCCCGTCTATAGAAAAACCCGCATCGGCATCCAGGTCTAGGACTAAAGCGTAATCAAAGTTTGAGCACTCTTGCCTTGCCCATTCTAGACATTTGTTTCTATAATCAGCAAGATTATTTGTTCGTCTCCTTGATCTGTCCTTTAAAAATGGCTGTTGATCTGTGTTTAATGAAATTGAAATCTTTGGACTTTTGTTCTCGCTCAATACTTCTTTGGTCAGGTCCACAGAGTCGTTTTCATATATGAAAAACTTGAAGTCTGATGATTGCAATTTTGTAATTTGATCTATGGACTTCTGCAAGTTTTTTTCACAATTTCTTGCCAAAGATAAAACTGCCACTTTTGAATTTTTACATATATCTTTGCCTAACTTTACATTTTCAATATAACAAGACTTATGCTCGTCGCTTGCCCATTCTTCTCCAATAACAAAATGGTCTTGTTTGATATCAATATTTATAGATTTATTTGTCATAACTTAATGAAAGTTAAATTTTTAATATTTTCTATAATAAGTATATTTTATTATAAAAATAGCATATTTCAAGCTATCATTAAAAAATGATAATCAATCATAAATATAAATTTATATTTGTTCACATACATAAAACAGCCGGAAGCTCTATAAGAAATTCTCTTTTAAAACTGGATGGTTCTGAATTTTTAGCACATCACCATACTCACTTGAAATGGATAGACTATAAAAAATATGAAGATTATTATAAGTTTTGTTTTGTTAGAAACCCCTGGGATAGACTTGTTTCTTGGTATTTTGGAATATTAAAGCTTAAAAGTAATAATAATTTACAAAAATATATTAAATCTTGTAGTAATAATTTTAGTGAATTTTTAAACTGTAGGGGTATTATCAAAGAAACAATATATAATAAAAAAATTGAATCTTTTAATACTAAAATTCCTTATTTTAAATCTATTAGTTATAATCAATTAGATTACGTGTCAGATGATAGCGGAAATATTTTGGTTAATTTTATTGGAAGATTTGAAAATTTAAATAATGACTGGAATACTATTTTAAGTAATTTATCTATAAATAAAATTAAATTATTTTTTGAAAATAAAGGCTATCATAAAAACTATAAAGAATATTATCAAAAAGATGATATTAATAAAGTTTATGAAATGTATAAAAAAGATATAGATTATTTTGGATATGAATATGAATAATTTATTTAATATAAATAATAAAAGAATATTATTTATACACATACCAAAGACAGCCGGAACAAGTATCTTATCTTGTTTGAATGATGGTAAAGATTTTAAAATCAAGCATTCTTTATTAAAAACTTACCCGTCTGCAATTCTAGATAGTTTTATTGTTTTTAGTGTTATTAGAAATCCTTTTGATAGATTTGTTAGTCAATGGTTATATCATACAAATTATGATGATAATTTTTTTTCTAAAAAATATGGCAAAAACTTTGATATTTTTTCTTATTTTAATTTAGTAAAACAAATAAAACATGAAACTGTTACTTGGAAGACAATGTCTGAATATTTATTGAATGGTAACAAAAAGATTGATTTTTTATTAAGATATGAAAATTTAAATCAAGATTGGACTAATTTCTGTAAAGAAATAAACTATGAATGTGAGTTAAATGTTTGTAAAAAAACTAACAGACAACACTATAGCAAATATTATACTCCATTTTTAATTTCTAAAATAGAAGAAATGTATGGCGAAGATTTAGTTAATTTTAATTATAAGTTTAAATATGAAAAGGAAGTTTTATGAAAACAGTATCGGTCATATTAGCCAGAGGTGGTAGTAAATCTATTCCAAGAAAAAATATAATTAACATCAAAGGTAAGCCTATGATATATTATACTATTAATTCTTCTTTACAATCTAAAGTGGATGAGACTTACGTCTGCACTGACGATATAGAAATTTTTAATTTGAGTGAAAGTTTTGGTGCAAAATGTTTGATGCGACCACCAGAGTTGGCAACAGATAATAGCCCAAGTGAAGATTCTTTATTATTTTTTGCTGATCAAATAGATTTTGATTTGTTAGTCTTTATACAGCCTACATCTCCTTTATTAAAATATAATTATATAAATGAGGGAATCAATTACATAATCGAAGATTTTTATGACTCAGTTTTCAGTGTTAGTTCAGAGCATTGGCTACCTAGATGGGACAAAGAAATGAAGCCTATAAATTGGCAAACAAATAAAAGGCCAAGAAGACAGGATATGGATGAATGTTTTATTGAAAATGGTGCATTTTATATTACTAAAAAAGAAAATTTATTAGAAAGCAAACTGAGGTATAGCGGTAGAATTGGCGGGGTAGTTATGCCCTATAGTGAAAGTTTTCAAGTAGATTCTTATGATGATTTGGCTATAATAGAAAAATTAATATGATTAAAGTAATTGCTGAAATAGGAATAAACCATAATGGTTCATTGGATATAGCAAAAAAATTAATAGACGCTGCAGTTTTTGCTGGATGTGATTATGTTAAAT
>Ga0208783_10000659_pt1 | contig 21137 bp, 24 predicted proteins | sample DEB19_08_DNA_2_FD_184529 | JGI IMG/M metagenome (GOLD analysis project Ga0208783, IMG submission 184529) | Aqueous microbial communities from the Delaware River and Bay under freshwater to marine salinity gradient to study organic matter... | ecosystem: Environmental > Aquatic > Marine >...
TTAGATCGTCTGCCAGTCCCATGATTCTCCAGTCTAGCGATGATGTAGGCAAGCCTGTCACCATCCTGTGTCCCACGTGGCATCACCCTCGATAGGTAATGCCTGATTTCAGGGAACAGTTGAACAATCTCGTCTGGCAAAGTCAAGCACCTTCTCCAAAAACAGCCTGCTAGCAGGGGTTTTATTCGTTGTGGGTGTGCCAATCTATATGAGAGTCAAGGCGTCCGTCAAGTCGATCCACCTTGCCTTCGATTCGGGTTAGCACCTGCTGGTTCTCAGCGTGTTGTTCCGTGTTCCGCTGGTCAAACCGAGATAGGAACCACATGACCGGCCCGCCAATAAGCGCAACCAATACCGGCACCCACACGGCCTCCATCTGTCACTCGTCGTCTGAGCTGCTACCGGACTTCAACGCACCACCGGCAGCAAGACCTGTCAACGCGCCACCGATAGAGAACATGAGAGGTTCCAGAATCTTCAAGAACGCGGCGTCGTTCGGAGCTTGTTCCATCGGCTGATCGATGAACATGACCGACAGAAGGATGCCCAACACGGTGACGCCAAGAACGCCGGCAAGGGTGAGGATCAGGATGGCTCGGGTGCGGGCCTGCATCTCTTCGTTGCTGAGCCGAGGGCGGGGTTCCTTCGGCGGTTTCGGGGTAGCGTTCTGGCTCATAGGACGATTATACCCTTATTCGTCGCTGTCGTCGGAGTCGTCCAGCATGGCGTCTAGCAGGAAGAACCCGATGCTGATAACGGACAGGTAGATGCCGATTGTGCGGGTGGTTCCCGACAAGGTGATTAGCACTAAGATCAGACCGGCGGCCATCACCCCGGCTTGCAGAAGGCTTTTCCAAAGTTTCACTTTCGCCTCCTTCGGGCAGGGCTAGGTAACGCAGTCGACATGGCGACAGTCGCAGCTACCATTGTACGCCTTTGAGCGACGGTGATAGTAGAACCTGCTGGCACATAGTTGTCGTATGCGCCACTAAACACGTTTACTTCTGATTCAAATTGGCGTTTCTGTTCTTCTGACGCGCCGACCGGCGGTGCTTCGGGGATGTTAGTTTCAACCGGCGGGATCGTCGTCGTCGTCGTCGTTGTTGTTGTTTCCGCAGGTGGGGCATAAGACGAAACAGGCGGGACAGTTGCAGGTTCCGTTGAGGCAACAGTCGTGACCGCAGGAACCGTTGTTGCTGGTAGCGTTGTTGTCGCTTCGGTTGTCGTCGTTGCCGGCAAGGTCGTCGTAGTAGTCGTGCTGGTTGAGGTAGTCGATGAGGTCGTCGAAGTTGTTGAACTTGACGAAGTGGTTGTCTTGGGTGGTGGTGGGGCGGGGAGTGTGGTGGGTGGCCATGTTTCCTCTGGTTGTGTGCTGGTGGTGGTGGTTTCTGGTTCGCTGGTGGTGGTGGTTTCTTCCACCGTCGTCGTCGTTTCCTCGACTGTGGTGGTGGTTTCTGGTTCGGTGGTTGTGGTCGTCGGAACCTCAGTCGTCGTCGTCGTACTAGTCGTCGTAGTGGTGGTTGGTTCAACAGCGACCGTGTTCGGCTCGATCTCGTACCCCGATCCATACCATGCGTCAGGGTTACCGCAACACACACCAGCTCTCAGCCGATAGCGACCCGCTTGCACCGGCACATCCAGCCACGAATCCAAACCAAACCAATCATCATTCGCGGCAACCAACGTGCCGTCCTCCGCATACAACCACAGGTGGCTGTCAATGCCGTTCTGTATGGCGTAAGCCCGAACTTGGAACACGGATGGTTCAGTGAACTCAAACCAAAAGTCGGTTGGGCCGATGACCTGCAACCTGTCTGATGCGTCAGCAGGGAACGCTGACAGAAAGAACAGCGTAAAGAACGGTATGGCACGCCAAAGGCGCGTCACTTCTTAGCGAAAGCCTGACTGATCGCATCCAAGATTTCCTTGAACGCAGCATCTACCTTCGCCGGATCGTCAGCCATCGCAGGGCTGATCTCATAGTGAACCCAGCCCGCTCCGGGTGAGCCGATGGTCGGCTTGTCGTACACCTTCCATGCGGCACGATCACAACGCCAACCGGCACCATGCTTACCGGGCTTCACACGGTTGCCGTAATCATGGATTTCTTCGATCTGCAACTTCTCTGCGTTCGCTTCCAAAAAGTTGATCGCATCCACGATCTGTTTGTCGTTGCCACCAAGATCGCAGGCCCGCCACGTTGCGTGAACGGACAGGCCGGAACCGCCACGCACCGGACGATTCGCATAGATGCCAAGATTCTTCATGCCGAACAGGAACACCATTGTTTCTTGGAATCGTTTGGTGCCTGCACGTGGCTTGTCGGTGGGGTCGGTGTTCCCGGTGTACGGGCGGCTCATGCTGGCTCTCCTGTATTTTGTGGTTCTTCTGGTTTTTGAATCTTGTAATGGATATTTCCTTCTTCGAGGCTAGCGACGATGGCGGCCGCCCAAGCGTGTGCGCCTTCTGCGGTGTCCCACGGGCCGGGGCGATCAACCTCGATGCCGTTGATGGTGACGATCACATGGTTGTCGTCGGTGACGGTTGCTAGGTAGGTGTTCATCGGATGCTCGGTGTCCCTGACGAGTGGCAAAGGCAGATATAATCGGGGGGGCCATTTTTGGTTGTCCATGACGTACCATTTGTCGATGTTTGCGCGTTCAAAACTAAAAGCCCAGAATCATCACTAGCGCAGTTCGGCCCGTATATAAGGTCACTTGTTGTACCGGGAGTTCTATTTGTCCATGATGTCCCGTTTGTAGATGTTTGTATGTCTACTGATAATGACCCATCAGAGCCGTAATGAGCAATAACGGAACTATTAGAAGCGAATAGCCCAGTTCCGCTACTGATATTGAAAGTCGAATTTCTTGCCGTCCAAGTCAACCCGTCGCTGCTGGATGCAAGCGCGCCGGTCGTCCCCGTGTCGCCACAAGCAACCCACACTGACTGTGAAGGGGCATAATGAATAAACGATATTTGAGTCAATGTTGATGTGCGTGATGTCCATGTTCCTGTTGGGTCTGTCGCTGTCCAAAGTTCACCGTTTGAGTTGCCGATAACCCATAATCCGTTGCCCCATGCAACTCTGTTGACAAAGCCAGAACCAATCCCAGTTGTTTTTTGTGTCCAGTTGATTCCGTCAGTTGAATAGGCAACTTTTGCGGTTTGACCCACCGCGACCCAGTACCCGCCCCCGTAGGCAACATGCTTTATGGTTGATGTTCCAAAACTGCTTGTTCGTTGAGTCCAAGTAATAGCGTCGGGGGATGTAGCAAGTTTGCCATTATCACCAACAGCAACATAAAGCGATGTACCGTTAGATGCGACACCATAGATAGGGTCGGTTCCGAAACTGCTTGTGCGTGATGTCCACGTTCCGTCAGCAAAAGTGGTTGATGAACCTGTTGAAAGACCCCCATTGAAACCCCCGGCCACCCACAAATAAGGCAGTTTACCTTTCTTCGCACCAAATCCTAAAGCACCAGCAGAACCATTAGCGCGTGTACCAACAATAGGCATCTGCTACCTCACTTGAACTGTGTTTGCGCCGCGAACACCGTATAAGTCGGAGTTGCCGCGGTCTTTACAATCGTAAACACATACAGATCAACAGACGATGCATTCCCCGCGGTCGGGGCTGTGCCTCCTTGCCATTTCGGAGTCACCGAAGAACCGTCGATTTGGAACGCCGACGGATAATACGCAGTCGTACCATTCGTATTCGCCCACACGACAGTCACCGAATCACCAACCGCCAACAACGACGACAGGGTGGTAGAACTATCGCCACGCACGTTGATCGTATGGTTCGCCGTCGCATTACTGGTGTAATACCAGACGCTCGCAGTCTTCAGATCAAAGTTGATTGTCCCGGTCGCAGCCGAAGCAACGATGTTCCAGTCCTCTTGCAACTGATCGACTGTGCCACCAGTAATGTCAGCCGAAGTGACGGTCGGAGTAACGATGGTTGCGGTATTGATCGTTGGACTTGTCAACGTCTTATTTGTCAGCGTTTCCGTACCAGCAATAGACGCAAGGTTCGCGTCAGTAACCGCCGTATTGAACTCAGCCAACGTGCCAGACACCGTGTTAGAACCAAACGCAATCGTCTTATTCGTCAACGTCTGGCTACCAGTCAACGTCACATCACCAACAGCGTCCCACTTGATACCGTTCGTTTGCGTCGAATCAGCCACCAACGCATGACCATTCGTACCAACCCCCGTACGAGCATAAGCCGAACCGGTATAGGTGAGCAAGTCGCCCTTCGTGGTGAGCGTCGAAGCGACAGCGTTCGCCTCATCCGCATCCGTAGCTGTCATCACCGGGAAGATCGTCGCACCCGACGCATGACTCGCAGCAGTCGTACCATCCACCCCGCGGGTAGTCACCGACAAGGTGGTGCTGGTCGACGTGGTGCGGGTAACAAGGATCTTTTCTTCCGATGCCGTACCGGGCGACAACACCACATAGAACGGATCGGACGCATGATACGGCCAACCCGTATACGCCGCAATCGTCATAGACGTAGCGTTAGAAGCAACAGCCCCGGTAACGGTCGTAGCCGCTGCACCGCCAGCGTAAACTCTGCGTGTATATGCCATCAGATATCCTTACTCGATAGACCTTGCTGTAACAATTGCGGTGCCTTGCCACTCCCAACCCGTGTTGAGAGCTTCCAACGGCACCCATTCTACATTCTCCACGACCACTTCAAAGGTTTCGTCGCCTTCCTGATAGGTGACGATCTTGGAGTCCTGCACCAACGCCTCTAGGAACGTGCGTTCGTCAATGACGTTCTGGTAATACTCTCGGCCCCGGAGGTTCAGTTTCTTGTGGAGGATGACAGGGATGGAGAACACGCGGGCGCGGGTCGGGGCAGCGTAAGCGCGGGCTTGCCAGCGGGTGAGGACAGGGCCGAGGGTGGTGGTGCTGGTGGATCGAGTCAATACCAGTTTGACTGCCACATCGGAGAATCCGACTTGTTCGCACGGGATTGTCTTTTCGGTGTCGCCGGCGATGGTGTGTCCAGTTTGGGCGGTGTACCCAGACGAGTCATGGTTGAGGTAGGGGACAACGGTTCCGTTCAACGGTTCGGTACGCATATCAAACCGCGGCAGGAATTTGCGGTCGGGGACACCCCAACGGTAGGTGCCTGCCTCTACGTATCCTTCGCTGACGAGGGCGGTGTCCTCTTTGTAGATGCCGTCGCCGGACACTGAAAACAGGCGAGTGCCGCTCCAGTTGGCAGCATGAAGCACATCGCCCTGCGCAGTAGCCATCAGATCAGATGCGTACGCCGGTTCATTCACCCCGGTCAGCTCAGACAAATCCATGCGCCCCAAACCAGTCGACGTGCCATCAAAGTTTGACCAGCCATACCACACATACTTGCCGTCACCAGTCGCACAGTAAACCGTGTTTGGGGTTTCAAGGATCGGGCCGACCACAAGGTTTCCGTCACCATCCGAGGTGCAGAACCGGACACCCTTATTAGTGCCAACGATGATATAAGACAGATAACCGTACAAACAATGGATTACTTCACCGATAGGAAGTTCCGCTGCCTGCGTAGGGATATCAAGGGCAGTTCCGTCGGCTTTGATGTTGGTGCGATAGATCAGCGACACCCCACCTGCGTAACCGCCAACGTAAATGTGCTGTTGCCCGCCAGCCGCACCTACCCAGTTGAACTTGGTGTTCGGATGCGTATACAGAACAGCTGGGTTGTTGCCGGATGAGGTGATGTTCCACAGTTTGTAGGAGTCGGTGCTTCGACCGAACGCCATCAACCTGCCCTTCACATATTGCAACTGGTTCCACTCATGGCCGGTGGAATATGAGGTCGCAGCCGACGACGAAGTATCCGTAACATAGATACCGTTACCAGCAAACGAAGCCCAAACGTTATACCCGTCGGTTGTCAACCCCTCGATGCTCGCAGCCGGAGTGCCAGTTACCGTCGTAAAGTTTGAGAGATCAGTCGTATATTTCAACGTCTGCCCGTCAGACACATACAATCTGCCGTCGGTCACGCACATCCGCAGGTTCGTATTCGCAGACGATAAGAACTTGCTGGTTGTTGGCAACAACCGAAGCTCGCCCTTCGTCCACGGATCAATACCCTTACTTGTCCAAAACCGATAGTCCTGTGCGTCACCCGTATCCGCATACTTCTGACCAGAACCCTTATGCCACGACGCCTGCGCGCGACGCCACAAACCTTGCGGGCTGATCGCAGCCTCACCCGGCAACGCCGACTGATCCACAGAATCACGCACACGTGGCTCAAACCCACGACCAAACCGACCCGACTTCACATCAATCAGATACGCATGACCAGACAACGCCACCGGAAACACATCCGGCACAAGCGACGTAGAACCAGTACCCGTATAAAACGACGGCCCACCCGTATATGGGGTAGTGAAATCAATCAGACCGGTGGTAGCCATCGGCTACTTCCTGATACGCAACGGATACTGACGTGCCAAACGTGCAGCCTCAGCTTGAATACGGTCACGACGCAAACGCATCAAACCGGTCATCGAGTTGCCCATCGCACCAGCCGGCACCTCATCAGCACGACGAGTATCACCCTGCGACTCAATAAAGTTACGCTTCACTTCACGACCGGCAAGCATCCTGATCTGCGCCCCAAGAACCAACAAGTCCTCTAGCTCGCTTCCACCGCCAGCCGACACAACAGTTGACGACTCCGACGAGAACGCTGTGTACGGTGCCTTGTACAGCACACGGATCGTGCCGGAACGAACATCATCATCGAACGCCAACACATACCCCGACGCAAAATCAGAGGTAGGCATACCGCGCAAAAACCGAACGTTCTTGATGATCGGATAATCGTCAGCCAAATACCGCAGTCGAGCCTCATAGAAGTCCACGACATCGGTAACACCAGTCAGGTTCACCATACGATCCGAACCGTTATATGACAGGTCAACCGTTTTCATTTGGAACAGACCGTTCATCGGTGATGACAGGTCTGCGAGTTCGCTGTTCAACGCGTCCAACACCATCTTGCGAGGAAACTTCGGGCTGGCTGTCAACGCCGTTCCGTTTGCGTGTGTGGCGGCGGTTGTCCCTCCGTATCCACGTTCGACGGTCAAAGTTTTGCTGGTCTGATTTGCGTCCCAAACGTAAAACAGTTCCGACTCGATCTCGAACACGGTTTGTGTTCTGAGGCTACCCAGATCATACGTCAACGTGACGGTTGTATCGGAGGCGTTGAGTGACGCCGCAATCTTGTTGCGTTCTTCTACGGTGCCAGCCAACAGGGGTTGGATGACCCGATCAATCAGGTTGCCGGCGGTGGTCACTTCTTTTTAGTGGCAGGCTTAGGAACCGGGGGCTTCTTCGACGGGGAAGGCTTCGGCATCGGCGGCTTCGGAACAGGGGGCTTCTTCATTCCGGCTCACCAGAACCCTTCGTATCGGTATCCATGATGCGCGAAAGAAAACCAGTACGATCAGGTGCGCCATACTCAGCCATCTTCACCGACTCGTCCTCACCCTTTTCGTGGACAGGGCCTTCGGCATACTTGCCTTTCTTCATGTACTTTCCACCGTACTGCATCACTTCTTCTTTCTCTTGGCGCGAGCTTGCTCAGACAATGCGATAGCAACAGCCTGCTTGCGGGATTTGACGACCGGGCCACCCTTACCGGAATGAAGGGTGCCGGCCTTGAACTCATGCAGAACCTTCTGCACCTTCGTTTTTTTGGCAGCCATGCAACCGAGTATACCCTAATAGGGGCTTAGATTTCGGTGACAAGCCCGCACTCAAACAGGTGCGCCAACGTCGAGATCGGCACCTGTGTTTCCTGACCGGCAACCAGCCGAAGGTGATACGCCCCAACATCAACCCGCGCTGACCGCAATACCCGTACCCGAACCTTCTTCCCGCCGGCATCCGTCCACGCCCCACCCTCAACGACAGGGCCGGGAGGGAAAACGTCCATGATGCGGCGAGCTGTGTTATCCCACGACAAATGAAGCGTGTTCTCAAACCTGACTTGCCGTTCCCACAATGGGGGGCGGCCATGCTGGTAGGCGTCACGCATCGCGTCAATCAGTTCGTCCTGTTTCGGTACGAACCAGTCGCCAACTTCCGTGAAATACTGCATCCCTGCCACCCCATACTCCCAACCCAACTGATAGTCAAACAGCTGGTTGAACATCAGATGTCCGGTGTGGGCGGGGGCGATCACCCTGTTCCCTAATGCGATGTTCTGTAACGGGATCAGTCCGAACCCTTCGCCGCGGGTGGCAGATACGAAACAGTCGGCGGTCGCATAAAAATCCCGTTCCTCCTCCACGCCCATTGTCTTTCTGACCACGCGAATATCTGGGCCGAAGTCATACGACTTGGGGTCATCAAGCAAATCGGGGGTGCATTTGATAAGAAGTTCGCTATCTGGCAGGTTCGCGGCACGGAACGCCTCAATGATCTGCACGATCCCTTTGCGTTTCCAACCTGACCCGCCGGTAATGAACCGAAACTTGTCGTTGTCACCCACCTCGACAGGATGCCAAATGTTGTGATCGATGCCTAATGGGACGACGGTGATGTTGTCGTGGAACCGGGAAAACAGTTCGGCGTTCCAGTCGCACGGAACCATCAACAAATCAAACATCCTGATAGATCGCGTATACCGGTCGGGGATGTACGTGGTTTCCCACATGGTCAGACAGGCGGTGCGTTGCCCCTCAAACCAGCCTTTCACCATGTCCGGTGGGATCGCATAGATCGCAGCTTCAGACCGCAAATCAAACGACACGTGTTTCGCTAATGCGTCACGGATACAGCCGACCATACGCCCGTAGCCGACGTGCGGGATGTCAACCCCGTCTAGATGGTACGAGTTCACACGTGGCCGGACTCGACTTGGAATTCGGTTTTCGCGCGAGCCTCAACATACGCCGACCCGTCAATCTTTTTCGGTTGTAAGCCGTCCTTACGTAACCGCTTGTACGCGTCCATGTCTTTATCCCAACGGCGTTCAGTCTCATTGATCTGATGGGCGTGACTGCGGCGGGTGGGCATCGCATCGGACGACACAGCGATATGGCTGATCTTGCAACCGAAACAGCCTTCAACATCTAGGTTCGGATGGGTTTCTCGATGTTTCACGAAATGTAACTCCCGTAGCCGGCGGCGGTCAGAGCTGATGCTTCGTCGTCGGTGATGTCGTACGAATGACCACCATAATAGGCGATTGTGACCGTATCCCAATCTGACGGATCGTTCTCCGTATAGGAACCGTCGGACAGTTTGAATACGTTACGACCACGTGGTAGCGACTGGTAGTGGCGTAGCAGATTGTAGGCGCGACGCACCGACGGACTGTTCGGCAGGTTCACATCAAAGTCGGACAACGCATGGAAGTTGTCGGTCGGGGGAACAAATGTGGGCATCAGGTCACCGTATATCCTGCCGCTACCAGATCGGCTTTTTCTGCTTCTGAAACGAAATGCTGATGACCGCCATAATAAACCTTGTCAACCAATGTCGGATCAAGAGGATCGGTGTTGGTGTAGGTGCCGTCGTTGAGACGGAACACGTTTCGCGCCCGGTTGCCTCGCGCCAGTTTGGACAAGAACCACGAATCCGCAGATGGTTCACGCCGATCAGCCCACGCAAACTGGTCATCTGCCGGCGGTCGGAAAATCAGACTCTTAGACCACACAGCCAACTCCGAACCCAACCCGGAACCGGTTGCCGTGTTCGACAACAATTTGCCGCCAGTAGCCAACTCCGAACCCACACCGGAACCAGCAGCGTCAACCAGCACCACCCGAACACCCGACGCCACACCAGTACCGGCACCGCTACCAGAAGCCTCTCTAAGCCTCGTAACAAGCCCTGTGGCGGCCTGCGAACCTTGCCCGCTACCTGATGCCTGCCGATCATTAGTTTTGCCACCAGAAGCCGATTCCGTGCCAGTACCCGAACCGGTCGCCGTACGCAACACCGTACGCAACCCAGCACCCGATCCTGTGCCGGCACCCGAACCCGTAGCGGTACGAACCACCACACGCAAACCAGACGCAGACTCAGAACCCTGCCCAGAACCAGAACCGGTTGTCTGATGCGTAACAGTCCCCGGAACAATATTCGGGATAGCTGATTCTGAACCTTGCCCAGAACCAGACGCAGTTCGAGCAACCGTCTTACTACCAACAGCCGACTCCGAACCCTGCCCGGAACCAGAAGCCGTAACCGAAACGGTCGCAAACCCAACATAAAACCGTGGGCCACCAGCAAACGCGAAAGTAAAATCTGTGAGCTGATCTAACCGGGAATCAGGCACCCCGGCCCCCTATCAATCGAGGGAAAGCGTCAAAGACGTAATCTGGAAAGTGTCGCCCGCAGTCACCGACGACGACGAAGCCAACGCGCCCGTCCACAAACAGTTACCCGCAGTCGAATTATCCCACAACGACCAATGCGAATACGTTTCCGTCGTACTCACGTTCGTCCACGAAACCGTCGCAGACGAAACAATCGACCCAGATGAAGCCGCCGAAAACGAAACCTGCTGACGAGAAGTATTCGTCGCAGCGTTTGACGTGCCAGCCTCACCGGGATCGCCAGTATGCAACTTCAAATACACCGCAGAAGGGGCAGTCCACGACGCAGTACCCGTCGTGTGATCCAGAATCTTCAATTCGGCGTAGTTTGAAATGCTCATTTCAATCCTTCATTGGCGAAAGGTCGGGGCAGGACACATTGTATCCCACCCCGACCCTTCAGATCGGCGTTGCTCAGGCGAGCGACGAAGCCGACTCGATGCGGCGCAGCGACGCCTCACGGAACCGCGAGTAGCCACCAAGCCAGTACCAGCCGATGGGCTGGAGACGAGCCAACGTGTCGGTCACGGGGCCACGAACGATCTTCGGCACAGAGCCGTTACCGTCGGTGATCGAGTGAGCCTTAGCCAAAGCCTGACGGCCCATGATGTGGGTGCAGTACACCTCGATGGTGCCGGTCGAACCGGAACCGTTCGAAGCGTTCTCAAACACCTTCGCACGGGGAGTCTCGATGAAACGGACACCTTCGAAGGCACCGATCTCACCGTTGTAAATCTCCATCGTGTCCTGATACACGTGCGGGTCACGCCACGACGCGGCACCGGTCTCACGACGAAGGTCGTAGGACACGTCCGGGTGGATGAAGCCCATGTACAGGCCGTTGAACGAAGCGGCGTTTGCCTTACGCAACTGGGCGGTGACCTTGCGAACGTCGTTCGCTTCGATCACGTCAGCAGCGGTGACGCTGGTACGTCCGGTCGGGGTGGTGGTTCCACCGCCGCCGTAGATCACGTTGGTTCCACCGGCAAGAACGTCACGGACGATCTGATCGATGGAGTCACCAGCGTTGTATCCAACAACGTTGGCGGCAACGGTGTCCACGTCGAGGAACGAGGTGCCACGAAGCTTAGCGGTCGTGATGACAGCGTTACCGTACTCAGCGAGAGTGACGGTGACCTGCGAATCCGACAACGCGACAGCGGTGACATCGGTCGTTTCCGACAGGGTGCTGGTGGCAGCCGACAGATCGTTGAAGATCGTGAAGGTGACACCCGAACCCGGCATGGACTGGGCGGTGGGCTGGACATCGGCAGCCTGATCGAACAGGAGTTCGCTGCGGAGTGCGAAGTACGCAATCCGGTCAAATGCGACCTGATCGACAGACACCGAACTGGTTTCTGTGTATGCCATTTGGGGGTTTCCTTAGGGTGAGTCCCCCAACCTTGCGGTTAGAGGGAAGCTTGGGCTTGACGCATTTCGGCCAACAGCGACTCAACCTCAGAAGGCGACTTCGCCTTATTGATTCGAGTCACCCAATCCACAGGGGCTTCCCCGGCAGTATTCCCAGAAGCGGCTTGCGTGGTTCGATCCCACGCCTTCGCTTCGGAAGCCACCTGAGCAGCCTTCTGATCTTGGATGATTTGAGCTTCGATTGCTGCCTGCCTGATCGCATCCGGTGTCAGTTCTCCGTCGTAGCCCTTCATAAAGTATTTGGCGACCGGAAGGTTCGGATCAACTCCGGCTTCCACAAACGCCAACTTTCGGGCGGCGGCAGAGGCTTCCTCAGCCTTTGCTTTCAGCGCAGCATTTTCAGCTTCCAGTTGCTTCATCCTCTCGCGAAGAGGGTTACGCCCAGAGTCCTGACTTTCATCGAAGTCCATGCTGTCGTCCATATGTACACTCCTTTGCCCAAGTCACCCACGGAGGCATGGGAGACCGCTGCTTGCTCCCCTTGCGGGGGTTCCTGCCTATTGGCATCGAGTTGAGTATACCAGAATAGTTGTGGGATGCAACTATTGAAGTCCGGTGACCGTTCCACCTTGTCCAGCGAACCTGCCGCCAGCCTCAAACGCGGCTTGCCGTTCGCGTTGGCGTTGACGGATGCGTTGCTGTGCGGCAGCTGACTGGCCGAAGATGCCGGCGATCTGTTCCTCAACACCGATGGTTGTTTCGGTGGTTCCGGCTAGCGGGTTGAACAGTTCTTGGCTTTGCGCGATGGTCTGGAATCCTTGCTGTGCTTGCTCTTGGGTGACGCCAGCGGTAGCGAGCTGTTCGGCTTGACCCATTGTAATTTCTTGACCGGCCTGCAACTTGGCTTGTCCGGCGATTTGTGCGGAGCGAGCCTGCCGTAGCAGGTAGGGGGTGGTGCGTTCGGGGTCTAGGAAGTAGGCGGCCAGTTCGCCGTCTTGTAGTCCGTACAGTCGACGCATCTGAGTTACAACTTCCGGGTTGGCTTGCGACACAGCAAGGTAGCCGTCGTTGATGCGGGACGATAGTTCTTGTGCGGAAACGTCGCCACCGATTAGGTTCGCTAGGTCGTCTGGCTTATCAAACAGGTTGGCGGGGATGGCTGCTGACCGCATGATCTGACGGTAGGTGTTTTCCATCGCCAAATATTCGGCTTCGCTCAGGACGTTCATTCCAGCATTTCGCCGCAGTTTGTTGCCAGCAAACCTAGCCCAATAGGTTTCCCCGGCTGTTCCTTTGTCTGATCGGATGCGGGAAAGGATCGCTTCGCCAGACATCAAATCTTCCTTGAAAATCAGATCGTTGACGAACTGTGTTAGCGGTTCCAGTCCGTATTGAGCAAGAAGATCGGTAATGACTTCTTTTGCAGATTGCTGTTGCTGCCGTTTTTGTTCTTCGGCTTGCTGTTTCAGATAATCGATGTATGCCTGTGTTGCTTGATCGGCGGGGACTTCTTCAACGGGTGCTTCACCAACCGGAGTGTCTGCATTAGCAGGCCCAAAAATGTTTGGCTGGTCAACGGGAACACACTTGCCACTTTGAGGATCCCACTTTGTTCCCGCTGGACAACTTGGGCGCGACTGAGCATTGCGTTCATTTTCGCGCGCCTGACGTTCAGCTTCAGCGGTAGAAATTTCACCACGCATTTGACGACCAAAAATTTCAAGAGCTTTGTCTCGCTCTTTTTGGGTCATTCTGTCGTAAAGACTATCTCCTGCGGCCATTATGCAGCTCCAAACGCTTTCGCCAAATCATTGACAACTTGATACGCCTTATCGCGCGCACCATCCGTATACTCATAACCAAACGACGGATTTGTACGCAGATAGTCAGCCCATTCACCAAACGACATTTGAACTTGCTGACCTTTGCTGTCTTTCATCGTGAACGCAGCAGCCCACTTCGGATCGGTGAAATCCACCTGCGACGAAGGAATCTCCAGAAGGTTAGACGCCACCTGCGCGTACGGATCAGTCATCTGATTGAACGTCAACCCTCGATCAAACCCGGACGACAACGACGGATATAGATTCTTAGACAGGTCACGAACATACGCTTGGAACGACGCCTCATTTTCCTGACCCGAAGCAATCTTCCCAATCCATTGATTCACCGCAGTATCCGACAACGGCACACCATAGTTAGAAGCAATCGCCTTCACCGTCTGACCGTAATAGCCCTGACGCAACTGCGACACACCGGACTGCGACCGCATCGCTTCCATACCAATAGCGTTTGTCGTCACCTGATCCGACCAGCCGAACTTCAACGAATCCTCAGCTAGTTTGGTAATCGACGCATCATCAATACGGATACCGAGCGTCAACGCTTGATCTCGCAACGAGGCAGTCTTGTTATCAATGACGGTTTGCAGGCTGGCTGGATCACGAACCTTTTGTTCTTCCCACGCACGGGCCGAAGCGGTCGTCGTTTTCCACCATGTCGTCTGCTCTAGTTCATATTGGAATTTGTCGTCACCCCAACCACCGGACATCGCTTTGCCGATGAGGTCGCGGAGTTCGGGGATGTTCTTGATGACTTCGTAGTAGCCGCCGTATAGTTCGATGGCTGCTTGTTCCCATGCTGGGGGTGTGGTGGGGGTTTGTGATGCGAGCCACGCGAAGTCGATACCGGCGGGCAGGACGACTGGCTGACCGGTTGCCGGGTTCGTAACTGTCATGCCTCCACCAGCAGGGGCGGTGCTAGCAGGAGCCTGTGTTCCGGCAGGAGTTTGTGTGCCGGCAGGAGCCTGTGTGCCAGCAGGAGCCTGCGTAGAAGGGGGCGTAGTTGGCGGCATTACCGGAGTCGTCGGGCCACCCTGAGCAAGCGCACCGAAATCAATACCGGCCGGCAACACAGGCTGACCGCCACCAGCCATCACACCCTGCTCACCACGCACCGCAGCAGAAACAGCCCCAGTAGGAGTAGCCGTTGGTGTTGCTGGTGGAAGCAAGGATGACGGAACATTCGCAGCATTGGCAGACGGTCTGCCCTGCGAACCGGTCTGAGCTGGAGTTTGCGCCTTAGCTTTCGCTTCACGTTCAGTAACAAACACCACATCAATCGGCTTGATACCAGCCTGATTACCGGCAGTCGCAGAATCAATATTCTTTTTCAGTTGCGACTCAACACCCTTGTAATAATTCACCCACGACAACACGTTCTGATACTGCTTCGTATCCGTAATATTGTTCAGGGTTGATTCAAGACCGACACGCAACGCTGCAACAGCCTGAAGTTTGTCACCATATTCTGCGATCTGCGGAGCGAACTTCTCATACTGGGCAGTTTCGCGGGTAGCCGACATCCCAGAGGTTTGCTTCTCAATTTCAGACAAACGCTTCTTCTGATCTGAAATCAACTGGTTGCGCCGAGCAGACGTAATCTTTTCGCCGTTCCACGAAAACAGTCCTTGACCGTCGGCTTTCAAACCTTCAAGCGCGGCGATATTTTTCTTAGCTTGATCTGCTGTGAGTGGCGCACCAGCACCCGGAGAAACCGTCCCTGCCGTCTGAGTTTGCTGAGGAGCCGTCTGAGTTTGCTGAGGAGCTGTAGTGGCAGATTCAGAAATGACCACACCACCAGAAACAAGTTGGTAATACCATTTGCCATCAGACTTCAACACATAGCGACCGGGGCCGGCTAGTTCAACAATCTGGACAATCTTATTGTCGGCCATCATCGTCCTCCGGTGGCACTAAAAATCTTGTTCATCAACCCCAAAAACTTGTAGCCATTAGCCTCAGTCGGAGCGACCTGCTGAGCAAACCCCTGAGCAAACACATCCGGCGACGGAGCCTCAGCAAACGTCCCGCCACCCATCGCAGCCTGCTGAGCCTGAACCTCACGCTGCTGATACGCCGACACAAACCGCGTCGCCTCATCCGTCGTAAACTCTCGACCCAACGTTTGCTTCGCAACCTGATTCGCAACAACCTTCAAATCCTCAGCAGCCGACACCCGGAAACGCGGACGATACGACCCGCCACCACCGCCACCACCAACAGGGTTCTTCTGCATCTCCAACAACGCCCGCGAATTGGTGACACCAAGAGTATTGGAATAATCCAACCACATTTGGATCGCACGAATATCATTTTCGTAGACGCGTCTACCACCATAGAAACCGCTGTTATCGAGGATGTCCATGATCTGTGCGCGACGATCAGCCTTCATTGATCCCCACACATACTTGGCGTAATCTTCGCTGGTGTCATACGCACCCTGATTCGTCACTCGATTGTTCTCATCAACAAGATTCGGGCCGGTATAAACACCCGTTCCACGTGAACCCCTGACAACAACCCGTGATGGCATCGGATATGCCTGCTGGTCTTGTGTTCCCAAAGCAGCGATTTGTGACGCGTAATAATCTTGAATATCTGCGGAGGTTGAACCCTGTCCGGTATTGCCTGTGTCACTCATGGTCATTCTCCAGCATCAACATCAATTTCATTGAACAGAATACGATCATACAACCGTTCAAACTCTGGGTAGCGGCGAATGATCTCGTCGGCTGCTGAACGCAACAACCCTCGAAGATCAGCAACCTGCTTGCCACCCAAAGTTGTGAACCCGCGACTAAACGCCTGATTCAACGCCATATCACGAATCTGCAAATACGCTCGTGCGCCCTCAGCAACAGGGTTACCGTCCAGCATCGAGTCAAACGCCGCCTCATAAACCTGCTGAATCTGACCGGGCAGTTTGTTGATGTCAACAGGCGAGGTGCCGAAACCGGGGAACAGTTTGATGAGTTCTTTACGTGCGCCTGATAAAACCTCACGCTGATTTGCGTTTGGGTTTGGGCCAGCGTCGCGTGTCAGGTTGCGGTACAACGCTCGACCGACCTGTGCTTGTGCTTCTTCAATCAGTTCGGAAGGCTTTAGTTTGCGCCGTTCGCCCGTTCTGAGCTGACGCAAATAAACCTGATAGTCAAAGTTTTCTCCGACTGGCGCAAAGAACCCGGCGACATCACCATAGGTTGAGAACAGCTGTGGGTTGGATCGTTCAAATTGACCGAACTTTGTGGAAGCGTCCAAACCACCAGCAATCGCTTTGGACTTGCCGGCGACATACAGGAACGCGTCGTCACCAAACGTGTTCAAGAATCGTTCAACGGCGGTGTCATAATTTTCGTCTTGCATGACACGGAACGCTTTGGAAATCTCACGGGTGAACATATCACCCTTGTAGGTTTCCACTTTGAAATCCACGTCAGGTCGAGTTGGGCCGACAAACTGTCCTAATGCTCGCATCATCAGCAATGTACGCGCCCGTCCGATAGCGTCTTTCTGGAGTCGATCTTGGTCGTTTGCGTCGGCAAGGTTATAATCGCCGGTCTGTTCCAAGACTCGCATCACATCAACTGTGATATCACCCAACAGTCGATCATTCTCAGGGTCGCTAATTGCTGATCTAAGTTTTTGCGCCCATGCTGGAAGAATTGTTAGTTGCGGTTCACCATACGGCGCAACAAACTTCATTATCCAATCCGCGTTAGGCTTATTGCCTAAAACTTTAGAAGCCGACAACTGAACAAACGGGCCAACACCCGGCAAAAAGTTGAAACCCATCGTCAACGTTTTCGCTGGCGCAAACATCGTTGTACCCGGAGTAGCCAAACCAGCAGCCTGCAACCCCGCACCCAACGCAGCACCACCAGCGGCACCACCAGCAAGACCGGGCAAACCACCCAACGCCAAACCACCCAACGCACCGATACCACCAAGCCCAGACACCAAAGGGCCAAGCTTGTCAGAGAACGGATAGTTGAACACGTACTCGCCGGTCGTCGGGTCTTTCCAGAAGAACCCTCGACCGTCAGCATCAGGGTCGGCGTCACGCAAACCTTGAACCGAAACACCAACCTTACGGATCGCCTCAGGATTGGTCAGGGCGATCTTGCCCCAAGAGTTCATCACTTCTGCCCATGCGGAACCGAACGGGGCGACGATACGAAGAATGTCAGCGAAGTTAGATTTTTCGGATGCGTTGTAAAACAGTTTTTTGGTTTCGTCCAACGCGAAACCTTTAGCGTAACTGTCCAACTGATCCAACGACAATCGACCTTTACCGGCAGGAACAGCACCACTAATACGCTTCATCATGTTTTCAGCAAGATCAGTATTTCCAACATATCGAGCTAGCCAGTCAACGTTCAGCGTCTTACCTTCTGCGGTTGCTGCTTTGCGTAGGTTGTTCAATACGTTCTGAAAACCAGCACCATCTAGTTCGTCAAACAAATTGTCGACTTGCTGATAGTAGAACTGTCGGAACGCGGGTGATTGCATCAAGTATTTGGATCGCTTGGGGTATAGCGACGAGAAGAAGTAGTCGGTTGTTTTGTTCCAACCGTCAAGCAGTCGACGTACGTTCGGGTCTTTGCCGGCGAGTTGCATCAACTCGTCTGATTCAATCCGATATTTGTACGCTTGTTTCAGATCGGCACCGGAATCAACAAGGCTTTGAACGGCGTAATCCCAATCTTTGTCGTATCCGATACGTGCGCCCGTGTTGTCCATTTGGAATACGGAACGTACCGTTCCGTCTGCCATTTCGAACTCTCCGTCAGCGACGGCTCTAACGAGAAGCGGATTATCGCGTGTTGTGTCCTGCAGCCGCTTGGCTGCGTAGTCCTCAACGAACGATTTGATATTGAAATCATTGAATGTTCCATCGGCTTTGATGATTTCAGCTGACCCAACAACTTTCTGGCCGTTCGCATCTGTGAATGTGCGGTTACTCCAGCGACCCTGCAAGTCCCGCAAATATCGTTTGCCTTCGGTGGTTGATTTCAACGCATCAATAATTTCGTCTGACGAAGAACCCTGCGCTAACATACGAGTCACAAGATCGTCGTGCAACAAACTGATCTCGTCTTGAATACCCTTACGATACTTAGACCCGCCGCTACGTCGAACAAACTCCCAATTCTTTGTAGCGATCTCGCGGCGTGTACGCGATACCGGGTTCATTCCTTCGCGCATACCCTGACCGACAGCATCAGCGAACTCGTCAGCAGAACGTTCCAACGTTGTTTTAGCCAATGCCGGATCAAACGCTTGTCCCAACAGATCGCCACGAAAACGTTTGTATGCCGCAATCTGAATCCATTGAACCGGGTGAAGCGCACCACCCTTCATGCCAGACTTCAACGACAAACGCAACGCCGAATCGGTCATGTTACGAAGCGCATACCCGCCCGTCATCAAAGTGATCGGACGCCAAATTTCCTGTTGGAAAGCCTCCAACGCAGAGAACGGCATACGCAACTTGCGATAGTTCTCTTGGTTTGCTAACACCTTACCTTTACCATACAACCAGCCGACGTTGGACATCATGCGTCGAACACGTCGCGGATCGGGAAGAATCAAACTGAGCTGACGCAACATTTCTGACTGAAGTCCAGCCGTTGCCAACGGAGCATCAACAACCGTGCCATCCTGCAAAATGATCTTGGCACCATAATTAGTTGGATCACCAAGATCGTCGCCGGCACCATACACCGCTTTGTTTTCGGTGAACTGTCGAACACCAGCCATCAGATCAGAACGCGCAGCCTCAGGAACACCCATCGCATCAAACGACTTATTCATCACATTCTGGAACTTGCCCATAACAGCAAACACATCACCGTTAGCGTCGTTCAGCGCGCGAGTAAAATCCTCAACCAAAGCAGCCCGCTCATTGGGGTTCACTTTCAACAACTTTAGGTAGTTGTTCATGTTGCGAACAGATTGAGCAGAATCGCGAGGATTACCACCTTGCAAAACAAGATGCTGACCGGGAACCGAATCCATCAATTTCGCGACACCCGACTTTCGAGCGATCCACGAACCCTTCATAGAGGAAGTGACATCATCCAATCGAGAAATGTTGATGTCATCAATAGCGCGAGGCCCGGAAACACCAAGCGAGTTCTCCAACATTTTCAACGCTTTGACTTCAGTATCCGCATCAACAACATCAACCCAAAACTTTGGGTCGTCAACATTCGGGAAAATACGCATCGCCTCATCAATGTTTGCGATCTTGGCAACACGCTGCACAACTGATTTGCCTGAACTGCTCCGCAACCAGCCAGACACTTTCTTCACATCAATAACCGCAGACTCGGCCTCAGCCAAACCAGCAAGAGTACGCAAACCAGTCGCAGCAGACGCACCCTTCACAGCACCCTTGACTGCGCTGAGACCCGGAACAGAAGGAACAGCAAGCGCAACAGCAGCGTCCGTCAAACCAGAAAGAATATTGTACTCGCGCGATCCCGGTTGAAAGATCGTTGTTGCTAAACCGCGACCGATAGTGAAAGCGTGACCATCAATTTCGCCTCGATATTGGCGGGCGCGTTCAGCCTGCAGTTCAGCGGCACGACCACCCATAAACCAGCCTTCGCCGGCCACCTCATCATTAGCGATCAGCGTTCCAATATCAGTTGAAATGAACCAGCCGCTTTGACCTTTTTTGTTGTCAGTAAACGGTTGAGCCACCAAACCAACAGCGGCTTGCGGAATAAAGTTCAAACCGGCCATCGTCCAACGCGACGCAGTTTTAGCCTTACTAAAGGTGCTTTCCCACCACGACTTCTTCTTCTGTTTCGGCTTCTCCATAGCCGCCCACTTAGCAGCATTAGCCGAAGCAACCGAAATAATCCTGTCAGCAGCCTCACGCGTCAACGCACCCGACACAACCGCCTTCGCAGTCGACAACACCGTACCCGGCGCAGCGTACGGATGCGTACGATAAATGTCGCCAACAGTTTGAGCAACCTGCGGAGAAGAAGTAGACCGATACTGTTGGGCGCGTTGATCGATCTGATTCAACTCATCAAACAGTTGATTCTCTTCCTCAGGTGTGAAATCCCATCCCGACATCAGGAACCAATACCGTACTTAGAGATCAAATCAGCAAGATCATCATTCGGAAACATCTGATACAGGACACGGAGTTCTTCCATCACATCATCCTGCGGGACGATTCGTGGCATCAAACCAGCCTGTCGACCGTTCGGGCCGGGGCCGAAATCGGCACCAGCAGTAATCGGTTCTGCGGGGCGTTCCGTCGGGCGAAACAACGGTTTCGCACCCGGACGAGGAGCCGCCTGCTGAGCAGCCGCCTGCTGTGCTTGCACCTGTGCGGGGGCAGAACCCGGAGCGACAGCCTGCTGAGCAGCCGCCTGCTGCGCCGCCTGACCATACGTCTGCCCAGTAAACGCAACCTGACGCGTCGCAGGGTTACGAAGATCGGAACGATTCGGATACTCAGCCAACTCAGGCTCCTAACTGTGCGAGAAGCGACTCAATACCGCCACCACCAGCCGGCGGGCCAGCC
>Ga0208783_10000662_pt1 | contig 21105 bp, 16 predicted proteins | sample DEB19_08_DNA_2_FD_184529 | JGI IMG/M metagenome (GOLD analysis project Ga0208783, IMG submission 184529) | Aqueous microbial communities from the Delaware River and Bay under freshwater to marine salinity gradient to study organic matter... | ecosystem: Environmental > Aquatic > Marine >...
TGAAGCTCAGCGCCGCCGCTGCCTCGGCAACGGCTGCCTTCGGGCAGGCCCGCGCCTTCGCCGCGGGCTCGCCGCTCGCCATGCAGGCCGCATGGATCAACGACGCCGAATTCACCGGCTATTTCGTCGCCATCGACAACGGCTACTATGCCGCCGAGGGGCTGGATCTCACCTACATGCCGGGCGGGCCGGACGTGATTCCCGAAAGCACCATCGTCGCTGGCAAGGCTGACCTGGCGCTCACCACGCCCGACACCACGGTGCAGGCGATCGTCAACCAGGGCGCCAAGTTCAAGATCATCGGCGCCCAGTACCAGAAGAACCCCATCGGCATCGTTTCGCTTGCCGGAAAGCCGATCAAGGCGCCGCAGGACCTCGTGGGCAAGACACTGGCGGTGCCCCCCGTGAACGTGATCTCGGTCGAAGCAATGTTAAAGCTCAACGGCATCGACAAGAGCCAGGTCAACATCGTTCCCTATGCCTATGATCCGACGCCGCTGGTGAAGGGCGAGATCGACGCCTCGCTGGACTTCACCACCAATGTTCCCTTCACCATCAAGCAGGCGGGACAAGAGGCGACCTCCTTCCTGCTCTACGAGTTTGGTTTTACCATCTTCAACGATACGGTAGTGGTGACCGAGGAGACACTCAAGTCCAAACGCAAGGAACTCGTATCCTGGCTGCGCGCCAGCCGGAAGGGCTGGGAAGAGAACTTGAAGGACCCGAACGTCTATCCGGCCAAGTTCGCCGATAGCTGGTTCAAGGGCACGGGCCGCACCGTCGAGAACGAGATCTACTTCAACAACGCCCAGAAGCCGCTGATCGAATCCCCGGCCGGTATCTTCTCGATGACGGATGAAGCCATCGAGAAGAACATCGAGGCCCTGGCGCAGGTTGGCATCAAGGCCACCAAGGACATGTTCGACACATCGCTCCTGGCGGAGGTGTGATGGCAGGCGACCGGAGCATACGCCTCCGGGAGGTCAGCAAGACATTCAGGACGCGCGGTGAGACCTTCACCGCGCTCCAATCCGTTTCACTCGACTGCGAAGCCGGCTCCTTCACGGCGCTTATCGGCCCTTCTGGGTGTGGCAAATCCACCCTGCTGCGGCTGGCATTGGGCCTCGATACCGCCGACACGGGGTCCGCGGAAATCGGCGGCCTCGCCCCCAAGGCAGCGGCCTCGACAGGGACGACCGGCGTTGCCTTTCAGGACTCTGCCCTTCTGCCGTGGCGCAGCGCCGAGGCCAACATCGCGCTTCCGCTGGACGTTCTCGGCAAGCGCCGCGAAGACTATGCCGCCAGGATCAAGGAATTGATCGGGCTCGTCGGTCTCTCCGGCTTCGAGAATGCGCTTCCGGGTGAACTGTCAGGTGGCATGCGGCAGCGCGTCTCCATCGCTCGCGCGCTCGTAACATCCCCGGGGGTGTTGTTCCTCGATGAGCCCTTCGGCGCGCTGGACCAGATTCTGCGCCGCCAGATGAACATCGAACTGCAACGCATCTGGTCCGAATCTCGCGCAACCACTCTTCTGGTGACCCATGGCATCGACGAGGCGGTATTCCTTGCAGACCGCATCGTGGTGATGAAGAGCAAGCCCGGCCGCATCGCCACCATCATCGACGTGCCGTTCTCTCGCCCCCGCGAAAAGAGCTTGTTTCAGAGCCCCGAGTTCCACGCCCTGAACGATGTGGTGGCGAGGGCGCTGCATGGCGAGTGAGCATGCACGCCTGGGCTGGCTGCGGAACATCGCTGTTCTGCTGGTCATATGGGAGATCGTCGGGCGCTTCCATCTCGTTGCCTCCGGTGCTCTTCCCGCTCCCAGTGCGGTCCTTGCCCGCTTCTGGGCCGACAAGAGCGACTACCTGCCTCACGTGTTGGCCACGCTCGAGGCAAGCTTCTTCGGTTTCGTCATCGGCAATGCCATCGCCATCGCGGCCGGTATTGCGTTCGTGATGTCGCCGCTGATGCTGCGGCTGTTTCGGGGCGTGAACATCGCACTTTTCGCGCTGCCGCCCATTGCCATCTCGCCAGTTCTGGTGCTGACCTTCTCAGGCATGGCGCCGCGCGTCATCCTCGCGGCGCTCGGGTGCTATTTCGCGACAATGACGGCCACCGTGCTGGGTCTCTCTCAGGCGGATCAGCGCAGCCTCGACGTGGTGCGAGCCTATGGCGGAAGCCGCTTCGACGAGATGCGCTTCGTTCAACTGAGAAATGCCTTGCCATCCATCCTCGGTGGCTTCCGTGTCGCTGCGCCGGCGGCGGTTCTGGGCGCCATTCTGGCGGAGTTCGGTGGCGGTGGCCGCTTCGGCCTCGGCACCTATCTGCTTGGCTCGCTGGGCCGGGCAGACCCGCCGCGGCTTTGGGGCATCGGCCTCACGGCAACGCTGATCGCAGGCCTCGCCTACGCCGCCTTTGCCTTGTGGGGCGCGCGGGTAACGGGCGCATCACGGGCAGTGACCGTTCCAACGTCAGCGCCGCCGCCCGCCGCAGGTCCCGGAAGCCAGATTGCGGTCCTGCTGCTCGCGGCGGCGGCCGCACTTCTTCCGTTGCTGCTCTGGTGGTTGTTGCTGACCATCCTGCAGGTTCCGGAGATGATCGCCAAGACACCGGCGGGCATAATCGACTATCTCTTCATCGGCGGCGGTGCGGAGCAGGCAAGGGCGCGTCTGGTCGCCGCCCTTCTCGAGACGCTGCCCTACACCATTGCCGGTCTGGCGGCGGGACTGGTCTTTGCCCTTGCGCTCGCCGTGCTGTCGGATCTCTTCCCTGCCATCACCCGCAGCTTCATGCCGGTGGCGCTCGTCACCCAGACCATGCCGCTGGTGGCCCTCACGCCGCTCCTAGTACTTCTTCTCGGGCGCGGAACGGCGCTGATCCTCTGGGTAACCATCTCGGTCACGTTCTTTCCCTCCTTCGTCACCATCGCGCAGGGCATGTCCATGGTGCCGCGAGCCGCGCTCGACGTGCCGCGTGCCTATGGAGCCAGCAAGCGCCAGCAGCTGATGCTCATCACCATTCCGGCCTCGCTTCCTTATCTCTTCGCTGCCATGCGGCTTGCCGCCCCGCGCGCACTGCTGGGGGTGATGATCGCCGAATGGCTCGCCACCGGCACCGGTCTCGGCAATCTCCTGAACCAGAGCCGTGGTTATCTCGACTACGGCATGATCTGGACCGTGGCTGTCGTCTCCGTCTTGGTGGCTGTAGCCTTCTATCAGGCCGTGGTGATCATCGAGCGGTGGACACTCTCCCGCCTCGGCATGAAGACCACGGAGTAGACAATGGGTGAGCAGTTGAAGCGAGCCATCCGGCAGGGGCAGGGAGCGGAACCAGCCGATCTGGTTCTCAAGGGTGGGCAATTCCTTGATCTTGTCACCGGCGACCTCGTCGCCTCCGACATTGCCATCACGGGGGACAGGATCAGCGGCACCTTCGGCAACTACGAAGGCCAGCGCGAAGTGGACGTCTCGGGTAAGATCGTGGTTCCCGGCTTCATCGACACGCATCTTCACGTCGAGTCCTCGCTGGTGACGCCGCTCGAATTCGATCGCTGTGTTCTCCGCCATGGCGTGACCACGGCGATCTGTGATCCGCACGAGATATCCAACGTGCTCGGCGCCGAGGGCATAAGCTATTTTCTGGAATCTTCGCTCGCAACAATCATGGATCTTCGCGTCCAGTTGTCGAGTTGCGTTCCGGCGACCCACCTCGAGACTTCGGGAGCGTCGCTGAGCGCAACCGATCTCACGCCCTTCATGAATCATCCGAAGGTGATCGGGCTGGCTGAATTCATGAACTTCCCTGGCGTCCTTCACCTCGATCCAGGCGCGCTTGAGAAGCTTGAACTCTTCGAGGGGTGGCACATCGATGGTCACGCACCCCTGCTTCGCGGGCCGGCGCTCAACGGTTACCTGGCCGCCGGAATTCGAACCGATCACGAGACGACAACCGCGGATGAGGCGCGCGAGAAACTCTCGAAGGGCATGCACATCCTCATCCGCGAAGGCTCCGTCTCGAAGGACCTCCACGCGCTCATTCCACTCATCACAGAGCGTAACTCGGCATTCATTTCGCTCTGTACCGATGATCGCAACCCATTGGACATTGCCGAGGAAGGGCATCTCGACTTCATGATCCGCACCGCCATTTCACATGGCGCAGATCCACTTGCCGCATACCGCGCCGCATCCATTTCAGCCGCTCGGGCTTTTCGTCTTCATGACCGCGGGTTGATAGGACCGGGCTGGCGCGCGGATCTTGCCATTATTGACGGTCTTGCGTCCTGCCGGGTGAGCCAAGTGGTGTCAGGAGGCCGCGTCGTCAATGACGAACTCTTTGCAACGCGGCCCAAGGTGAAGCCGGTGGGCTTTGGCAGCGTCAAGGCACCGGCTGTCAAGCCGAGTGATTTCAAGGTGGCGGGAGACGGCACGTCGTGTCCGGTTATTGGCGTACTGCCTGGCAAAATAATAACCGCACATCTCACAATGAACCTGCCATCCTGCGATGGCGAGGTTCTCTGCGATTTTGTTCAGGACGCCATAAAGGTAGCTGTTGTTGAACGCCACGGCATCAATGGAAACATCGGTCGTGGATTTGTTCACGGGTTTGGATTAGCGCGAGGTGCCATAGGCTCCACGGTGGGTCATGATAGCCACAATATCTGTGTTGTCGGGGCCGACAACTCTGACATGGCGCTTGCGGTGAACCACCTACGCGAGATCGATGGTGGCTTTGTTGTTGTGCGTGACGGTATTGTCCTCGCAGACCTGCCACTTCCTATTGCGGGTCTCATGAGCGACAAGACCTTCGAGGTTGTCCGTGACATGCTCATTCCCTTGAGAAATGCAGCGAAGTCATTGGGAACCGCTCTGTTGGAACCGTTCCTGCAAGTTGCTTTTCTTCCTTTACCAGTCATCCCGCATCTTAAGATAAGCGATCGCGGTCTAGTAGATGTTGATAAATTTCAGCTGCTGTGACCATATATGCTTACGAATCCAATGCTGCACTTGTGATTCCGTCAGCCATCCCTGTGTAACCTCATATTTCAGTGCTTTCATGAGGTTGTGCGGAGCGGGAAGAATTCCAGGGCTTTTCGCTTGAAGTTCAAGCTCTGATGCTCACTTCTGTTGATTTTGTGAGGTTTGACCGGAGAACTACTGGTACAGCGGCCCATGTACATCCAACGTCCCCTTGCGGCATCGAACCCAAAACCGGCAAGCATCGAATTTTTCTGCCGAAATCAAATCATAATGCGCCACTAACTTTGACCTATTGACTCTTATGGGAACGTTCCAATAGAAATCGGAACGTTCCAGTGGAACGATCCAATTCTTGGGAGGTCTATTTGCGGTGGGCACTTATCGGGGCAAGCACGATCGCTGCGGAGTACGTGATCCAGGCGATACGGGCGATACCGGGCGGCACTGTTCAATGTGTGGTGAGCAGTTCACCGAAGTGGGCTGCCGAATACGCCGCCAAGCACCAGATACCCGCTTCGGGGACCGACCTCTCGGCCGCATTGGCTGACCCTCATGTGGACGCGGTCTACATCTCCACAACCAACGAGAAGCACTTTCCGCAGGCGATGGCGGCCATTGCCGCGGGAAAGCATGTGCTTTGCGAGAAGCCGCTCGGAATGACCCTGGACCAGGCCTGTGAAATGGTCCGTGCGGCCGAGAGCAGGGGGATTGTGTTCGCAACTAATCATCACCTTCGCTGTGCCGGCAGCCACCGCGCCATTCGGTCACTCGTTGAAAAGGGCCGCATCGGGCGCGTTCTCTCCATGCGTGTTCACCATGCCGTGTATCTGCCGCCGCACCTGCAAGGTTGGCGATTGAACGACCCAGGAGCGGGTGGGGGCGTAATTCCGGACATCACTGTTCATGACGCAGATACTGTGCGCTTCCACTTGGGTGAGGACCCTGCCGAGGTCGTCGCGCAGATGACCGAATCCGGCTTGGGGCAGGGCGTCGAGGACAGCTGCATGTCCGTGTGGTCCATGCCCTCCGGTATTCAGGTCTTCGCCCACGACAGCTTCACCCATAGCTTTGCTGGCTGTGGTCTTGAGATCCATGGCACCGAAGGCTCGATCTTTGGTCGAGACATCATGACCCAGAAGCCCGTTGGTGAAGTCGAGCTGGTGACGGCCAAAGGTCGTGAGCGGGTGCCATATCCGAATTGCGATCTCTACACGCAGGCGATCATGGATTTCGATGCGGCTGTGGCGGGCAAGGGTCGTGTTGCCGCAGACGGCGTCGACGGTATCAAGTCTCTCGCAGTTGCGCTTGCCGTCAGAGATTCAGCGCGTACAGGTACCAGGCTCCGGGTCAATTACGGTGGCTTCTAATGAGTAAGCTTGTCTCACTGGCTGAAGCAGCGTCCCGCATCAAGGACGGTGCTGTTGTAACAGTTTCCTCGTCTTCGGCCCTTGGTTGTCCTGATCGCGTGCTGCAGGCGATCGGAGAGCGTTTCCAGGAAACCGGCCACCCCCGCAACATCACGACGATCCATCCCATAGCCGCGGGTGACATGTATGGCGTCAAGGGAATGGATCACATTGCTAAGGACGGACTGCTCGCTCGCGTGATCGCGGGCTCCTATCCGTCAGGTCCATCGAACCTGCCCATGCCCGCGATCTGGAAGATGATCGTGGATGATGTGATCCCAGCCTACAATGTTCCGTCAGGCATTCTCTTCGACATGCACCGTGATGTCGCTGCACGCAGGCCCGGTGTCCTTACGAAGGTCGGACTGGAAACATTCGTGGATCCGGTGCGCGAGGGTTGCGCGATGAACGCCAAGGGCGCGGCTGCACCGATCGTGAAACGAACAGAGTTCGGCGGTGAAACATGGCTTCACTTCCCCAATATTGTGCCAGATGTCTGCATTCTGCGGGCAACCACCGCCGACGAGCGGGGTAATCTGACCTACGAGCATGAAGGCGCCTATTTGGGTGGCCTTGAGCAGGCAATTGCTACGAGGAACCATGGGGGGATTGTCATTGCGCAGGTAAAGCGCATGACCGCTTACGGTTCGCTTCGACCGCATAATGTTCGTGTCCCCGGCCATCTCATCGATATGGTCGTACTCGATCCAGACCAGAAGCAGACCACCGAAACACCCTATGACCCTGCCATCTCAGGCGAGATCATGCGGCCCTGGTCAAGCTTTGAACCCGCACCGCATGGCATTGAAAAGATCATTGCTCGCCGTGCTGCGATGGAATTGCGGAAGGGGATGACGGCCAATCTTGGCTTCGGCATCTCAGCCATGGTGCCCTATGTTCTTCATGAAGAAGGCCATGCCCAGGCAGTTACCTGGGCCATCGAGCAAGGTGCCGTTGGTGGCATGCCCCTCACTGGATTTGCATTTGGATGCGCCTCAAACGCCGACGCCTTCATGCCATCGCCGAACCAGTTCACCTATTTTCAGGGTGGCGGCTTTGACATCACGTTCCTGTCGTTCCTTGAGGTTGACGTAGAGGGCAACGTGAACGTCTCGAAGCTCGGCAAGAAACCATACTTGACCGCTGGATGCGGCGGGTTTGTCGACATCACGGCACATGCAAAGGAAATCGTGTTTTCCGGATGGTTCGAGGCAGGCGCCGAAGTGGAACTGACGCCGAAGGGTATCACCATCACGAAGCCCGGAAAGTTCACCAAGATGGTTGAGAAGGTCGAGCACGTGACCTTCTCGGGAAATCGTGCCCGGGCGCAGGGGCAGGAAGTCCTCTACGTAACCGAGCGCTGCGTGATCCGTCTCACTCCCTCTGGCCTCGTTGCGACAGAGATCATGCCGGGCATTGATCCCAAGCGTGACATTGAGGACGCAAGCCATGGCCGTGTCAGGATCGCCGCAGACGCCCGTCAAATGCCCCTCTCTCTTCTGGCCGAGGGTGTCATGGGGTGGACGCCATGAGTGCGGTTCATCTCGAAGTGGTTGGTTCGATTGCCACTTTGCGGCTGGCTAACCCGACCAAGCTCAATTCACTGACGCCAGAGATGCTCGCAGGCCTTGATGGCCATCTCGATGCACTCGACCGTGCCGCTGATGTTCGGTGCGTTATGCTCACCGCGGAGGGCGATCGCGCTTTTTGCACGGGCGCAGACATCAATGCTTGGGGCGATCTGCCTCCGGCCGACTTTGCTCGGCGTTGGGTAAGAGACGGGCACAGGACTTTCGACAAGCTGGCCCGTCTTGCCAAGCCAACGATCGCGGTGCTCAACGGTCATGCATTTGGAGGCGGCCTCGAACTTGCCTCGGCCTGCGATATCAGGGTGATGGCAGGGATTGCGACCCTTGCGCTTCCTGAGACAGGGGTCGGTATCGTCCCCGGATGGTCAGGTACACAGCGGCTGTCACGCCTTCTGCCGGAGCCTGTCCTGAAGGAGATGGCCCTCTTTGGCCGCAGGCTTCCCGCTGACCGGGCTCTCAGTCTTGGGTTTGTGGCGGAGGTGTCGGATGATCCGCTTGCGTCCGCACGAACCATCGCAGACCGCCTCCTTGCTACCTCGCCACGTGCGACCGAAGTCGCCAAATACATGATCCATGCAGCGGTTGGCGAAGATGCCCCATCAATGATCGAGGCTCTTGCCAGCGGCATGATTGCGGCAAGCGCTGACAAAAAGGAAGGCGTTGCGGCCTTCCGTGCGAAGCGCAAACCCGAATTTCCCGGAGCCTGACCAACTGCCATGAACGACCTCACCATCATACGCGCAACAGGACAGAAATTGCCGGCCGACATATTCCACGCGCGCCATTTCATCGATGGTTCGTGGCGTGACAGTGCAGACGGGGCGACATCTCAACGTCGTTCGCCGTCGCATGGGGTCGTCGTGAGCAGGGCTGCAAAGGGTCGCGAAGCGGAAGTCGAGGCTGCGATTGCAGCAGCTCGTCGGGCGTTTGATGATGGTGGCTGGAGTCGCGCCTCGGGAAAGATGCGCGCAACGGTGCTCCTGAAGGCAGCCGACATGATCGCCGACAACGTCGAGCGCATGGCTCTGATCGAAACGTTGGAAACCGGTAAGCCGATTACCCAAGCGCGAGGAGAGGTCTCCGGCGCTGCCGATCTTTGGCGCTACGCCGCTGCTCTGGCTCGAACCATGCACGGCGACAGCCACAACAGTCTTGGGCCGGATATGCTTGGGGTTGTTCTGAAGGAACCCATCGGCGTCGTATCCATCATCACGCCTTGGAATTTTCCTTTCTGGATTCTTAGCCAGAAACTGCCCTTTGCCCTCGCAGCTGGTTGCACCTGCGTGATCAAGCCTTCCGAACTGACGCCCTCCACCACCGTGATTATGGGCGAAATCCTGGCTGAGGCAGGTCTGCCGCCGGGTGTTGTCAACATCGTCCTCGGCCTTGGTCAACCTGTGGGCAGCCTTTTGGCCAGTCATCCCCAGGTCGACATGGTGACTTTCACCGGCTCCACAGCCGTGGGCAGAAGCATCGCCGCAGCTGCAAGTGCCACACTCAAGAAAGTGGCCTTGGAGCTTGGAGGAAAGAACCCGCAGGTCATCTTCCCCGACGCCGACCTCGAAAGCGCCACGGATGCCGTCGCGTTTGGAATCTATTTCAATGCGGGCGAATGCTGCAATTCAGGAAGCCGGGTGATCGTCCACGAGTCGATTGCGAAAGCCTTTACCAGTCGAGTGGTGGAACTATCCCGCAAGGTGGTCTTTGGCGACCCGCTAGATCCCAGAACTCAGGTGGGCGCAATAGTCTCACCAGCCCATCTACAGAAGATCGATGCATATGTGCGCGAAGCAACGCAGGCTGGTGCGGAGGTAGAACTGGGCGGTGCTGCTCTCTCGATAGAGGGGCTCACAGGCGAATTCTACGAGCCCACTGTCGTATCCGGTGTCACACCGGACATGGCCATTGCCCGCGAAGAAGTCTTCGGCCCAGTCCTTTCGGTTCTGACCTTTCGCGATCAGGAAGAAGCAATTCGGCTTGCCAACGACGCATCATATGGACTGTCAGCCGGGGTTTGGAGCGAGAACGTGCACACATGCCTTGAGTTCGCTCGCCGCGTCCAGGCCGGTACAATCTGGACCAACACCTGGATGGACGGTTTCCCCGAACTTACCTTCGGCGGCATGAAGCAGAGCGGACTTGGACGTGAGATTGGTCCCTACGGACTTGACGAATTCCTTGAGGTGAAAACCCTCGCGATGCGGGTAGGCCGCACGCGAACACCTTGGGTGAAGAGCTGCTGACCTCTAGAGGTCGGTGGATTGAATGTCTACGCAACATCATGGGAGGATCCAATGCGTGGTTTTGTAGCAAAGGCACTTACTGCAGTGGCCATCACCGCTCTCTCGGCGGGCATGGCCAAGGCAGCCGACGTGGAAGTCCTGCACTGGTGGACGTCAGGTGGCGAGGCCGCCGCCCTCAACGTCCTGAAGGAAGACCTGAAGAGCAAGGGGATCGGCTGGGTTGACATGCCGGTTGCCGGCGGCGGTGGCGAAGCGGCGATGACGGCGCTGCGCGCGCGTGTCACGGCCGGCAATTCGCCGACTGCCGTGCAGATGCTCGGCTTCGATATCACCGACTGGGCGCAGCAGGGCGCGCTGGGCAACCTCGACGCGGTCGCGGCCGCCGAGGGCTGGGACAACGTGATCCCGTCCGCACTTCAGAAGTTCTCGAAGTATGACGGTCACTGGATCGCCGCACCTGTCAACGTCCACTCCACCAACTGGATCTGGATCAGCAAGGACGCGCTCGACAAGGCCGGCGGCAAGGCGCCTGAAAACTGGGATGAGCTTGTCGTCGTTCTCGACAAGATGAAGGCCAATGGCATCACGCCCCTGGCGCATGGCGGCCAGCCCTGGCAGGAAGCGACCATTTTCGACGGCATTGTTCTGTCCGAGGGCACCGACTTCTACAAGCAGGCTTTCATCGATCTCGATCCGGCGGCACTCGGCGGCGAGAAAATGGCGGATGCCTTCAACCGGCTGCTGAAGCTGCGCACCTATGTCGATGACAACTTCTCGGGTCGTGACTGGAACCTCGCCTCGGCGATGGTCATCAACGGCCAGGGCGGCATGCAGATCATGGGTGACTGGGCGAAAGGCGAGTTCCTGAAGGCCGGCAAGAAGCCCGGTGTGGACTTCATCTGCATCCGCTTCCCAGGAACGCAGGGTTCTGTGACGTTCAACTCCGACCAGTTCGCCATGTTCAACGTGCAGGGTGACGACAAGCAGAAGGCACAGGCACAGATGGCCTCGTCGATCGAGAGCCCGAAGTTCCAGTCGGCCTTCAACGTCGTCAAGGGGTCCGTTCCCGCCCGCACCGACGTGCCGGATACGGATTTCGATGACTGCGGGAAGAAGGGCATCAAGGACCTCGCCGAAGCCAACACAAAGGGCACGCTGTTCGGCTCCATGGCCCATGGCCACGCAGCGCCGGCCGCGGTGAAGAACGCGGTCTATGACGTGGTGACCGGTGCCTTTAACGGCAAGTACAAGGACGGTGCCGAGGCCGCCCAGGCGCTCGCCAGCGCAGTTGCCGCCGCGAAGTAAGCAAAATGGCGCGGGGTGGTTGAACGCCACCCCGCACCCTCAATTGCATGTCGCCGTGTGAGTGATGTCGCTATCCAGGATCAGCTGCAATGAAGAGCCACGCCGAGATTGATTTTCGCACACGCCTGCAAGACTGGTTGCCGAAACTGGTACTTGCGCCGTCGTTCGCGGTGACGCTGCTTTTTGTCTACGGGTTCATCATCTTCACGGTTGTCCTGTCCTTTACGGGCTCCAAGATGCTGCCACTCTATACATTCGTGGGTCTGGAGAACTACCGCAAGCTCTGGGCGCTCGAGCATTGGCACACTGCCCTCGTCAATATTGCCATCTTTGCTTCTCTCTATATCGTCATCTGCACAATGGTCGGCTTGGCACTGGCGATATTCCTCGATCAGAAGATCAGGGGAGAAGGCGTTCTCAGACCGATCTACCTGTATCCGATGGCTCTGTCCTTCATCGTGACAGGAACCGCATGGAAGTGGTTCCTCGACCCGGGCATCGGGCTTGAGCGGACCATGCATCTTTGGGGCTGGGAGAGCTTCTCGTTCACCTGGATCAAGGACAGCAACATGGCGATCTACACCATCGTCATCGCCGCCGTGTGGCAAACCAGTGGCTTCGTGATGGCGATGTTCCTGGCTGGCCTTCGGGGCATCGACAACGAGATACTCAAGGCAGCTCAGATCGACGGCGCGACGAGTTTCCAGCTTTATCGGCGTATCGTCATTCCTCTTCTCAGGCCCGCATTCCTGTCAGCCTTCGTGATTCTCAGTCATCTGGCGATCAAGTCCTATGATCTTGTCATCGCCCTGACCGGCGGTGGTCCCGGGCGCGCCACGGAGTTGCCAGCCACCTTCATGTATTCCTACACCTTCACCCGCAATCAGATGGGGATTGGCGCCTCGTCCGCGGTGATGATGCTTATGGCGATCGCGGCGATCATGATTCCCTATCTCTACTCGGAACTGAAGGAGAAGGCATGATGTCCGCCGCTTCTCAGGAAACAGCTGTCTCGACGGGCCGCATCGCAAGGACCTTCATCTATCTCGTCCTGCTGCTCTTCTCGCTCTACTACCTGCTGCCGCTCTATGTGATGGTCGTCAACTCGGTGAAGCCACTCTCCGAGATTACCGGCGGTAACATGATGGCCCTGCCACAGACGTTCACGCTGGAGCCCTGGGCCTCGGCGTGGTCAACGGCCCAGATCGGCGTCGAGCCCACCGGCCTGAAGCCTTATTTTATCAACTCCATACTGATGGTGGTACCGGCCGTCGCAATCTCCACGATCCTCGGAGCGCTGAACGGTTATGTCCTGACGAAGTGGCGCTTTAAGTACGATGGCATCGTCTTCGGCCTGCTGCTCTTCTCCTGCTTCATTCCCTTCCAGATCGTCCTGATCCCGATGGCCGTTGTCCTCGGAAAGCTCGGAATCGCAGGTTCTGTTTCAGGACTAGTGCTGGTTCACGTGGTCTACGGCATCGGCTTCACGACGCTCTATTACCGGAACTACTACGCCGCGTTCCCCACCGAACTGGTCCGCGCGGCGATGATCGATGGAGCAGGCTTCTTCCGCATCTTCTGGCGCATCCTGTTGCCTGTGTCGGGTCCGATCACCGTCGTGTCCGTCATCTGGCAGTTCACCAACATCTGGAATGACTTTCTCTTCGGCGTCTCATTCGGAGGCACGCGTCAGCCGATGACCGTTGCGCTCAACAACCTGGTCCAGTCTTCGACCGGCGTGAAGGAATACAACGTGCATTTCGCAGGTGCCATCCTCGCGGCACTTCCAACACTCCTCGTCTATATCGTCGCCGGCCGCTACTTCGTGCGCGGTCTCATGGCGGGCTCTGTGAAGGGATAGGTCATGGGTTTTCTCGATATCTCAAACGTCACCAAGGCCTATGGCAATGTGGAGGTCCTCCACCATGTCGACATCTCCGTGCAGGAAGGCGAGTTCCTTGTTCTCGTCGGACCTTCGGGGTGCGGCAAGTCTACGCTGCTCAACATGATTGCAGGCCTGGAGGGGATTTCCTCCGGTGACATCTCGATCAAAGGCAAGGTGGTGAACGGCGTCCATCCGTCGAAGCGGAACATCGCCATGGTTTTTCAGAGCTACGCGCTGTACCCGAACATGACCGTTGCGCAGAACATAACCTTTGGACTGGAGATGCACGGCATTCCCAAAGCTGATCGCGACAAGGCGCTGGCGGAGGTCGCAAAGCTCCTGCAGATCGATCACCTCCTGTCGCGCAAGCCCGGTCAGCTGTCAGGTGGACAGCGCCAGCGCGTCGCCATGGGCCGCGCCCTCGTCCGCAACCCGGATGTCTTCCTGTTCGATGAACCTCTGTCGAACCTCGATGCAAAGCTGCGCGTCGACATGCGAACGGAGATCAAGAAGCTCCATCATAAGCTGAAGACGACAATCGTCTATGTGACACATGACCAGATCGAGGCAATGACGCTCTCGACGCGGATAGCCGTCATGTACAAGGGCTATGTGCAGCAGCTCGGCACACCCAAGGAAATCTATGACACGCCGGCCAACCTCTTTGTCGCGACGTTCATGGGTTCGCCGGCCATGAACATCCTTCCAGCGCGTGTCGTGATGGAAAATGGTGCGCCACATGCGGAGATCATGGATGCGGACGGCCAGAGGCGGCATTTGCGCTTCAGCGGCAATGGCATGGCATCGTGGGCCAATCGGGACATTCTGCTTGGCATCCGGCCGGAGGCAATAACCGATCCTGAAGGGGCTGACCGCAAGTCGGGAAATGTGCAGCAGATACGCAACCGCGTGACCGTGACGGAACCTGCTGGTTCAGACACTTTCGTGACCATGACCCTTTCCGGCAAGGATGCGATCTCGCGAATGAGGGCCGATTCGAACGTGGTCCCCGGTGAAACGTTTGATTTTGCGATCAATATGGACAAGGCCGTTGCCTTTGATCCCGAGAGTGAAAACCGGATCATCGTATGAGTTCGCCCGACGTCATCATCATCGGGTCGGGAATGGGTGGGGCCACTGCGGCCGCCGCGCTCGCGCCAACCGGGCGGAGCATCGTCATTCTCGAACGTGGTGATTTCCTGCGTCCAAGCCTTGCGGATCGAGATGACGCGGCGATCTTCGGGCGCGGTCACTTCCGCCCGAAGGAGGAATGGCTGGACGGAAGTGGAACACCGTTCAATCCGGGCAACTACTACAATGTGGGCGGCAATTCCAAGTTCTATGGCGCAGTTCTGCTTCGCTACCGTGCCGAGGACTTCGGGCCAGTAAGGCACATCGGTGGAACGACGCCTGGCTGGCCAATTGGTTACGAAGTCCTAGAACCGTTTTACCAGCAGGCAGAGGAACTGTTCCGTGTGCGCGGCAAGCTGGGAGAAGACCCTACGGAGCCACCCCATTCCGCTGACTATCCGTTTCCGCCCGTTCCCGATGAACCGCCAATTGCAGATCTGCGTCGGAGATTGATGTCGGTCGGACTGCATCCGTCATCATTGCCTCTTGGTGTTGACCTCTCTCGATGGCTTGCGAACGGGAAGACAACATGGGATGCATTTCCCGACACCTGCGGCGGAAAGATGGACGCCGAGACGGCAGCGCTTACCCAAGCGCTCAAGCATCCGAACGTTAAGCTCATCACAAACGCGCGTGTAACGCGCCTGGTCGCCGGTGCCGGCAGGAGGATTGCGGCCGTAGAAGCCTCCCTGGCCGGCCGGAATGAAACCCTGTCGGCACCGGTGATCGTTCTCGCTGCAGGGGCTGTGCAATCAGCCGTCCTGCTTCTCGGCTCCGCCGACGCCTCGCATCCGACGGGCCTTGCAAACGGATCTGATCAGGTCGGCCGGAACTTCATGAACCATAATTGTTCCGCGGTCCTTGCGCTGCATCCGTTCCGCCGCAATCATTCCATCTACCAGAAGACACTTCAGGTGAACGACTTCTATTTGACCGGTGGTCCGAACGGTGAGCCGTTGGGCAACATCCAGCTGCTGGGGAAAATCACAGGAACAATCCTCGCATCGGGTTCGCCAATTCCACCTGCAATCGCCGGCTGGATTGCGCGCCGCTCGGTAGATCTCTATGCAATGTCCGAAGATCTTCCGAATCCGGAAAGCAGGGTCACCCTAAAGGACGGTCGCATCGCTCTGGACTGGAGACGCTCTAACTGGCAGGCGCATGAGTTACTTGTCAAAAAACTCAAGGAACTGCTGCGAAAGGCTGGCTTCCCGATCGTCCTGTCCAAACCTTTTGATCGGCGTACACCGAGCCACCAGTGTGGAACTGCGAGGATGGGCTCTGATCCGCGCAAGAGTGTTGTCGACGTGTTTTGTCGGACGCATGAACACGCCAATCTGTTCATCACCGATGCATCCGTTCTTCCGACCTCTTCAGGGGTGAATCCGTCACTGACGGTGGCAGCCTTGGCGCTGCGTGCGGCCAAGCACATTCAAAGTACGGAACAGGCTTCATGACAGGCGTAGCGTTGATCACTGGCGGCCAGCAAGGCATCGGCCTGGGTATTGCCATAGCTTTGCGGGATGCCGGGTTTCGGATTGCCGTTGCGTCGCTCCCCCAGCTTGACTCACCGGTCGTAGTTTCGGCGCTGAATATGCTGGGACAGGATGCAGCCTACTTCCCCCATGATGTTCAGGATATTGATGCTGTGCCGCGGCTCGTTGAAGCGGTTGAAGCCCGCATGGGGCCTATCACGACCCTGGTATCCAATGCCGGAGTCCCGGCAAGGGTTCGCGGCGACATGCTGGATCTTGTGCCTCAGAACTTTGATTTCGTCATGAACGTCAACCTGCGTGGGGCCTTCTTCCTTGCTCAGGAGGTGGCCCGGCGCATGCTTTCCCGACAGGCGGCTGACTACCGATCGATCATCTTTGTCACATCGGTCAGCGCGACGATGGCTTCCGTCGAGCGAGCCGAGTACTGCCTTTCGAAGGCGGGTGCGGCCATGATGGCCGAATTATTTGCCGTTCGTCTGGCCAGCGAGGGCATTGGCGTCTTCGAATTGCGGCCCGGAATCATCGAGACCGAAATGACAGCCGGTGTGAAAGACAAGTACACGGCGCGCATCGAGGGCGGTCTCGTGCCTGCGGGCCGCTGGGGTAAACCGTCTGATATCGGTGATATTGTTGTGCCTATGGCGACTGGCCGGATGGCCTTTGCCAATGGTGCGGTCATTCCCGTCGACGGCGGGCTTTCAATCCCACGTCTTTGACAGGTTAGGGTATGGCACAAGAATATGACTTCGTGATTGTGGGTGGCGGCTCCGCTGGTTCAGTGCTGGCGGCGCGCCTCTCTGAAGACACCAGGGTGCGGGTGCTCTTACTTGAAGCCGGTCCACGGGACAGGCACCCATTTTATCACATTCCTGCCGGCTTCGCGAAGATGACCAAGGGCATAGGCAGTTGGGGCTGGCATACGGTGCCGCAGCGCCACATGAACAATATGGTCATACGCTATACCCAGGCGAAGGTGCTGGGAGGTGGCTCCACCATCAACGCTCAGATCTATACCCGCGGAAACGCGCTTGATTATGACGAATGGCGTCAGGCGGGTTGCACGGGATGGTCATACGAGGACGTATTACCCTACTTCCGGAAGGCTGAAGACAACGACACTTGGGATAACCGCTATCATGGAAAGGGAGGCCCCCTTGGCGTGAGCCAGCCATCCGCCCCGCTCCCAATCTGCGAGGCGTATTTTGCTGCTGCTGCCCAGGTAGGAATACCTCGCAATCCCGATATGACAGGCGAAAAGCAGGACGGTGTCGGATACTACCAGCTCACACAGCGCAACGTGCGCCGCTCGTCTGCCTCCGTGGCATATCTGGCGCCAGCCCGTGATCGCCAGAACCTCACCGTCCGAACCGGCACGCAGGTACTCCGGATCGTGACGGAGAACGGCAGGGCAGTGGGCGTTGAAACAGCAGCTGATGGCGTGATCCGCGCAGGCCGCGAAGTCATTCTGTCGTCAGGTGCGATCGGCAGCCCGCGACTTCTGATGCTCTCAGGTATTGGGCCCGCGGATCACCTGCGCGGGCTCGGCATCCCGGTCGTTCTGGATCGCCCCGGGGTTGGCTCCAACCTGCAGGACCACCTCGATCTCTTCGTCATTGCCGAATGTACGGGACCTCATACCTATGATCGCTTTGCCAAGCCAATCTGGTCTGCCGTCGCCGGCCTGCAGTACCTGCTGACGCGCAAGGGCCCTGTGGCATCGAGTCTCTTCGAGACGGGCGGGTTCTGGTATGCCGACCCCAATGCCCGTTCGCCCGACATTCAGCTGCATCTCGGCCTTGGTTCCGGCATCGAGGCCGGGGTCGCAGCCATGCCGGATGGCGGCGTGACCCTCAATTCCGCCTATCTTCGTCCGCGCTCGCGCGGCACGGTGCGGCTTGCGTCCTCCGATCCTCTCGCGGCACCGCTGATTGACCCCAACTACTGGGCTGATTCGTTTGATCGGGAGATGTCAATCCGAGGCCTCAAGCTCGCGCGGGAAATCATGCGTCAGGACGCGTTGAAGCCATTCGTGAAGGCCGAGCGATTGCCGGGCCCTGATGTACAGACTGAGAAAGATTACTTCGAATACGCATGCCGCCACTCCAAGACTGACCACCATCCTGCCGGCACCTGCCGCATGGGCGTTGACCCTGACGCGATCGTCGATCCGAAACTTCGCTTCAATGGCATTGACGGGCTCCGTGTTGCTGACGCATCGATCATGCCGACGCTCGTTTCTTCCAACACAAATGCGCCAACTATCATGATTGCGGAAAAAGCCGCCGACATGATCCGCGCCGCCTAGGGGATCTAACCCATGCTGAACCTCCCTACACAGGACCATCGTCTGGAACCGTATCGATTGCAGGGCCAGCCGCTCGTACCACGGATGCCTTGCATTCAACTCACGCGTACGGCCTTTGCGGCAGCACACGTCGTCTCAGACCCCCTGCGGGAACGCAATCCATGGGATACCCGGCCGGCAGTTGACTGGGATGCGACACTGGCCTTCCGCACCGGCCTCTGGGACCAGGGGCTCGGTCTAGCTGAGGCGATGGACACAGCCCAGCGGGGCATGGGTGTCGATTGGCTGACTGCCAAGGAACTCATTGAGCGTACGATGGCCGCCGCCAGGAGCCATCCCATGAAGCCGCGCGTGGCCTGCGGTGCCGGAACCGATCACAAGTCACTGAGTGAACTCCGTACTGCAGATGCAATCATTGCGGCCTATGAGACCCAGGCAGCCGTTATAGAGAACGCGGGCGGGCAAATAATCATTATGGCGAGCCGTGCCTTTCCCGCGATCTCCGCGTCCCCCGAGACCTACGCCACTGTCTACCGTCGCCTCATTGACAGTGCGAAGGAGCCCGTCATCCTCCATTGGCTGGGCGATATGTTCGACCCGGCGCTGAAGGGCTATTGGGGCTCCACCGACGTTGCGAAGGCCTCGGATTTTGTGCTCGGACTTATCCGTGACAATCCAGCCAAGGTCGATGGCATCAAAATATCGCTTCTCGATCAAGCTCACGAAGAAGAGTTCAGAGCACGACTGCCAGAAGGCGTCAGGCTCTACACGGGGGATGACTTTAACTATGCAGATCTCATCGCGGGCGATGGCAAACACTATTCGCACGCCTTGCTTGGGATTTTCGCAGCCATCGCACCAGCTGCCGCACAGGCCCTTGAGGCCCTCGCCAAAGGCGACCTTTCGACCTACCACGGGCTTTTAGCGCCCACGGTGCCGCTCTCTCGCGAAATCTTCCGGGCCCCAACACGCTTCTACAAAGCGGGCATCGCCTTTCTTTCGTGGCTCAACGGTTATCAGAGGCATTTCATCATGCCAGGGGGCTTCCAGTCGAGCCGTGACATAACCCATTATGCTGAGGTATTCCGGCTTGCGGACGTAGCGGGACTTTTGGCAAAGCCAGAGCTTGCAGTTCACAGAATGAAAGTTCTACTGGCACTCCACGGGATCGACTAAACGAAAGCATGGACCGCAGACCGACGATCATCGATGTTGCACGCGAGGCAGGCGTCTCCAAATCGACGGTAAGCCTCGTATTGCAGAATAGTGGCGGCGTTCGGGAGGAGACCCGTTCGCAGGTACGTCAAGCCATGACCCGTTTGGGTTATGTTTACAATCGCTCCGCCGCCAAGATGCGATCGTCTAGTGCGGGCCTCATCGGCTTGGTCATCAACGATTTGCGCAACCCCTTCTTCACCGAATTTGCGACGTCGCTGCAGATGACTCTGTCATCGCGGGGATTTGCTACTGTCGTCGCCAATACCGACGAGAAGCCAGAACTTCAGGCTGAGGTCGTATCAGCGATGATCGAACACGGTGTATCTGCGCTCATTATATCTCCGGCCTATGGCGCTGAAGATGCCGTCTTTGAAATGATCGAGCGTGCTGGAATTCCTGCAATGCAGGTTCTGCGCAAGGTCAATCCCAATACAGATCGCTTTCCCTTCGCAGCACCTGACTATGTGGAGGGTGGAAAGCTCGCGGTGCGACACCTACTGAGTGAAGGTTGCCGACGCATTGCATTCGTGGGGGGTGTCTCTGAACGGGGCGTCACAAAGGAGAGAATGGCGGGTTATCTCACAGAAGTTTCCGCTGCTGGAATGGAACCATTGCTGCTTTCGGGCCGTGCGACCCGGTCGTTTGGCCGTGACGCCGCGCGTCAGTTGCTGAGAGAAAACGCTGATGTAGACGGAGCTATTTGCTTCAACGATCTGGTTGCACTCGGCATGATTTCCGGTTTTGCAGAGGTCGGGCGGGAAGTCGGCTCTTCATTCAAGATTGTTGGTTTTGATGGCATCGAGGAATCTGCCCAGTCTTATCCTGCGCTGACGTCAGTCGGGTGCGACATTGCCTCATTTGGTGTGCGCGTAGCTTCCATCGTTCTCGACTGGCTACAGGACGGCAAAGTTCCCGTCCCGGATCTTCGAACCCCGGTTAACTTGTTAGTCCGTAGGTCAAGCCATATCGCAAGTTGACCAAACGACCACCCTTCTAGGATATTCGACGGTATCGTTGAAAATCGGCGCAGCGTGCGAGATTCGAACCCTGAGTTTTGGCAGATCAAAACGGCTCTCTAGGGCAACTGCTGACCTCATAAAATGTGATGCAAACATGCCAAATGTGAGGTTTGCCGGACGCCGAAAACCGCTGCTTAAGTAGTTATCGTGCAAGTTCAACGGGATGCTCCCTTCGCTCAACCTCACGAAATGCGTATTTCATGAGGTTGCGCGGTCGGGTGCAAATTTCTGGAATTCCGCTCGGCGCTGAAGCGCTCAACCCACTTCCTGTGATTTCATGAGGTACGGCGACCACCAAGCAAAGGGTGTGTCTTATATATGCGCTATGAATCTCTTTCGTCTACGTCGCGCGTGAAGACAGCTCGGAAAGGATTGGTCGGCGGGGGAGATCATAACAAAACAAAGCATTGAGCCTGCTGAGACGGATCTGATCTTCAGAACTATGCGTTATAGCCGCCGTTACGCTATCCAATGGCTGAACGATCAGGTTAGTCGTTACCAGTCAAGTCGAAATTCTCCTCCCGGAACC
>Ga0208783_10000663_pt1 | contig 21092 bp, 21 predicted proteins | sample DEB19_08_DNA_2_FD_184529 | JGI IMG/M metagenome (GOLD analysis project Ga0208783, IMG submission 184529) | Aqueous microbial communities from the Delaware River and Bay under freshwater to marine salinity gradient to study organic matter... | ecosystem: Environmental > Aquatic > Marine >...
AACGCACTTAAGCAGTGGCAGGTCATTTCGGATAAACTCGGGTGGAATATTGACTGCATCGGATCTATCCTTTCGCAGAATCGGCCAACTGGCCTTGTGGTTGCAGCACGCCCCGCACTTTTGGCAGTCCAGTTCTGACGTTGCAGTAGGGGATGACTGGCTCTTCGTGCAGGACATGCTCATGCAGGTTCTCTACGTCGATCTGTAGCTTTGGGCAATGCACAAATTTGGATTCCCTGCGGTCGATGCACCGAAAGCAGGCATGAACGTAGTCACTGTTCATGTGCTTGTCCGGCCTAGACACAACGTCTGTATCGTACCTGTTCTTATCGTACTTAACATTGTTTGCGGTGATATACAGCGAGATGTCTTCGTCAGTCCATTCACGCAGCGGAAACCACATCTCGGTGCCATTTCCGATAATCTTCATGTCAACCATGAGCGGGATTGAGCCAGTCAACGGATCTTCGTCACTGCTCTTGTGTCCGCAGAACAACACGTCAAAGTCATTCACAACATGAGCCTTTGGCCTGTGGAGCCATTCCTTGCCGCACACCCAAGGTTTGGTTAAGTCCATCGCTTCAGTGCCGCGCATTACTTTAAGCTGCCCAGTTCCGAGCGAGTAAGTCTCGCAAACGTCGATACGGTCCTTTCCGTGAGTCAACGCGATAGCCGCCGGCACCCAGTCGTGGACGGTCAACTTAAGCTCTTCCTGCACCTCATGGTGATGCTGGTACTTGTGAGATAAGAACGGCAGCTTGAAATGAATCACTTCCATGTCTGAGCGCATGCTTAAGCACAGATCCAGAAGCACCGTAGAGTCTTTCCCGCCACTCCAAAGCACAGCGGGGCGCTTGGCATTCTTAAGCGCCTTTCTGATTAAGTTTATAGCGGGTATTACGTTCATTAAAATGCCATTCCAGCGCCCATAAGCAGCCCCCCGCCAATTGCGCCCATTGCACCCATCTTGCCAGCACTCCTTGCCGCAGCAGCCTGTTGCGAGCCCGCCGCAAGTTGCATCTGCGCGTTGTACGCACCGTAGATCGACCCCATGCCGGTAGGTGACTCTGGGTTGAAGTACTGCGGACCAGCCTGCTGCTGCGCCATCATCGCGTTCTGTGCGGCCTGACCACCGAATGAACCTGCGTACATCGGCTGCTGATAGAACGACGCAAGTGCCGGGGCAGACTGCTGTGCGAAGTAGCCACCGAGGCCAGTGCCAAGAGCGACAAGCTGCTGTTCCCGAGCCTGACGAGCGTTGTAGCGGTTGAGTACCTCGGCAAGGTTGGACTGCCCGCCAAGCGCCGTTCCCCGAGCTGCAAAGCCTGCACGGGTCTGCTGCTCGATGGCGCGTTGTTCTTGCGGAGACAGCATCGTGCCGTCGGCCTGTAATGCGCCGAGCTTCTGCTGGGTGTACTGCTGGAGAGCTTGGTTGATGCCGCCAACACCTTGAGCTTCTTGAAATGCTTGAACGTATCCTGGCGCACGCTCCTGCAAGCCGCGCAACTGCGCCGCCTGCTGGTCTTTCATGTACTGCTCTTCTAGCGCAGAGTAAGACGGCTGAAGCCCACGATACAGGGCAATCTGGCTTTCAGCAGCTTGCCTAGCGATCTGGTCTTGAAGAGCCTGATACTTGGGTTGATAGATCTGCTCACTTTCAAATACCTTTGGAGCCATCTCCACCTGCGCTTGCAGAATGGACCGCATCGACTCTTGGTAATTAGGAGCCGCTGGTGCTTGTACAACTTGAGTTTTACCTCCGCCCATATAAAAGTCTTTCTAGTTTCCTTGGGGTGATTGGAACGGCATGATCGTGTCTCCATGCCCACACTTGTGTGATCGGTGATTTGCGTGCAAAGAACTGGTTGAACATGTCTGCAACTGCTGCCGGTTCACTCGCCCATGCCATGTGGATCGTCCAGAGGCCGTCTTGCCTGCGCCACTTCCAGTTAAAGTCGCTAACGCCCGGATGTGTAGTCGAGATGCCGGTGATGACGCCGTCGCGGCGAGCCACATAAATACTGTCATGGACACCGTAAAAACTAAGGTAGCCATCAACGTCATCTCGGGATACCTGTCCAAGAAGTTGTAAATGGTTTCGGCACTGCTCATATAGCGTATCGACAAGTTGTTCCCATTCAGTGACGGTCATTAGGTCTTAACGATGAACATCAGCGCCACATTCCGTGGACGGGTTTCGGTTGTGCCTGCGGAGCCTGTGGTGGAGCCGGATGAACTTGGAATAAGTCCAGAGGCTGTGCCGCCTTGGCTTCCAGATGTTACAGAGCCTGTCACAGTATAACTATGCGTGTGCGGTTGAACGTCCTGCGCTTGAGCAGACAGGATCTGCCGAGGATAATCCACGGTAGTACGGTCATTGCTCCATCCACGGACAAACTCACCTCGTAAATCGGGAAGGTTAGTGCCAAATAACGCGGTAAGGTTGGGATAGCCAGCCGTGGATTGTCCGTTCATTTCAAGCCAGCCTGCCGGAGGCGTAGACGTTCCCCACATGACAATCTGCCCCGGCAGGATAGATGCCCCTACTGTAGCATCAACGTACCCTTTACTGGCTGCTGTAGCCGCCGTGGCTGGGTTGCTGTTGTTAAGAATGAGCGCACCTGTCATGGTGCCGCCTGTGGTTTGCAAGAAGCCGTCTACAAGCGAGGAAAACAGAGTCTTAACAGACTCAATGGTATACTTAACGAGCGACCCAGACTGTTCCGCTAGGATATAATCCGCCTCTTCGGGCGTGGCAGTAGGCTGCGCCAAGATGGCTCCAGGCAACAGTTCGGCGTTATCAACGTGGTTGTTGAGGTTCGTGGCGGTCACCTGCGAGTTTGCACCCGGGAAATCCGCGTAGTTTGTGCCTTTTTGAATCTGTTGAACTGGCATAAAGTTATTCTTGCGAAATCATTGGTCTGCTGGCTGCTATAGCATAAACAGCCGTACTTTTCAAGGATGGTCTTCCAATAACGAAACTTATGGTACACGCAATCGACGTTCCCCGAGCTGCTATCCGCGGGCGTAGCGTCCCGTCTGTAGTGCCGCTGAAGCTGTACTCAAGCACCGTCTCGGTGGCATCTGGGTCGTAAGTCGTCGTGTCAATCTGCACAAAGTCATTCTGCACGTTGTTGAAGCTGAACTCACCCCTGCTGTACCGCTTCTCGGAAGTCCCGCCAAACGTGTATTCCCGAGTCTTTACAGAAGCCGGAATGTGCGTGAAGTTGGGTATGCCGGGATACAATGTAGACTCAACCTGCTGCGTGGACTGCGGGAACAGGTTAAACGGCAGAATGGGTGTAGCGTTGGACGTGTTAAACTGGTCACCCTCGGTTTGTTCCTCGGTCAGGTAAACGCCGCCAAACTCGTTTTCCCCAGCAAAGTTGGTGATCATCATCAATCGGCGTTGATTGATATACGCTGAGAGGATCAAGTTATCTGAGAACAACCCAGTCGGATAATAGTCAATCGATTCCCACGCTTGGTTGAGCGTGTTGTAGACTAGGATCCTGTCGTTTCTCGTTGCAGTGCCAGTGGGCATGGCAATGTAGAAGCGGTTGTTATAGTAGGTTGCTACCGAGTTTTGAACGGCGTTGTAGTTAACACTGTCAAAGAAGTCTGCGATTGGTTCGCTCAGTGGCAGCGTGTTGCCTAGTAGCTTTAGGTCAAGCTGGGGCGTCAGCATGTGGACGCCGTTAGCTGAGAGGAAGAACACGAACTGACCGGCTGCAACGATAGACCGCCTAGCCAAGCAGCCAATCTCGGTCGTCACCACTGTCGTGCTGCTCTGCGCCCCAGGAGGCGAGTCAGCGGTAAAGTTGTCGGTCTCAACGTAAACAACGTAGATGCTGTTGGTCATAAAGACCAAGAACTGGTCCTGCACCCACGGCAGCACCCCTACAATCGAGTCATTCCCGCCGGTATTGATGACAAAGTTGTTGAGCGTTGTGTCGCACTGCTCGCTCAAGATGTCACTCACCAGCATCTGGTAGTCGCCATACTTGAGGATCAGCCGGTTCTGAAAGTACAGTCCAAAGTCAGCGCAGGGCACAGACTGAGTGACACCAGTTACCGTGGTGCCGTCGATGACAAACTTCTGCTGGGCAAAGGTCATTGGCGTCAGGTCATCCTGCCAGATTAGCGGCGGTTTCCCACGCCTAGCCGTCCAGCCTGCCTGCGTGGTCCGTGTAGCGTAAGTGACCCCAGTGTTGTTCTCGTACTCAAACGTAAAACTGTTCGCGCCGGTCACCGTGATGACATAGCTGCCAGTGACAGCCTGTCCTGCCGTGTCTGAGCCGTCTGTGCGCCCGATGGTGACCTCGTCGCCCGTGGCATACCCATGCGGCTGTGTGGTCGTAATCGTGATCGTGCCAGTGGCGTTATCGAGAATGTCAGGGTTAGACTCGGTTGCGGTAAACGTCGTCTTGTCGTACTTCCCGCGAAAGATGTAGATCTTATTGAGTGCTGTGACTACATCGCAGATGCCACCCTCCTCGATTGTCCTTCCTTCTGGAAACTCGTATGGCCCAAACAAGTCTTCAGGATCTGGCCCTTGAGCTGGTTTGTACAAGTACATGCGGTCTGTGAAGACCAGCACAATGTTGTCGCGCCCCGAGCCATCGACGTACAAGCCCGAGCCAACCATCGTTAATTCGATCAAGTCATTCTCGGTGAGCCTTTTTGTGCCTTTTCGAGGCTGGGCAATCCCGCGCTGCAAACGAGTGTTGAAGCTCGCCTGTAGCATGCCGGGCTTCAAGTTGGCAGGGTCAAGCCTACTGGCAAAGCCAATAAACATGTCGTCACCTTCAGCTTGAAGTTCTTGTGCCATTAGGAAATGAGCTTGCTTAACTTGTCTACAAGACGCTGGAGATCGTCGCGGATTTCGACCATGCGCTCCATGTGACCGTCATCTTCACCTTCACCTTCCTCCTCATACTCCTCCTCTTCGCCGTATCCGCACTCGGAACAGGTGCCGTCGGACTCCATAGGAGAGTCGCACTCAGGACAGGAGCGGCTTTTGCCGCCCATAGGACCACCAAGGATGGCCAGCATTGCATTCATTGACTTTGGCATAAGATTAAGCGATTAAGGATTGTCCCTTGGCCCGGCGAACACGCAGATCAGCAAGAGAATAAGGAGTATCATACTCAAAATGAGGCGCATCGTATAGCTTCTTGAATTTGCCGCCCCAACGCAGCTTGTGCTTGGCGCAGAGTGTGGAGGCGTGTTTATGCATAAGGTCAGCGATCTGCGCGTCAGCGGGTGTGCTGCCATCCATGTACACGTTGCCTTTGAACACGCCGCAGTCGATGGCGAGTCCGAAGTTGTGCATGGATGATCCTGGCTTGGCATTAGTCACCTTTGGTCCCGGTGCAGTGCGCCCCTTGGCGTACAGTGCAGCCTGTTCTTCCCAAGACCGAGTGCCGCAGATGGCCTTGTAGTCGAGCCCCTCTTTTGCGACCAACTCCTTGGCATCAATCAAGAAGGCTATAAATGCGTCCTGAACTTCAGGAAGCAGGCTCTTGATGTGTTTGGCTGATCGCTCGTCAATCGTCACAGTTTCTCGTTACGGATTACGTCAATAACGCCAAAGATTGCCATAACGCCTTGAGCGATGGCTCCGCCGATGCCGGTGCTGTACAGGCCGATAGCCGTGCCGAGTTTGACGATGCCGAGCCAAGTGGATGGTTGCTTGAGGTATTCTTTCATAATCAGTCGTGGAGTTGAGCGATTCGTTCCCAGAGTTTGAGCCTGTCTTGCTCGCACTCGGAGATCTTCACTTCTAGTTTGTTTAGTTTACTGTGCAGGTAATACAGCGCCAATGCCAGCAGGGATACAGTTAAGCCTTGATCGAAGATGTGGGTAAGCACCTTGCCGATAAACTCGTCCATACCTACTTTTTCTTGGCGGTCTTGGCAGCTTGCCGGAACGCCTTTGCTGTAGGGGCTCCCTTAGTGCCGGGTTTCCGCATCTTCTCTTTGCTGCCAGCGGCGATACGCTCGCGCTTGGCGTGGATGTTGGCGTAGAGTCCTCGTTTCATAAAGTTAGCACTTCCAGCGTCTCATGCTTGCCTTGGCCCGTTCTGCCGGCCCTTTAGCCTTGGCGACGACGCCTGCCATGCGAGCGCAGAACGACTTCTTGCGACCAGCGTCAGCCTTGGTCTTTGGATTCGGCGCAGGAGCTTTCAGGTTGCTGCCCGTCTCGCGGTTGTACTTGGCGCGTCCCTTGGCCGTTAGCCCAGCTCCACGCGATACAGGCAGCTTTTCGCCGCGACCAACCGCTAGTGATACGGATTTCTTTGGCATAAGATTATCGAGCTAGAGCGTACTTGCTGGGGTTCTCTGCGAAGGCTGCAAAGATGTATTGACATGCGCTATTGTTCATATTGTCGCTTGGCGTAACTCGCAGTTTGAATCCGTTAGACAAAACGTCAATTGCTGCGGAATAAAAGCCTTCTGCTGCGGCTACGTTGGCTCCCAGTGATAAGGTTGATACGTTATTCACATTTATAGCGGTATCTAAGATTACCCACCCGCAGTTTGACTGAATACCGGGGGTGCCTGAATGCTGCTTAATCATCACAAACCTCGGCCTGAACCCACAGAACACAAACGGTCCGTCAGCACTGCTATTCCCCGTGTAGCTGCCAAAGCGGGAGAAGCCTGCGATCTGGGCGAAGCAGTAGGCGACGTAACTAATACCAGAAGCGTTGACATCTGCGGATGCGCCAACAGTAAACACGCTTGATGTTGGAGCAGTACTTGCCCACACCGTCGTAGCAGCGGCGGCTGGGTTTGTCGAGTTAAGCTGAATACTATTTGCAGCCGCAATCGACGTGTGGCGCACCTGCCAGTTACTTGTGGCTCCAGTCTGTGACCGCTTCACGATGATCATCGCAGGAGCAACGCCCAAGTTGTGTGCAACCGTCCTGTCTACACCTGTGCCAGCGTAGGACACAACATCCAGCCCAGCGGTGATGCTTTCCCTCCACTGCCAGGCAATGTACGAGTTCGCATTCGCGTTGACTATCGTCGTGTCCGTGCCAAGGCTAAATCCATCGCCGTTAAATGCTGTCAGCGTGTTTGCATTGGTCGTCTCAGCAGCCGTCGTGTCAGACGATAGGTACTTGCTGGTTCCCCGCACAGAGTCGAACAGCGCATGGCTCGTAGCGCCCGGTGTCCGTGACTTGATCCACACCAGATCCGGCTGGAACGACACACTGTTCACCGCATTCGACAGTGACCGTGCAGCAGCGTTGCCCGTGTAGGTCGTCGCCGCCATGAAGTTCGCACCATTCACAATCGACGGTGTCGGCAGGTTGTTCGTGTTCAGTGCGCGGAAGCCAGCGGGAGGCGTGTATGCGAAGGGGCGTTGGCCGAAGTTGATATGCGCCGTTGATGTGCCTGAAATAGACACCATTGGGATGTTTATCTGATTAAGCGCAACGCTGGTTTGAACGCCCTGACTAACACCATTTTTAAAAAACTCAACTGAACTACTGTCCACATTAAATGCACAACCAATAACATCGCCAACCGTATAAGTAGCGCCGTAAGCGTTAGACAAGTCGCGAGTTCCATTTGACCAATAACCTTTGGCTTGCGCTGCATCGCCATGAATACCTATAGCTGTTCCGGCAATCGCTGCTGGCGTGAACTCACAATACCACTTACCAGAAGTTGGCAGGTCAAGGTTTGCGTAAAGTGTGCGTGATGCGGTAATGACGTTAGCGGTCAGGTTGGCATTAGTTATGGAAGTGTTGGAAACTGGGACAAGCGGATTCAACACCGCATAATTCCCCCTACCATTCCCGCCGTCACTGTAGTTCACCGGGACATCGATCATGCTGTCGTATGTCGCCCCAGCCGTCAGTGACACGTTGTTCACCGTCCAAGTGTTGTTATTCCCCGAGCTATCGTTGCCCAGCGCCGCCACAGACGATGTGTTGGCAAATTTGAGGTAGAAGCCGTTCGTGCCGTAAGTGCCGCTGTACGGCCTCGGAGCCCACACGCCGGTGGACGAGTCAATCGCGCCAAACGAGGCTGGCGTCAGTGCTTGGCCGTCGATGAAATTGACTTCTGTGAGGTAGCCGTCGAAGTAAGCAGTTCCATTGACATATCGCGCAATTGAATGTGCTGTGGCACTGTTTATTGCACCTTGCAATCCAGAAGTTGTTATTAACGACGGAGACGCCCAAGTTAATTCAGAATTATTAACATAAACACGTTGACGAAGTGCTGGTGTAGCGTTGGTGCTGTCATATACAACAACAATGTGATACCAAGCTGATGTATCTCTAAATTTTGCATTAGATGCAGCGTAATACCCTTCACCAGGAGAACCAAATGCAGTTATCGTAAAACTATCATCAGCGGCAAAACCAAATCTTCCTTCTTGAGTATTCAGAGTACTCATCAAAAACTGGGCTGATCCAAGCGTTCCACGTTTTACCCACCCGCTCCAAGTCCATGTTGTGCGACTTCCCGCAGCAGCAGGCGTCCTGCTCAAGTAGGCAGATGCACTCGACCGAAACCGAAGTGAGCTCGTGATGAAACTTGACCCGCCTCTCAGACTGCCTAGTAAGGATAACATAGAAGAGAACATAAATTACGTTGTTGCATCGCCACCAACGACCCACTGATTTGCCGCCACTTTGATTAGCGAAATGAGTGCGTATTGACCAGCGGTTTTTGTGCCGCTACGGCTGACAATCGTCACGCCAACCGCCCCGGACACTGTCACCTGACCCGCACCAAGCTGCATCAACAGAAGCTGCGTGCCAACAGGGAAGTCAGTCGTAGCATCAGCGGCGATTGTGACGGCGATTGCACTGGCGTTGCTGAGTGTGATCAGCCTTCCAGCGTCAGTCAGCGCAGGGGCGAACGTCGTGCCAGTCTGCGTGTTGATAAGCACTGTTGCCGTAGCAATCGGGTTGCGATTGAGCAATGCGAACTGGCTTGATGCCGTGATGTAGAGCTGCGTGTTGTCCCACTCAATAGCGCCAAGCTGGCGGGTGGACAGAAGTGTAGCAGCGGCTGTGCTGAAGTTAATTGGGTTAACTGTAGCAGTGTTCGCCGTAAAGGTCTGTCTTCCGCTGTATGAGTTTGCAGAAAGCACAGAGTTGCTGGCGCGTTGATATACGGTAAATATGCTTAATATATCTGTTCCAACATTAATGAAATCTCCACTTGTTAGTGTAGCTGGCCCATTAATTGCGTATGTAACTCCTGTGCGGTTTGTGCCGTATTGATTGCTAACAAGCATGCCAGTCTTAACTGTGCCGCTAAACCAATCGGGACGAACAAATGTAGCCTGTACGCCAACCGCTCCAGGATTCACCACAACCCACGGGCCGTTATCTCTTCCAAAGTGCTGTGATGCCGTAGGCTGAGATGTAAACACCACAATGTCACCAGCAACTGGACTGCCGCTATCCACGGACAGTGCTCCAGTAGCCGTTACCGTGAACGTATTTGGCGTCACACCAGTGTTCATTGTGCCAATCACAACGCTCGTTTGTGACCAGCCGCCAACAAAGTGCATGTTGCCAAGTGCAGTCAGCGCAGCAAGCGCAGTTGTGGCCCCAGTGCCACCAAGCTCGATGCCGAGCGGAGCAGCCGTCGTAAGCGCAGGTTGCGCCCCAATGCCAGCCGCGCTAATCGCCACATCACTGGCTGCTGTAAGCCTACCGTAAGCGTCCACAGTGAAAGCTGACACCTGCGTCGAGGAGCCGTAAGATAGAGCTGATACGCCCGTTGTTGTAAGCGATAAAATTCTGCTCGTCGATAGATCTCCACCGCCGGTCAGGCCGTCTACCGTCAACACGCTCACCTGGCCCATCTGCACTTTATCCAGTGCAAGGGGCGCGGCAGTCGAAACGTCCGAATCAGTGATAAGCGACGCTGGATTCTGCGGGACACCGTTAATGACTTTCACCACACCCGTGCCACCTACGGACGGGATCGTCGTGTGAACGTGCGAAGGTGTGCCGTCGCCAAAGTCCACCGTGATCGTGTGTCCACTTGCAGCAGGCTGCGCTTGCAGCACAATGTAAAGCCTGTCAGACGGGGTTACGTCGGTCTGCGGGATCACTACCGAGATGGCAGTCTGAACCGTCGTGCCGTTGTTGCTGGCAATCGCAGTGCCGGATGTGGCAATCAGCGTCGAGGTTGTGCCGTCCCACTTGTTGATCTGTACACGCATGGAAGTAGGCGCATTTGCATTTGCGTCAGACTTAGCCCACACGTTGAAGTCGAAAATGCCAGCCGGGATGTCTTGAAGATTTGGGTCCAGTGTGTCGGAAACAAATCCAGCGATGTCAGTCCACACGCCAGTAGTCAGCGTGCCACTCTGTACGGATGTCTGAGCAACTTCAGCAACACGGCCCAGTTCTTTAGAGCCAGATGGAGCAGGCGCATCTGGGTTTGTGCCATAATTGAGGTAGAACAACACCCCACCACCACCAGAACCTCCAGCAGCAGGAGCTGTAGCCACCCAGGCCGAGCCATTCCAAGTCAGCACCTGTCCGCTGATCGGTACGCTGGAAGACACATCGTAGCCTTGCAGTTTGGCTACTGTTGGGCTCGGATAGTTGCCAGTCAGATCTCCGCCAGCGGCGGCAGTAGCGTCGAGAGCGCCAATTCCAGCAGGGGTGATGGCTGCGTTGTAAGCAGACGTGATCTGCCCAAATGCGTTTACATCCAGCACTGCAACCTGCGTGGAAGAACCGTAAGTCAACGCGGCAACACCAGTGGTCTCAAGCGCAATAACTCCATCGCTGGTAATTGGTCCTCCAGTAAGCCCAGCGCCAGTGCCAACAGAAGTCACAGATCCAGATGGGATTGACGCCGGTGTCCATTCAGTGCCAATCCACTGAAGTACTGCACCACCAAACGGCGTGTTTGTGGAAATGTCCCATCCCCTTAATTTAACAACAGTTGGATCTGGATATGTTCCAGACAAATCTCCGCCAGCAGCTTGATTTATTGGCATCCCTCCCAATGCAGCCAGTGCCGCTGTGCTGTCTGTCGCTCCTGTGCCACCGTTGGAAATGCCAATTACGTCACTTGTAGCAAATGCGCCAATAGATGCCGGTGTGATAGCGGCAATCTGTGCCGAGGCCAACGCTTCAACCTGTGCGCTATTGGTAAACCCAGAGATCTGATCGGTAGTCGCAAACCCGCTCAACTGCGAAGTGAACGCAATCCCCTGGATGTCGGTTGTTGTCGCAAACCCAGAAGCTGCGTCAGTTGAAAGAGCGCCAATACTTGCAGGTGTAATTGCGGCAATTTGAGCAGATGCCAACGCTTCTACTTGTGCGCTGTTTGTGAACCCTTGAATGTCAGTTGTAGTGGCATATCCAGAGAGCTGGTCTGTGGTAGCAAATCCACTAATCTGAGATGTGGTGGCAAACCCGGATGCGGCATCCGTCGAAAGCGCCCCGATGCTGGCTGGCGTAATTGCGGCAATCTGCGCGGAAGCGAGTGCTTCCACTTGTGCGCTGTTCGTAAAGCCCGAGATCTGGTCAGTCGTGGCAAAACCGGAAAGCTGCGAAGTTGTTGCAAACCCAGATTCAGCGTCAGTCGAGATGGCTCCAATGCTCGCTGGAGTAATGCCTGCAATTCCTTGAGTGACCAGCGAAGAAACCTGCGCTGTGTTCGTTAGGCCAGCAACGATAAGGCTCTTTGCTGCGGTCTTGGTGTCTCCCCCTTGGTTTAAAACAACAATGTCATTGTCATTAACGACATTTGCTACTGGGAGTTGAGAGATTTTGATGTCAGACATAGCTTAGTATGCGAAGTTTTGAGCGAAGGAGCCGTACCAGTTTACGCCGTCTGATACAAACGGAAGAATGTCGAGCTTGCCGTTAAGCTCAGTGATGATTGGTGCGCCACCATTCTGCCACTTTACGCCAGTGAACACAGCAGAACCAACAGTTCCAGAAGCAGGCTGCTTGAGATACAATGTGAACGCTTTCCCGGCAGCCGCAGCAGGCATCGTGAACGTCGTTTCTGTTCCAGCCGTCAACGTGGCTGTAAGCACCGTGCTGCTGGCAATGCTCAGTGTTGCAGATGCGCCAACAGTGCCAAGATCAGTATTGCCTTCAACATAACCGTTGATTGTGGGTGTCGTAAGAGTTGGAGTTGCAATCGTTGGGCCGGTCGCAAACACAGCCGCTCCAGAGCCAGTCTCATCTGTCAGCGCAGCAGCCAAGTTTGCGCTCGATGGCGTTGCAAGGAACGTCGATACATTTGCACCAAGCGATGCAAGCGAAAGCGCCCCGATAGCAGCCGGGGTGATCGCCACAGAAGCGGCACTTGTAATGCGCCCCTTGGCGTCTACTGTGAACTGGCCAACCTGTGCAGCTCCACCGTAAGTCAGCGCAACAACCCCGGTCGTCGTCAGTGCGGGTCCAGGATACTCGTTAGTAAGATCACCACTTGCAGTGCCAATCGGAGTGCGCGGATCGCTCAAGCGAACGTCGTTACCTTCGCAGACTGTGCCTGCCGCCGTGCCAAACACGGGGCGCACCAAAACTGCCGCTGCTTTCTTGGTCGTACCATTCTGAACAATTGGAATAATATCGTCATTGTTTACAGCAACGGCTGCTGGAAGATTGGAAATTTTGATGCTCATGGTTAACCAATGTTTATGCGCTCGCTGGCCTCAGTATTAAGAAAATCATCCGCTTGTGTCAAGATACGAGCAGATACTGGAATATCTATTTTCTTGTACTGGAATGTCTGTGAATTGCCTCTGACTTGAATGCGAGCAAAGTTCTTGTTTATATCAAGTGCAGTGTTCTTGTTCCGCTTTCTTAGAAATCTGGTGATCATCTTAGTAGGTGTAAGCCATGTTTAGGCGCTGGTTCTGCGCCTGCTGACGGATGAGAACGTCAATCTGCTGCTGGATGGCCGCTTCAGCCAGTTGCTCAAGCACCACAGCCTCTTCAGCGCGACCTTCAGACTTGAGGAAGTCAGCGGACACTGAGTTCGCCAGGTAATCCCTGAACCTGGCTGGGATCTCAAGGATTTGCCAAGTCTCGGAGGTCTGGTTGGCCGGCGTCACCCCGGCAGACACATTCGTCTTTGCAAAGAAGAAGTTGCCGTTGCTCAACTTAGTCTTGTCGCCAATGTAGTAGTTGCCATTGCCCTGTCCCAAGTCAAAGTATACCTGTGAGCCAGCCGTGTAGGCTACGATTGGATCGTACTTCACGCCAAACATGCGCGGCGGCGTCAAGCGATACTGCACAAACTGTTTCGATGTGTTGAACGTGCGGAGGTAGTTCACGTCATCCCCGAAGCTCTGTGGCGTCTGATCGGCAAAGTCTTCCGCGATGAATGGCAGCGGAATTGCCTTGGTTGTCTGGCGCGGATCGTTCGTGTAGATAGCCAAGCCTTGCAGTGATCCCTGTGGAATCTGGATAAGTAACTGCTGGTTGTCCATGAACAGCACTTTCGTCGTCAGGGGCGAGTTCGGGCCGGAATAGGTGAAATAGTTTGTGTTGGTAAATTCAGCCTCGATGACGATGTTTGTGATATATTCACCTATTTCGTCGGTCGCAGTTGAATAAGTGAAGTTATATTGATTCTCGCCAACAGACGTTAATGGGCCGTCATCCACGGAGCCATAAAACGGGTTCAAAAACTTGGCGTAAGAATCTCCTACAGTGCCAAGTTTGTACCTGTCATGCAGGAAGTCTTGCAGATAGATGCGCTTGAAGTTCGTGTCAAAGTTGATCCGAGTCGTGTTCGTGTTAAGCTCGTTCTCGGTGAAGAAGTCTTCCGAGTCTTCCGTGGACAGCGGCACATTCGTCTCTGTGGCAAGAATGTTCAGCCCAGACTCAATCGACTCAACCGGCATACCGGGCCAGGTGTACATGTATCTTTGCACATCGGGCCACTCCTCACGGTCCCACACCACTGACAGCCGGCGACCAGTGAAGTCGCGGATCGCCCCAAATGCCTTATCGTTTAGCGTCGTGCGATCCAAGCCAACAAGCTGACACACTGAAGCAAGAATATCGCTAAACGGAACGGTCTTCATTGATAAACGGTGCGGGAACGAACATTTGTCGGCGTCCAACCAACATGGATTTCTTTAGTCCCTCCACTATTGACTCGACACTCAGGATTGTCACGCAAAAACTCATCCATGAACGCTTTATCGTTCCAGCATTCATATCCGAGCTTTTGACCCCAAAAGTGGTAAGCTGTGGGAGGTATTCTAGCGGTCAACTGACCCAATCCCTCAATAGACTTGTGCCGTTCTCGGTTGATTTTCTCTGTCTGCTTGGCTTGAACCTGCGCTTCAATACGGTTCTTTTGCCAGCCGCGACGTAGCTCTTCTTCAAGCTGCGGCACTAAATCAGTAGGGATTGTAATCATAGTAAAAAAGGTGCCGGTCTCTCCCGGCTGTCACACCACTTTTCTGACCAGATCCCCGAATACGGTTTTCTCAATCAGTTCTCATGGCATGGAGCCATGGGCAGGTGTCGCGTGTTCAACAACTACTAGGAGGAGTAGTCGAATTTCCCGAGGCCGAGCGGGTTGCCAACAACCAAGCCTGCGACGGCTTCGATGAGGCGAGCAGGGCCACCACCGTAATCTGGCAGTGCGGTGACGTTAGCGACGTTTCCGCCGTAGCGAACCTCGATGAGGTTCATGTCGAGCACAAGACCTTTGTAAGGTGTGGGCGTCCAGGTCGTGCCGGACACGGTTCCGATGAACGTGGAAGGATGCAGACGCACCGTTCCGAAGTCACCCTGGAACACGTCCAAGCTCTGGATGAAGGTGTCCGCGGCAGCGTCACGCTGGAAGGTCTGCACCTTGGTCGCACCAGCAGCAAGCGTGTTGCTGGAGTTGCTGACCGTGGTCAGAGCCGTGGTCCCGAGCAGGCCGGTGAAGGCACGCTTGAGGTCCGTTCCAACGATGGCGTCGAAACTGGTGTAGTGGCCAGTCTGGTCGAAGATCGACTTCAGAAGCCCCTGCACACCTGCGTCCGTCAACCCGCTGGATGCACCAGTGAGGATCGAGGTCAGAGGAGTACGGAAGATCGAAGGGATGTCTCCGGGGGTTGGCGTACCAGTTCCGGCGTTGTTGATCCAGGTCTGCACACCAGCGGTGCGGTAAGCCTGAGTCGTGCCGTTGTCCTGCTGCGAGAGCTGGTTCGACGTGAAGGTCGCTTCCATGTCGCGCTTGATGCCAGTGATGCCCTTGCTGACGTTGTCAGCCAGTTCGTCACGCACGCCAGCGACATCAGCGATGTCCTGGGTAAGGCGGGACACGCGCACTGCACGCCGGAAGACCTGCGCGTAGTTGGCGAGTTCAGCGCGGTACCCAACGACATAGTTGTCGTAGGTGGAAACGTCCGTGCCGTCAACCACACCGCCCACCTGAGGAGTGGGAAGCGAGTCAGACTGCCAGCGGAAGTACATATTTCCGGGCTTGCTGCCTTTGCGAGCCATCGACGTAAAAGGAGTGTCCTTTGCGTCAACGAGCGCAATCATGTCCATCAAGTCTTCGCGTAGACCGCGACCGCTAAGTTGGGGTTCAGTAAGAATAGCCATAAGTAAGAGTAAACTGCGTTTGATTGTTAAGGACTTACACAAGTCCCATTGCTTTGATTACGTCAGTCATCCCATCTCTTGAATTGTTCCGAATGAACGATTGCTTGGCCTTTTGAAGGTCCGTCTGGGTCGTCCTTGCTGGTGCCGCCTTAATCGACGGTTGAGCAGGGGCGCGTTTGATCGGTGCAGTTGGTTTCTTCTGTGCTTTCTTTTCGCCGTAGGCTTTGATTCCCATAACTAATAATCCAGCTACATGTTTCCAGTCTGCCCGGCGCTTCTTCAGCTCTGGGAACTCACGCAGAATCTGTTGAGCAGTTTGATACTCCTCAGTTTCCGGCTTGCTCCACCAAGGAAAGTCTTTCACCACTTCACCCTCGACGTAAGCCTGCTGTTGCAGGTACTCTTCGCGGGCTGGCAGCTCGATTTCCTTGCGCCGAATCGCCAGTCTCTTCATGCTGCGAACTTCCTGGTCGGTAAGATCCTTCTCCGTGCCATCTGGCAGGGTGATGACTCCACCATCTGGGTTCTCTTCGCACCACAAAATGACATCCAACGCTCTCTGGCGCTCTTCCTTCACTTGTTCAAGTGTGGACAAACGCTCGACAACATCAGATACGTCCACCTGTCTTGCCGGCACCGAGGACTTTGCAGTCTCCAGTTCCTTTTGCAGTTCAGCCAGACGTGACTTTTGCGCTTCCAGTTCAGCTTGAGCGGCCTTCTTCGCAGCAACTAACTTGTTGATGCGCTTCTGTACGCCCTTGCTTAACGAACTTTCTTCAGCTTCAGCTTCTTCTTCAATGGGCTGATCGGCTTCCACCTGTGCTTCAACCTCCGAGTCCACAATTGGCTCCTCAGTCTCTACTTCAGGTTCAGCCTTCTCCTCTGTGGCGGGAGCCGCCTCCTTCTCGTCAAGGAAACCAGACTTAAGCAGGTCACTAAGACTTTGCTGGTCCAGCAAACCGAGTTTCTGTGCAACGGGTGTACTGCCTGCCTCCTGACTCCCGGCGTCAGGCTGTGATTGTGTTTCGTTCATGCTAATAGGTAGCAAGTCCTTATTTAATCAAACCAGTAACGCTGGTTAGCCCGCTTTTAGCGTTATGCCAAATCTTCGTTTGTTGTCAAGCCGTTTAATTCTCTAGCTTGTTTTCTTAATTCAATAAGTGTGCTCAAAAGTAAATTAATCCCGTCAGCCTGCCCTGCCGCATGTATCCTATCTTCTCCTTTGCAGTCTTTACTTATAGCAAGCATCCAATGTTGCTCTTGCAACTGCTCAATAACTTTTAGCACTTCGCTCCAGACAATGTTCTTCCCTGAAAAGCCAAAGGCGTCCTTTTGATTTTCCGTCATTGTTGAGATACAGGAGTTACACCAATGCGGCCAATCTGCGCGTTTTGCTGTTGCATAACAGACATCTGAAGGCTCTTAACGTAGTTCTCAAAGAGCGCCCGGAAGTTTTCGTCCTGCTGGAGCGCAGCCTGCGCTTTCGGGTTGGCCTGCATCACCTGCTGCGCGTATTGCAGCTTGGTCTGTGCGGCAGGATCGTTCTGCTGGTACAACGCCTCGTTGCCGAGCAGCATCATGCCAATGTCACTCTGCACGTCCTTGAACATCTGCACACTGGCCTGCTGTTGGTTGAGGATAAGCTCGCTTGCCATCTCAGGCGCGATAGCTTGAATCATCATCTCGGTCAGCCGTGTTCTGTTTAACACACCACCAGTGTCTAACTGAGCAACCTTTGTGAGGAAGTCAATCTTCTGCGCGATGTACTCCTTGTCCATGTCCATCACGTCAAATCGGACGTTAAGGTCGAATTCGTTGTGTATCTCGGACATACTCTGCGGCAATTGCCCACCAGTGACGCGCATGATCTCCTCTGGGCTCATGTACTGGCAGCACAGCGAGAACATCTGCCGGTAGATGTTGCGCCAACTCAGCAGCCAGCTATTGACGAGCAACTGTTGGAGCATCTGCGTCTTTACAGGTGGCACCAAGGCGTTGACCGTGCCAAAGTAAGCAGCGTGATTAGCCTCGACACGCTCGATGAGCTTGAACGCCACCGTGGGTTCGCGTGCCGGCGGCTCCATGAAGCTGTAGTCGGTTGGACTTACGACAGGGAGCTGTACTCCTGGGCCCACCTTGTTGATGGCACCAATTCGTTTGACGACTTTGATGGGAGGTAGAGTCGAGAAGGCAGTATGATCCCGAATGGAATCGTGCTGGGCTTTGATCTCATCTTGATCCGTGCTCGCAAGTTCGGGTATACCACGAGTATCAGTAATAGCGCGGCGCAACTGTTCACGACGGAATTCCACAAACGGGTATTCGCCATGAGCGTAATCAAGTCGCTGATGGATAGCCCACGAGGCTGCATCTTCTTTTCGATTGGACGCCGCTTGCGGACAAAAAACGGTGTAGTAAATCGCGGGCGCTTTTCCGTCGAGACTCTTGGTATAAGCATACACAACCTCCACCATGTTCATGTAGTTTACGCCGTTGTAAACCAACATGGTTGTTGTCGGCAGCAGGTTGATGTTGTAGAACGTGCTGCTCTTGCCGATCTGTTGCAACGCACGCTCGACCCAGTCCGGGTCCCAACCTTCCGTGGTGATTTTTTCACGCAACTCAACCTCGGACATCCATGTCCTGCGGTAAATGACCCGTGATCGCTGTAAGTCAGCCGTCTCTGGTGGAACGATGATCTCGTCCCAAGGCTTAAGCGCAACGATCTCGGGAAGGTTCCGGCTGACGTACTCCTGGTCATACGTTGCACGGCCAGTCGTGGCCATCTCATTGACCATGCGCTTGGCGTTATCCGCGTCAAGGTCAGGGATCGCCGCTTGAATGATCGCAGCAGCCTGGTCGGGCGCATCAAGGATCATCTGCGGCAGTTCCGCAAGCACAGAGCCTTGCGCCTGTGCGGCCATCTGGAAGAGTTCTTCAGCGGTAATCTCTTGTGTGCGCTTACTGATGTTCTGCTGCCAGCCTACGAAGAATGCAGACCAACCGTACTGTAAAGCGTACTGAGCGCCAAGTTCAGCTTCCTTACGCAACTCCTGCGGCATCTTAGCGTCACGAATCCAGTGCAAAAGGTTCGTTGCAATGCCGCTGATAGGTGCATCATCGAGTGTGACCCCGGATGCTCGAATGGTTGCACGTTGAAAGGCTGTGACCAACAGTGCGGAAAGTTCGTTGCAGGACGAGTCGATGAGCCTGTTGCGAACATCACTCGCACCTTCAAATGGCCATGCCGGGCTACCCTCGGGGCGAGCCGTACTGTGCTTTTTGCCGTCGTCAGTCTGGCCCGCCCAGCGAGCAAAACGGATGTTATCAAACTTAGTCACCAAGTTGCCCTGTGACGAGTTAATCATCGAGCGGTTGTACTCGCTCAATAGCTCGCCAATGTCAGGCGTATCAGAAGCAATAGCTAAAGGATCAACTGGCGATATCATATTTAATAACTTCCGGTCATAGACATTCGTTTAGATTGCTTTTCCCAATCCAAGCCACCAAAGTATTGCGGCTGCATCACAACCATATACCCTAAAGCGTCGATAGGATCTTTACTAGCACCTTTTTGTCCATCTTGTCCAGTCCATTCCTTTAAACTATAAATCAAGTTCTGGCAAGACTCGTGCACCATCAGTTTTGGGTGGTTTTCACCTTTTACCATTGGTTTTTCTCTATCCCACGACAAAAGATCATTGATTAATAGCACCCGCTCCTCAATTGGCAGACCTGCTGCGGGCGTAAATATCAACGGATTGTCAGTCTGACCAAGCAGGTCAAGTACGGTGATACCGCCGTCTTTAGTAATCGTCTCGGTGCCGGCTGTCCTCGGGTCAATCCAGCGGTCCACGATCATCTCACGCTTGTCCCCGGCAGTCTCCAGGCTCCAGATAAGCTCCGTATACTCGTTGACCCCACGGCCTGCACCCGCCTTCTGTGCCGGGCCAGCTCGACCGTCGGGCTTGTCACTAGGCAGCGCCCATTCGCCGTAGCTTTGGTCGGGCCATTCTCGATAGACCCACAGTATACCGTGCTTGTCTACTCTGGCCCAGAGCATGAACCAGTTCCGCGCCCCAGCCGGATCGACAGCCATATAGTTGCTACCCTCTGGTATGACCTCCTCGGCGTCGCCCTTCCACAGGTTATGGTCACCAAACATGGGAAATTCGGAGCCAGCCGTCTGATCTGCCCAGCCGTAAGCGCGGATCTTGATGTCGTGGCTGGAGCGCCCCGAAAGCTCCTGCTTCATCCGTTCCCAGTTGTTGTACGGGTTAAGTTCCGTATGATACCAGATGCAGGCATGCCGGCCATACAGGTTCTCCGCTTGGTAGGGCATCTCGCCTTTGGGGACGGTTAGAACATTGTTATTGGGTAAAAGTGGAGATTTGCGGGTAGCCGTCACCTTGGCGCTATTGATGTACTCCTTCACGACCTGGGTATACCCTTGCACTGGGGTAAAAGTGACGATGAGCTTGCCGGACCGAGTCACCAAACGGTAGCGAAGCGTCTCCAACCAGTTCTGTGGGACAAGTTCGTCGCACCAGACGTAGTCCACTTCGCCCCCTTCAACCACTTTAATGTCCTGGGCATAGTTAAGAAACCAGATCTGGTTACCCATATACACCGCCGTATTGTCGCTAAAGCCGTTCTTCTGGCTAAAACTAATCTGGGTATGATTAGTACGTTTGATGTTGCGTATCTCAGGCGGCAGGTACTTATAGAAGACGTTCTGCTGGGCGGACACACTCGTCATGTGGGTAGTGTGCAGGCACCAGATGCGGATGTTCCGTTTGGCGTACCGTTCCTTGATCCAGCCAGGGGCGCTCCCATTGAGGTCAGTCCCCACGAAAGCCTGGGCCATACGCTTGGCGGCGTACTCAGTCTTACCGGAGCGGTTCCCCCCAAGGACAACCAGCTCGTTGTAGCGGTCTAGCAGGTTATCCGCATCCGGCCAGTGCGCCAGTTCGTGGCCGTACCGCATCGGATCATTTTGCTCCGCCTTAATCTTGTTCTCCCGCATGAGGAAGAGATCAAGCACCTTCTCGGGGCCAACATTCTCAATCATAGCCATCCGCTCCCGCTTGTTGGGTGCCGGCAGTATCGGATGATCCTCCAGCTTGTAGGCTAAAACTTTCTCGATAATTTCCTGATTTTCTTCATTCATAGTGTTGACGCTTTCCCTACGATGCTCTATATTCCCTGTGTCGTCAAATAACGACCGTGTACCTTCTGCGAAACCTGAAACATCGGACGCACGAGCGACTAAATGGTTCCAGCCATGCCCCTTGGGCTGGATTAAACATCTGCTTCGGTCTCAAAGTTGCAGAGTGCTGACAGTCACGCCTACGAGAATGGCAAGAGTTTCCCGAACGGGTAGCCATCACTCATGACTGTAATTGCGAAACGAACGACGACACTTATACGGATCGTTGATCTCATTTTTGTATAGTATTCCCCCAAGATAGGCAGTAATGCTGAGTCTTGGGGGTACTATGCTCACTCGCAACTCTCCTTG
>Ga0208783_10000666_pt1 | contig 21056 bp, 15 predicted proteins | sample DEB19_08_DNA_2_FD_184529 | JGI IMG/M metagenome (GOLD analysis project Ga0208783, IMG submission 184529) | Aqueous microbial communities from the Delaware River and Bay under freshwater to marine salinity gradient to study organic matter... | ecosystem: Environmental > Aquatic > Marine >...
CGGGTGACCGCGATCGCCGAGCGTCGCGAGGGCGCGCGCGAGATCGACCTGTCCGCCCACGCCGACGGCACGCGGGTTTCGTCCGCGACGCTCGTTCCGCCCGGCGGCGTTTGACGTCGAACCTCGGGCGCAGGTGCCGGTTTGCGCGGGCGTCCCGCGCGGGGCACCGTCCGCGGGGGCGTCATGGCGGATCACGCGATCGGGATCGACGAGGGGACGACCGGCGTCCGCGCGGTCGTGCTGCGTCCCGACGGCCGGGTCGCCGGCGTCGCCTACGAGGAAATCGGCCAGCGCTTTCCGCAGGCGGGATGGGTCGAGCACGACGCCGAGGAGACCTGGCAGGCGACCCGCCGGGTCGTCCTTCGCGCCCTCGACGAAGCGCGGGTTCCTCCGCGCGACGTCGCGGCCCTCGGCGTCGCGAACCAGCGCGGGTCCGCGGTCCTTTGGGACGAGCGAGGCGCGGCCCTCGGCCCGGTCGTCGGCTGGCAGGACCAGCGCACCGCCTCGCGCTGCGCCGCGCTCGCGGCCGACGGCCTGCCGATCCCGACCCTGGTCGCGGCGACCAAGTGGGAGTGGCTCGTGCGCGAGCATGCACCCGCGTCCGCGGCGGAGCGTCGCGGACTGCGTCTCGGCACGGTCGACTCCTGGCTCGCGCACCGGCTCTCGGGCGGCGCGGTCCACGCGACCGACGCCTCGAACGCCTCCTGCACCGGCCTCTACGAGTGGGCGCGCGGAGGCTGGGACGAGCGAGTCGCCGGCCATCTCGGGCTCGATCCGGCGTGGCTGCCGGGCATCGTCGCGACGAGCGGGATCGTCGGCGAGACGTCGACCGACGCCCTCGGCGCCCGCATCCCGATCGCGGCGCTGGCCGGCGACCAGCAGGCGGCGATGGTCGGTCTCGCGTGTCTCCTCCCGGGCTCGGTGAAGCTCACGCTCGGGACGTCGGGCATGATGGATGCGAACGTGGGCGGGGCGCTCGCGCCCCCCGGGCCGGGCACCTATCCGCTCGTGCTGTGGTCGATCGACGGCGTGCGGAGCTTCTGCTTCGAGGGCACGACGATCACCGCGGGAGCCGCCGCGCAATGGCTGCGCGACGGTCTCGCGGTCGTCGACTCGCTCGACGCGATCGAGCCGCTCGCCCGCTCGGTGGCGGACAGCGCCGGCGCATGGGTCGTGCCGGCCTTCCAGGGGCTCGGGACGCCCTGGCTCGACCCCGGGGCGCGCGCACTCGTGGGCGGCGTCTCGCGCGGGACGACGCGCGCGCATCTCGCCCGCGCCCTGCTCGAGGGTGTCGCGTGGCGCTGCCGGGAAGTGTTCGACGCGCTCTGCGCCCACCTGCCCGCGCGACCGGCCGTCCTGCGCGTCGACGGCGGGGCTGCCCGCAACCGCCTCCTGCTCGAACTGCTCGCCGACGCTCTCGGGGTCCCGGTCGAGGCGCCCGCGATGCTCGACTCGGCCGCGGCCGGTGCGGCCCTGCTCGCGGGCCGCGCGGTCGGCCTGTGGCGCGACGACGACCTGGCCGCGCGCTGGAAGCCGGCGCTGCGCTTCGAGCCCGTGCGCCCCGCGGACGAGCGCGAGAGCGCGCTCGCGACGTGGCAGCGCCGGGTGGCGCTCGCGCGGGAGGCCGGGTCGTGAACACCGGCGTCCGCGCGACCTCGCTCGTCATGATCGACTGCGACGGCACGCTCTTCGACTCCTTCGAGGCGAACCGCGCCTTCTACGACGAGGTCCTGCGCCGGATGGGTCGTCCTCCGCTCGACGCCGACGGTCGCGAGCGCGCCCACCACATGGCGACGCCGCTCCTGTTCGCGCACCTCTTCCGCGACGACCCCACCGGACTGCAGGAGGCGACCCGGGTCGCTCGCGCGACCGACTACGCGCCCTACCTGGAGCTCATGACGCCGGTGCCCCGCATGGTCGAGACGCTCGAGTGGGTGCACGAGCGCCACGACACCGCGCTCGCGACCAACCGCGGCGCCTCGATCTCGCGGCTGCTCGCCCGCTTCGACCTGCTCCACCATTTCGACCTCGTCGTGGGGATCCACGAGGTCGAGCGGCCCAAGCCCGCGCCCGACATGCTGCTCCACTGCCTGCGGCACTTCGCGGTGGCACCCTCCGCGGCGGTCTACGTCGGGGACGCGCCCGGCGACCGCGAGGCCTCGCTCGCGGCCGGCGTCCGCTTCTTCGCGGTGGGCGGCCGCGTGCCGGGCGACGTCGACCTGCCCGGCTTCTCCGACCTGGTCGCCGCGCTCTCGTGACCGGTCGGGCCCCCCGCGCCCCGGCCCCGGATCGGCACGCTTGCAAACCGCTCCGGATTTCCTTGAAGAGCGCGGGGGCGAACCCGCCCCGTGAGCCCTCGAATCATCGAGGCAGGGGCCCGGTCGGGCCCGGGAGGCGAAGGCGATGCAGCTCGGAATGATCGGACTCGGCCGGATGGGCGCGAACATGGTGAAGCGCCTCATGAAGGGCGGCCACACCTGCGTGGTCTACGACGTCTCGCCGAAGGCGGTCGAGGAGCTGGTCGCGGAGGGGGCGACCGGCGCGTCCTCGCTGCAGGACTTCGTCTCCAAGCTCGCGGCGCCTCGCCACGTCTGGCTCATGGTCCCGGCCGCCATCGTCGACCGCATGATCGGCGAGGTCGCGCCGCTGCTCGCGAAGGACGACGTCCTGATCGACGGCGGCAACTCCTACTACAAGGACGACATCCGCCACTCGAAGATGCTCGCCGCCTCGGGGATCCACTTCGTCGACGTCGGCACGAGCGGGGGCGTCTGGGGCCTCGAGCGCGGCTATTGCATGATGATCGGCGGCGACCCGAAGGCGGTGGGACGCCTCGACCCGATCTTCGCGACGCTCGCGCCCGCGCAGGACTCCGCGCCGCGCACGCCCGGCCGCGAGAAGGCGAACAAGCCCGGCACCGCCGAACACGGCTACCTGCACTGCGGGCCGGCCGGAGCGGGCCACTTCGTGAAGATGGTCCACAACGGCATCGAGTACGGCATCATGGCCGCCTACGCCGAGGGCCTGAACGTGCTCCGCCACGCGAACGTGGGCAAGGGCAAGCGCGACGTCGACGCGGAGACCACCCCGCTGCGCAATCCCGAGGAGTACCAGTACGACCTCGACCTCGCGGACGTGACCGAGGTGTGGCGGCGCGGCAGCGTGATCTCCTCGTGGCTGCTCGACCTGACCGCGGCCTCGCTCATCAAGAGCCCGAACCTCGACGAGTTCGGCGGCCGCGTGTCCGACTCGGGCGAGGGCCGCTGGACGATCCAGGCGGCGATCGACGAAGGCGTTCCCGTCCACGTGCTGTCGGCCGCGCTGTTCGACCGCTTCGAGTCGCGCGGCGAGGCGGACTTCGCGAACAAGGTCCTGTCCGCGATGCGCTTCCAGTTCGGCGGGCACCTCGAGAAGCCGGCTTCGAAGTGACGGCGACTTCCTCCGGCGGGGATCGAACGCTCTCGTTCGCGCCCTCGATCCTTGCCAGCGACTTCCTGCGGCTCGGCGAGCTCCTCGCCGAGTGCGAGCGCGGTGGCGCCGAGCGCATCCACGTCGACGTCATGGACGGGCTGTTCGTGCCCAACCTGAGCATGGGGCTGCCGATCGTCGAGGCGGTGCGCCGGGGCACCCGCCTGCCCGTCGAGGTGCACCTCATGATCGAGCGTCCCGAGCGCTACCTGGAGGATTTCTCGCGGGCCGGGGGCGATCGGCTGATCGTCCACCAGGAGGCGACCGACCACCTCCACCGGGCGGTCCACCAGGTGCGCGAGCTCGAGCGCAAGGTGAGCGTCGCGCTGAACCCGGCGACGCCGGTCGGGACGCTCGACCACGTGATCGAGGAACTCGACTCGGTGCTGGTGATGACCGTGAACCCGGGCTTCGGCGGCCAGAAGTTCATCGCCTCGATGCTGCCGAAGATCCGGCACCTGCGCGCGCTGCTCGACGAGCGGAACCCCGCCTGCGAGGTCGAGGTCGACGGCGGGATCGACGAGCGGACCGCGCCGCTCGCGGCCGAGGCCGGGGCGACCGCGCTGGTCGCCGGCACCTCGGTGTTCGCGGCCGCCGGCGGCCCCGTGGACGGACTTGCCCGCCTGCGGAGCTGCTGCGCGGGCCTGGGCCGGACGGCTCGCCGGTAACTCCGGGTCCGACGCACCCGCAGGCCGCGGGGGCGTCGATGTCCGCAGGTTCCGTATCGGCGGGTCCGCCCGTCAGCGTCGCGCGGTCTTCGTCGCGGACTTCGCGCCGGCCTTCGCCGGTGCCGCCTTCGCGGAGGCCGCCTTCGCCGGTGCCGCCTTCGCCGGGGCCCTGGCGGCCGGCTTCGTCGGGGCGGCGGCCTGCTTCGTCGTCGACTTCGCGGCCGGCTTCGCCGCGCCACGCTTGCCCTTCGCGCCGGAATCCGAGTCGTCGGAGTCGCCCTGCGCGACCTGGTGCCGACCCGACCCGGAACGCGAGGACGATGCGCGCGCGGCGTCGTGCTTCGCGCTGCGCGACTCGGTGATCGCCCTGCCCCCGGCGGCCGGTGCAGGAACGTCCCGGGAGGCCCTGCGGGAATCCTCGCGACCGAGCCCCTTCTTCGCGGCGGCGCCCTCGCGTGCGGACGCGCCTCGCGCATCGAGTCGGCCGCCCTTCGAGGATCGCGTCCGGGCCTCGATCCGATCGGCTCGAACCAGTCGCTCCAGCCGTTCCCGCTCCGCTCGCGAGGCCGTCGCGCCCGAGGCCCCGCCTCGCCCGCGGCGCACGGCCTCGATCCGCCCGGTTCGCGCCAGGCGCTCCACCTTCGCCCGTGCTTCGCGATCGGCGCGGGCTTCTGCCGCGCGCGCGAGGCTCTCCGCGCGTACGTCCTGCCGCGCGCGCGAGGCGAGTCGCTTCTGCTCGCGCGCGGTCGTGGCCCGGATGCGACGCTCCTCGCGCGCGATCGCCTCCCTCTCCGCTCGCGCCTCCCTCGCGGAGGCACGCTCCGCGGCCAGCGCGGCGCGCTCGGCCTCCTCGTCGGCCCTCCGGCGCTCCTCGTCGGGATCGATCCCGCGGAGGCGATCGGCCGAGGCCCACGCGCGGGCGACCCGCTGGGAGTCCGGAGCCGGCGCGGCGGCCGCCCAGCGCATGCCGGAAGGAGGCGGCGGGATTTCGACCTCCTCGCGGTCGTCGCGGTCGTCGCGGCCCCAGGTTCCGCCCGAGCCGGTGCCGAAGTCGAGACCGGCGACCGACTGGGGAGCGACCACGTTCAGTCCGTACTCGATGAGCTTGCGCGTGTCGCCCCACACGTTCGTCGAGCCGAGGACGGCGACCATCACGGCGCGCCCGTCGATCTCCGCGGCGCCGACGAAGCACTTGCCCGCAGCCCGCGTGTAGCCGGTCTTGCCGAACACCTGGACCACGTAGTTGTCGAGCAGCCGGTTGTGGGAGGAGATCGGCACCATGCGGACGGTGCGCCCCTCGACCGGGACGAAGGCGGACTTCGTTCCCGCGATCTGGCGGAACCCCGAGACGTTCATGGCGTAGCGGAGCATGAGCGCCAGGTCGTGCGCCGAGGACCGGTGATCGTCGTCGGGAAGGCCGCTCGGGTTCGTGAAGTAGGTGTTGCGCGCGCCGATCTGCCGGGCCTTCAGGTTCATCCGGGAGGCGAACGAGCGCACGCTTCCGGACACCCCCTCGGCGACCACGACTGCCGCGTCGTTCGCCGACTTGAGCAGGAGCGCATAGACGAGGTCGCGGAGCCGCACCTCCTGTCCCGCCTTCAGGCCGAGCTTCGAGGGCGGCTGGGAGGCGGCGTAGGCGCTCACCTCCATGTCCCGGCCGAGCATCCCGCTCTCGAGAGCGAGGATCGAGGTCATGATCTTGGTCGTGCTGGCCGGGGGCAGGGCGACTTCGCCGTTGCGCTCCCAGAGGACCCGGCCGGAGCGGGCGTCCATCACGAGAGCGGCCCGGGCGGCGACCTCGGGCGGGTCGGTCATCGCCGCGGCCGAAACCGGGGCCGAGAGGACGCGGAGAACGGCAGCCGTCGCCGCGACTCCCACGATCAGGCGGGAGAACATCGCATCACCCTCGACTCCACCACGACCACCACCATCGACGACCATAGCCGAAGAGGCGCGAAAACGTAAAGGAAAATCGGGCCGATGCGTCTTTCTCCGTTGTTCGTCGGGGCTCCTGCCGCTAAAACGACGATCGGATCCGGAACACGCAGCCAGGGAAGGAGTCCCGTGCCGACCTCGACGAATCGAATCCAACGAGCCGCGATCCTCGCGATCGCGGTCTGCCTCGCGGCCCGGCCGGCCTTCGCCAAGATCTGGCAGGAAGGCGACTTCGGCCAGAACGAACCTCGCGTCTACACCTTCGTGCCGCCGGGGGCCGCGCCGTCCGATCGCGTCGACACGGTCATCGGCGAGATCCAGACGCACAAGCCCGAGCACGGCGACACGTTCCTCGACCTCGCCCGCTACTACGACCTCGGTTTCAACGAGTTCGCGGAGGCGAACCCCGGGGCCGACGAGTGGATCCCGTCGCGCGCGGGCACGCCTCTCGTCGTGCCGACCGAGTACGTGCTGCCGTGCTGTCGCACCAACGGCATCATCGTGAACATCCCCGAGATGCGGATGTACTACTTCGGCGCGAAGGGGCCGAACACGGTGATCACGTTTCCGGTCGGCCTCGGCCGCGAGGACTGGAAGACGCCGGTCGGCAAGTTCAAGATCCGCGAGAAGCAGATCAACCCGACGTGGGTGATCCCCGAGTCGATCCGCAAGGAACGCATCCAGGACAAGGGTTTCAGCGAGACCATGATTCCCGGCGGCGACCCGAGCAACCCGCTCGGCAAGTACCGCATGCGCCTCACGCTGAACATGTACGGCATCCACGGGACGAACATCCCCTGGGGCGTGGGCATGCTCGTGAGTCACGGCTGCGTCCGCCTCTACCCGGAGGACATCGACAAGCTCTACCCGATGACCCCGGTGGGCACCGAGGGCGAGCTCGTCTACCAGCGCGTGAAGATCGGCCTGCGCAACGGGCGGATCTACGCCGAGGTTCACAAGGATCTCTACGGCATGCAGCCCGGTGCGATGCGGATCGCGGTCGATGCCCTGCGCGACCGGCGACTGCTCGACTACGTCGACCGCGAGAAGCTCGAGCAGGCGGTGCAGGCGGAGACCGGCGTGCCGGTGGACGTCACCGCGGGAGAGGGGCCCGCGCGCTTCGGCTCCGACGTTCGACTCATGCCCGCCTCGGTGTCCGCGCCCGCGGCGATGCCGCGCGAGGTGGAGACCGGCTCCGCGCCGGCTCCGCGCGCGAGTGCCCCCGCGCCCGCGGCAAGGCCGCCCGCGTCTCGCGCCGCGAGCGTCGCGCCCGCGGCGGTGCGCCCGCCTGCCGCTCCTGCACCTGCGCCCCGCGCGGCGACCGCTCCCGGGCTGCCGGCGCGCGCGGCCCTCGGCACGAACCTGAGCTCGGATCCCCGCCGCCGCGGCGACGCGCCGGCCGCCCCGGGACGCCCGTCGACCTCGACGAGCAAGAGCAAGTCGGCCTCGGCGACCAAGTCGCAGGCTTCGTCGGCGAAGTCGCAGGCCGGCTCGACGAAGACCGCGAGCGCGTCGACCTCCACGAGCGCGACGAAGTCGACCGCCTCCTCCAAGCCGACGTCCGCCTCCGCGAAGGCGAAGAACGGCACGACCGCGTCCGCAGCGAAGATCACGTCGAGGAACTGAGAGCGGAGCCCGAACGCAGGACGGCCCCCCCGCCTTGCCGGCGAGGGGGCCGTCTTCGCTTCCGCGCGATGCTCCTCAGTGAGCCGGGCTCGCCTCCGCGAGGGTCTCGACCGCGATCTCGTCGCTCGCGATCCTGGGCGCGTTGTCGACGCGCCAGCGCTTCAGGCCTTGCCGGATGTAGTCGGGGTTCATGTCGACGATCTGGCAGATGTTCTCGAAGGAGAAGAGCCAGCGGCGGTCGGGGGACATGATCCACTCCCACGACTCGGCAAACAGTTGTTTGCCTCGCAGGTCGGTCGCATGGGCGTGCTTCTGGAAACAGTCGATGGCGTCCTCGAGCACGGCGAGCATCAGGCGTCGCTCGCGATCGAAGCCCGCCTCCTTCCTGAAGAAGGAGAAGAACTGGCCAGGCAGGAGCACGTCAGGCTCGAAAAGGCCTCCCGATCGATCCTGCATCGCCGAGTTTCTGGTTCTTCCTTGCATTTCCGCTCCTCTTTCCGACCGGGGCGGGCCCGGGTGGGACATGAATGCCGAAGCAGTAGGGACCCCTTTGCTAGCGCGGGTCGATCGATTGAACCAAGCGAATTGTGCTACTTGCTCTCATAAGAAAAACTAATTGTCATCCCTGCTGGTCCCCCGGCAGGCGAGCCCTCCTCGACGGGTCGACGCGACGCCTGCCGGGACCGGCCCCCGACGGCGGCTTTGCCGCCCGCGCAGGCTGCGTTATGTGGTCGCAGCCCTCCCTTGCGGGGGGCGGAACTCCGGAACTCCGAAGGGGAATTCAAGATGGCGGATCGCGAGCGCAACGAGGGAGGCAAGGTGGTCGCACCCGTGACCGACGGGAACAAGGGCTCGAACGCAGGAGGCCTGCTGGGCTGGCTGGCGCTCGCTCTCGGCACCCTCGGCTTCATCTGGTTCGTCAGCCACCAGCTCGGCGCGGGGTGGGAGGGGCGCGAAAACGAGGCGCAGGCCAAGGTGAGAGAGCTCAAGTTGCCCGGCATGTCGCGCAACCTCTCGGACGCGACGATCGACATGAGCAACGAGGCGCGCACCAAGGGCACGTTCGTCGGCCAGTTCGCCTGGTCCGCAGCCCAGGTGCAGGGACCGCTCTACACCGTCAAGCTGAACTGGATGGAGGGCAGCGAGCACAAGCGCGCCGAGTTCCAGGTCGACCTCGAGAACAAGACGGTGGTCCCGGGCGGTCCGTCCGCCGTCGGCGTGCTCACCCAGGCGGGAGCGACCCAGATTCCCGCGGCCGCGGGCGCAGCCGCGCCCAATTAGCCGACCCTCGATCCCGCGCGCACGCTCCGCGCGCGGCTCTCGGGGCCCCGGGCCTAGCCGGGCACCGCCCGCCAGGCCGTTCCGGCGACGAGTTTCGCCGGCTCGCGGTCCCATGCCCCCTGCCAGAGGTCGAGCACCCGCTCGGCATGGGTACGCCCGCTGCGAACGAGTTCCCGCGTGCTTTCCAGGTGGACCCGCTCGTCGTCTCCGCGTTCGTCGCGGCAACCCTGCCGACGCAGGCCTTCCTCGGCGATCCCGACCAGTTCCCGGGCGAGATCGGCGACCCGCCAGCGACGCACGGGAGCCGCGAGCCCCGCCCGTTGCGCGTCGAGCACGAGCGCGAGGCGCTCCTCCCAGGCGAAGTCCTTCACGAGGTCCCAGGCCGCCGACAGGCAGTCGGGCTCGTAGAGCACGCCCTTGGCGATCGCGGGCAGCCCGAGCATGGTCTCCGGCGGCTGGCTGTCGGCCGTGCGGAGCTCGATGTAGGTCTTGAGGCGAGCGTCGGGGAACAGCGTCGAGAGGTGGAGCGCGAAGTCGCCGACCGTCGCGCGCAGGCCGTCGCAGCCCTCCTCCCAGAAACGGCGGAAGGTCATCCCGGTCATGTCGCGGAACGAGCCGCCGCGGCGCACGAAGTACATCGGCACGTCGAGCGCCCAGTCGACGTAATCCTCGAAGCCCGCGCGTTCCTCGAACACGAAGGGCAGGAGCCCGCTGCGCGACGTGTCGGTGTCGGTCCAGACGTGGCCGCGGTAGGAGAGAAAGCCGTTCGGCGCGCCGTCGCTGATCGGCGAGTTCGCGAAGATCGCGTTCAGGATCGCCCCGATTCCCATCGCGACCCGCATCTTCATCATCGCGTCCGACTCGCTCCCGTAGTCGACGTTCACCTGCACGGTGGTCGTCTGCTTCATCATGCGCTGGCCGAGCGAGCCGACCCGCAGCATGTAGGGACCCATGATTCCGTAGCGGGCCTTCGGGACCCAGGGGATCTGGTCGAGGCGCGAGAACGGGGTGATGCCGAGACCGAGGAAGGCGACGTCGAGGTCGTCGCCGATCGAGGTGAGCTCGCTCGCGTGCCGGACCAGCTCGGCGTGCGTCTCGTGCAGGGTCGCGAAGTTGTGCCCCGACAGCTCGACCTGGCCCCCGGGCTCGAGCGTCACGCTGCCCCGGCCCTCCCGGGTCAACGCGACGACGCGACCGCGCTCCTCCTGCGGCTCCCAGCCGTAGCGATCGGCCATCGCGCGGAGGATGGCCTCGACCCCGCGAGGTCCGTCGAACGGGATCGCGAGCCCGGTGCGGCGGTCCACCGCGGGCTTCTCGTACTCGGTCCCCACCGTCCAGTCCGAGCGCGGCTTGCAGCCCCGCTCGAAGTGCTCGACGAGCTGCCCGATCGACTCGATCGGCAGCGCGTCGGGGCCCTTTTCGACGTAGTCGCTCATGGGAGGAGGGACCCTAGAGGCGCACTCTCGTCGTGACAAGGGAGGGGCGGTCGCCCCGCTCGTCGGGGCGCACCGCGCAGCGCCGTCAGAGCGCCTCGACCCGCGCGGGCACGCTCTTGTGCCAAGGGGTCCCCGCGAACCAGTCGCGGTCCTCGCCGCTCGTGAGCTCGTTCGGCGCGACGCCCGCGGTGACCGGCCCGCCGGGCGACGGGAAGTCGAGGCCGAGGCCGTTGGGCAGCGAGACGTGACCGGGCTGCATGCGGTCGGACACCGCGACGACGACCTCGACCGCACCGCGCTTCGTGACCAGCCGGGCGTGGCCGCCGTCGACGATGCCGAGGCGTCCGGCGTCCTCCGGCGACACGCGCAGCGCTCCCTCGACGTCCTTCTTCCGCCACGCGGGATCGCGCAGGATCGTGTTGGCGGTGTGCGAGCGTCGCTCGCCGGCCGAGAGCACGAGCGGGAACTCCCGGGAGGGTGCGAGCGGGGCCTCCGCCGCGAGTCCGTCGAGTTCCTCGAACAGCTCCGGGATCGAGAGACCGATCCTGTGGTCCTTCGTGCCGACGCGCGCGAACACGCCGTCCCACTCCTCGACCGAGAAGACGACCGCGCTCGGACCTGCGAGCAGCGCGTCGAACAGGTCGTCGCCCGCGGTCTCGCCGGAGAACCCGGCCCGCGCCATCGAGGGGCCGATCTGCATCGCCGCGACCTGGCAGAGAGCCCATACCGCGGCTCCCTCGGCGAAGCCCTCGGGCAGCAGGTCGCCGATCGCCCGGAAGAGCACGACCGGCGCGAGCTTCACGAAGCGCGGGTCGCCTCCCGCGAGCTCGAAGAACTTCGCACGGAAGGCGGTTCGCCCCTCTCCCCACGCCTCGCGCAGCGCGCGGACCGCTTCGTGGGGCATGGCCCCGAGCGCCTCGACCAGCCGCGCGTGGAGCTCGGCCTCGGAGAACAGGCCGGACGGCGGCGGGAGCAGCGCCCGCCTGAGGTGGAAGCAGTTCTCCGGGAACTCGAAGTTGAAGAACGTCGCCTCCGCCTTCTCGTACTGGCTCGCGACCGGGAGCACCCAGTGAGCGAGTCTCGCCGTCTCGGTGAGCGCGACGTCGATCACGACCACGAGGTCGAGCGCACGAAGCGCCTCGCGCATGCGGGCGCTGTCGGCCAGCGAGTGCGCCGGGTTGCCGCTCTCGACGATCAGCGCCCGGAAGCGCTCGGGGTGGTCCGCGAGGATCTCGTCGGGGATCGAGTTGCAGGGGACGAGTCCCGCGACGAGCCGAGCGCCGGTCACCGGCGTGCGCCGATCGGCGCCGCCGCCTCCCGAGAGGAGCGGCATCAGGCCGACGGGAATGAAGGCGTTCCCCTCGCGCCCGAAGTGCCCGGTGAGGACGAACAGCAGCTTGTGGAGATACGACACCAGCGTCGAGTGGCGGTTCATCTGGACGCCGAGGTCCTCGAAGGTGGCGACGCTCTTCGCGCGCGCGATCCGCCGCGCGGTCTCGCGCACGGTCGCCTCGGGGACGCCGCAGGCGGCACTGGCGGCGGCGACGTCGACGGCGCGGAACCGCGGCAGCACGTCCTCGAGCCCGGTCGCGTGCCCGGCGAGCCAGTCGCGCGCGAGCAGATCCTCCTGGACGATCGTGCCCAGCATCGCGAGCAGAAGCCATGCGTCGGTACCGGGGCGCACGCGCAGGTGGACGTCGGCGAGATCCGCGGTCTCGCTGCGCCGCGGATCCACGACGACGAGGCAGCGATCGGGATCGCGAGCGATCTCCTTCAGCGTCGTCCGGGCGCGCGGGATCCCGTGCGAGAACCAGGGGTTCTTGCCGAGGAAGAAGGCGACCTCGGCGTGCTCGAAGTCGGCGCGCGTGAAGGCGCCGAACATCCGGCTTCCGACCCAGAACTCGCCGGTCTTCTCCTGGGCGAGCGCGTTCGAGCGGTGGATCGAGCCGACCACCGATCGCGTCGTGGCGCCGTAGGCGCCGGGCAGGTGGTTCCCCTGTCCGCCGCCGCCGTAGTAGAGGATGGACTTGCCGCCGTGGGCGTCGCGCACCGCGGCCAGGTCCGCCGCGACCCCGCGGATCGCGGTCTCCCAGTCGACTTCCTCGAAGGACCCGTCGGGTCGCCTCCGCAGGGGCTTCGTCAGCCGGTGCGGTCCGTTCTGGTAGTGGTCGAGCCGAAGCGGCTTCTCGCAGGCGTAGCCGCGGGACACCGGGTGAGCGTCGTCGCCGCGGATCTTCTCGAAGCGCCTTCCGTCCGGGCCGCCGAGACGCACCTCGATCCCGCAGTTGCACTCGCAGAGGATGCAGGCGGTGTGCTTCCACTCCTCGGCCGTCCTGCTGTCCGTCGCGGATTGCTCCATCGGTGTTCCTTCCCTCGTCCCCGCGGTGTGATTTCGGCACTCCCGGCACCGGTTCGACGCAAGGTCAAGCACGCGGGATGCCAGACGCGATGCGAAGCTCGGCGGATCGACTCGGGCCAGCGGGTGGGCGCGGGGGCCTTTTCGGTCCGCCCGGCCTTCGCGGCCACCCGATCGAGGCCTGCCTGCCGGCCCTCGCGCCGAGTCTCAGCGGGGATCCGTGATCGGCCAGGCCCCGCAGCCCACCCGCAGGTAGTCCTCGCGCCCGAAGCCGCGGCCCCAGCGGGTCATCTCGGCGAAGACCGCGCAGCGGGCCTCGGGCGTCGGCACGCGCGGGTCGTCCTCCACCGCGGCGACGATCGCGGGCATCGTCTCCTCGATCGGGGTCATGTGGATCCCGCCGCTCTCGGGGGTGTCGAGCACCAGCGTCTTCGACGGACCGTCGGGCTGCCAGGGCGTCCACGCGGGAAGGTCGCCCCGCCCGCCGCGTCCGGGGTCGCCGGTGCGCGCGAACTGCGCCCAGTAGGAACGCATCGCGCGCGAGAGCGCCTCGCGGCCCGGCTCGTTGCGCCCGTCGAAGATCACGTTGCCCGCGCGACCGAGGTCGAAGTGGCCGAACACGAAGGGGATCTCGAAGCCGTGCGCCGCGCCGAGCATCTTCGAGAGGTCGGCGCCGAGCACGATGGGCTCCTCGTCCCAGTCGAAGCGGTAGACGAACACCGGCGGCCCGCCCGTACCCGCGGACGCCTGCATCGCGCGCGCCGGCGCGTCGGCGCCGGTCGCCTTCCATTGCCGGGACATCGCGTCCGCGGTCGCGAGGTAGGAAGGTTCGTCGACGAAGCGCGGCAGGAACCAGAGCCGCTTCGCGATCCGCTTCGGGTCGGCGAACAGGAAGAGCTTGTTCTCGTCGCGGTTCGTGCCCGCGACGACCGGGACCCGCGCCCAGTCGCCGGCCCGAAGCCGCTCGACCGGGTCGCCCGCCGGGAGGACCGTCCCGTCGGCGATCACGCGCGGCATGTCGATCATGCCCGAGGTCTTCGTCGGCTCGTAGGCGAGCAGGACCGTCTTCGCGTCGAGGGACCGGAGCCAGGCGGCCGTCTCGGCGCGGCCCATCCGCGCGAGCACGGCCTTCGCGGTCTCGCGGTCCGAGGCGCGGCCCTCGGCGACCAGCAGGCGCAGGATCGCCTCGGTCGAGCCCTGGGCGTGGCCCGGGGTCTCCGCGTCGGCGGCGTCCTCGGACTCCGCCGCGTCGAAGAAGCGCAGGCCGCCGCTCTCGACGATCGCGCGCTGGAAGAGCCCGCGCGCGTTCGGCGACAGCAGCAGCGAGTAGACGTTCTGCCCGCCCGCGGACTCGCCGAAGATCGTGACGTTGCGGGGGTCGCCGCCGAAGGCGGCGACGTCGTCGCGGACCCACTCGAGCGCGCGCACGAGGTCGAGCGTGCCGAAGTTTCCCGACGCGTCGGCCGCATCCGCGCCGTCGCGGAGCGTGGCGTGCCGGAACCAGCCCATCGGGCCGAGCCGGTACTGCACCGCGACCACGACCACGTTCTCCTCGACCGCCAGGCGACCGCCCTCGTAGAACGCGACCTGCCCGATCGAGTTGCCGCCCCCGTGGATCCACACCAGCACCGGCAGGCGCCGGTCGCCGGTCGGGACGGCGTCGGGTGCGAACGGCGGCGACCACACGCTGAGCGCGAGGCAGTCCTCGCGGCCGACCGGAGTGTTCGCGGGTGCCGTGTCGACGCCGCCCATCGGGCTCGCGTACTGCACGCAGGGGGCGGGCGGGGAGAGCGCCTCGCGCACGCCCGTCCACGGCTCCCCCGGGCGCGGTGCGCGCCATCGCGACTCGCCGACCGGCGGCTTCGCGTAGGGGATGCCGAGCCAGGCCTGCGCTCCGTAGCGCCCCGCGCCCCCCACGACTTCGCCTTCGGGCAGGCGACGCCGTGTCGCGGGATCGGCCGCGGAGAGCGCGAACGGAGCGCGGCTCCGCGAGCAGGCCGCGACGCCGAGCGTCGCGAGCAGCAAGCCGGCGAGAAGTGCGGCCCTGGGCCCCGGACTCCGCATGACGGGACTATCGGCCGGAGCGGGCTGCGGCGCAATCGTCCTCGCGCGGCCCGCGAGCGTCACGCCGCTCGTCCGTCGGCCCCGCGACGGCGCAGCAGGACGTCTCCCGGAAAGCGCTCCATCACCTCGAAGTCGGGCAGCATCGCGAGGATCTCGGCGAGATTGGGCTGCCCCTCGTAGAGCTCGACGTCGCTGTACTCGGTGTAGAGGAAGCGGATGCGCGGCAAGGTCGCGCGCATGCCCGCGAGGACCTCGCGCTCCGCTCCCTGCACGTCCATCCACACGAGATCGACTCCCTCGACGGAGTGCTCGAGGGCCCAGTCGTCGATCGAGAGCATCGGGACCTCGATCGGCTCCCGGAACTCCACGTCGGGGTGGACGTCCAGGTGGCGCTTCGGCGGGCGGATCGAGCCCGAGTAGTCCCAGCCCTCGGGCAGCGGCCGCCGCCAGCGCTTGTGCCGCTGCCCGTCGCTGCGGTGGAAGCGGACCGTGCCCGTCGTCGCGCCGACGGCCGCCTCCACGAGCCGGACGTTCGGAACGCCCCGGAGGTTGCGACGAAAGCGACGGATCGCGCGCGGCTCGGGCTCGAAGCAGTGGATCGCGGGATCGCGGAAACACGCGGCGAATTGCAACGTGTGCGTTCCGTCGTTCGCGCCGATCTCGAGGATCGTCGGTCGATCGGCCCCGACGATCCTCGCGAGGTCGCGCACGCGGATGCCCGCACCGGGCCGCAGGAGAGATGCGAGCCTCGCCTTCCAGCGGACGATCATGGGGACTGCCATCGGCGTGGATGATTCCACCCGGGCCCCGGTCGCGCGAGCCCGCGCTAGGGCGCGCTGCCTCCGTTCGGGAGATACCCGAGCGACTCGAGGCGCTCGCGGGTCGCGTCGTCGATCGCGGCGGTCGGCCTGACACCGGGTACGGCCTCTCTCGGAGCACGCTCCCGGGCGCTCGCGACCCGTGCGTCCATGGCCCGGACCGCGTCTCGAACGACCGCAGGGGCCTGCGAAAGGTCCTTGCGACCGACGGTCGCGGTCGGTGCCCGATCGGATCGGGGATAGGCGGGTGGGCCGAAGAACTCGATCGTGCCCTGTGAACTCTCGACGACCTTCGTGTCGCCCCCGATCCTCGATCGGAGGTCGCCGAAGAATGGGAGAGCAAGGTGAGCGAGCGCGTCGTCGCGCCGCCGGTCCGCCCGGGGCATCTCCGCGCCCGACAGGCTTCCGCCCGCGCCGAGATCGGCGCAGTCCAGGGCGAGCCAGCGGCAGATCGCGGGTGCGACGTCGACCAGGCTCACGACCTCGTCGGATCGGCGCGCGATCGCCGGCCCGCCGGGCCACGCGACGACGAGAGGGACTCGGAGCACCTCCTCGTAGAGCGTCGCCTGGTGCCCTTTTCCGCCGTGATCGAAGAACTCGTCGCCGTGGTCGGAGGTGACCACGACGACTGAACGTCGCAGGAGTCCCGCGGCGTCGAGATCCGCGAGAATCCCTGCGATCGTGTCGTCCGTCCAGCGGATCTCGCCGTCGTAGAGGGCGAGCAGGTGACGCAAGTCGCGCGGCGACATCTGCGGAGCGATCGCCGGATTCCCCGTCAGATTCGAGAAGTCGGTGTCCCCGCGGTAGTCGGGGTCGAAGACCTCGGCGTAGCCCGGGGGCGGCGCGTAGTCGTAGTGCACGTCCCAGAGGTGGACGAAGAGGAAGCGTTTGCCTTCTCGCGGTGCTCCCTTCGCCCAGGCCTCGACCTCTCGACGCACGCAGGGGTTGGTGACCCTCGTGTGCGCGATCCGATGGTTGTCGGGCCGATCGACCCAGTCGACGCCACCGCCCCCTCCATCGTGGTCGATGCCGCTGCAGTCGGCATAGGTCCGGAAGCCGCGATCGAACCCGAACGCCGGCTGGAGGAAGGGGCCCGAGTAGACGCCCGCGGTCTCGACCCCGGATCTCTTCGCCCGTTCCGCGATCGTCCGGATCGAGGCCGGGATCGTGGACTTGATGCCGACCACGCCGTGGGCCTCGGCCTCGAGGCCCGTCAGCATCGAGACGTGCGCAGGCAGCGTCCAGGAAGTCGTCGAGTACGCACGCGTGAAGACGATCCCGCGCTCGGCGAGGGAGTCGATCGTCGGAGTCGTGGGCCGGCCGTAGCCGAGCACGCCGACGTGGTCGGCGCGCAGGCTGTCGATGCTGATCAGGACGACCGTGTCGACTTCGACGGCTCGACCGCCCGCGTGACAGCCGGAGAGTGCGAGCAGGCTGGCGAGCAGCGCGATCGCCCAAGGTCTCCGCGACGACGGGGGCCCCGGCATCGGTGTCGTTCGTGGCATGGCTGGTGAATCCCGTCCGGCGGGCGATGCCGCAACCTCGCGTCCGTGCGTCGCACCCATGTTGCCTGGCTCCCCCGTTCCGACCCGATCCGAAGCGCGCCTAGGGAGGCGTCTCCGCCCGCGGCAGGTACCCGAGCGACTCGAGGCGCTGGCGGGTCGCGTCGTCGATCGCGGCGGTCGGCCGGGGCGAGCTCGGATGGAGGAGTCGCGCGCGCTCCTTCGCCTCGGCGACCCGCGCGTCGAGCGCTCCGACGGAGTGCGTCGCGAGTTCCGAAGCCCGGTCGAGATCCCCTCGCGCGAGAGTCTCCACCGGCTTGCGGTCCGAGGCCGGGAACTCGGGCGGTCCGAACACCTCGATCGTGCCGTCGCGGTGCTCGATGGCCTTCGACCGGTGGCCGACCCACGCATGGTCTTCGACCGTGAACCCCTGGGCGAGGTGGGCAAGAGCGTCGTCGCGACCCCTTCCGCGGTCGCCTCGCGCCCCGTCCACGAGCGGGCCCCCGGTCCCCACGTCGGCACCGTCGAGCCCGAGCCAGCGGCAGGCGGCGGGAGCGACGTCGACCAGGCTCACGACCTCGTCGGAGCGGCGACCGATCGCGGGTCCGCCGGGCCAGGAAACGACCAGGGGCACCCGGAGCACCTCGTCCTGGAGCGTTCGCCGGTGGCCCTTGCCGCCGTGCTCGAAGAACTCCTCGCCGTGGTCGGACGTGACGACCACGACCGCGTTCCGCAGCATCCCCTGGCCGTCGAGGTCCGCCAGGATCCCGGCGATCGTGTCGTCGGTCCAACGGATCTCGCCGTCGTAGAGCGCGAGGAGGTGACGAAGGTCGCGGGGGTGCATCTCCGGGGTGATCGCGGGGTTCAGGAACACTTCCGAGAAGTCGGTCGTCCCGCCGTAGTCGGCGTCGAAGATCTCGACGTAGCCGGGCGGCGGCGCGTAGTCGTAGTGCACGTCCCAGAGATGGACGAACAGGAACCGCTTGCCGTCGCGCGGAGCGGAGCGGGCCCAGGCCGCGACGCGCTCGCGGACGCACGGGTTGGTCACGGACTCGCGGGTCCGGCGCTGCGCCTCCTCGCGACCGACCCAGTCGCGGCCGAGGCCGGAGTCGTCGCTTCCGAGACCGCTGCAGTTCGCGTAGGTCCGAAACCCGCGGCCGAAGCCGTAGACCGGCTGCAGGTAGGGGCCGGAAAACACCCCGGCCGTCTCGATCCCCGCGGCCTGCGCGCGCTCGGCGATCGTCCGGACGGTCGCGGGAATCGTGAAGCCGTCGCGCTCGACGCCGTGGACTTCGGCGTCGAGCCCGGTGAGCATCGACACGTGCGCCGGAAGCGTCCAGGAAGTCGTCGAGTACGCTCGGGTGAAGACCACGCCGCGTGCCGCGAGGGAGTCGATCGACGGGGTCGTCGGGGAACCGTACCCGAGGGCTCCGACGTGGTCGGCCCGGAGGCTGTCGATGCTGAAGAGCACGACCGTGTCGACCGAGTCGGGAGGTGCCGCCTTGCGGCACGCGGCGATCGCGAGGCAGCACGCGATCAGCAGGGCGATCGGACGGGGCACGTGGCCCGCGCGCGCACGTCGGGAAGGAGGGGTCATCTTCGATCGGGCTCGGCCCGCGCGCGGGCCGAGCGCCCTCGGGGCTCTTCTAACGCCGCCGGCCCCGAAAAGTACACGGCGAATCACCAGCATCGATCGGCCTTCCCGCCGCCAGGTGCACGACCGGACGGGTTCTGCTCCCTAGGACGGCGGGGACGCCCGACGAGGCGTTCGCGGGAGGCGGAGAGATGGATCGTACCGGGGCGGCGGGGCCGCGACGCAGGTTCTGGGGATGGGGCCACGAGGGCCGGGGGCCCGGGCCCGACCAGCAGGCCGGCATCGCGCGCGTCCTCTCCGAGAGGTTCGGTGTCGCGCTTCCGCCGCCGATACCCGAGCCGCGAATCGAGGACGTCGTCCTGCCCGTGCCGCGGGTCGCGCCGCCTGCGTCGCTCGCGCACCTCTGCTCGACCGATCGAGAGGATCGCGCCGGGCACGCCTACGGCAAGAGTTTCCGCGACGTCGTGCGCGCGCTGCGGCGCGAGTTCCCGAACCCGCCCGACGTCGTCGCCCGGCCGCGCGACGAGGCCGAGGTCGCGGCGCTGCTCGAGTGGTGCGGCTCGGCCGACCTGGTCGCGATTCCCTACGGCGGCGGCTCGAGCGTTGTCGGTGGAGTGGAGCCTCCCCGCGAGGCTCGTCGCGGCGTCGTCACGATCGACCTCGGAGCACTCGACCGCGTCCTCGAGGTCGACCGCACGTCGCGCGCGGCGCGCATCCAGGGCGGAGTCCTCGGTCCGTCGCTCGAGGACCAGCTGCGCGGACACGGCCTCACGCTGCGCCACTTCCCGCAGTCGTTCGAGTTCAGCACGCTCGGCGGCTGGATCGCGACGCGTTCGGGCGGGCACTTCGCGACGCTGCACACGCACATCGACGACTTCGTGGAGTCGCTGCGCGTCGTGACTCCCGCGGGACTGGTCGAGACGCGTCGACTGCCCGGCAGCGGGGCCGGGCCGAGCCCGGACCGCCTGTTCATCGGCTCCGAGGGCATCCTCGGCGTCATCACCGAGGCGTGGATGCGCCTGCAGGACCGACCGCGCCTGCGGGCCTCGGCCTCGGTCGCTTTCGCCGACTTCCTCGCCGCGGCCGAGGCCGTCCGCGCGATCTCCCAGTCGGGGCTCCACCCCACGAACTGCCGCCTGCTCGACGCGGGCGAGGCCGCGACGTCGGGGGCGGGAAGCGGAGGGGAGAACGTGCTCGTGATCGGCTTCGAGTCGGCCGACCACGACCCGGCGGCACGCATGGCGCGCGCCCTCGAGATCGCCCGCGACCACGGCGGCGTCGTGCCGCCCGACGCGGGGCGCACCCGCGCCGACGAATCCGCCGGCCGCGAGGGGGCGGTCGGCGCATGGCGCGACGCCTTCCTGTCGGGTCCCTACCTGCGCGACGTTCTCGTCCGGCTCGGCCTGGTGGTCGAGACGTTCGAGACGGCGATCACCTGGGATCGCTTCCCGGCGTTTCACCGGGAGCTCATGGCGGCGACCGGCGACGCGGTTCGGCGCGTCTGCGGCGCAGGGCAGGTGACGTGCCGCTTCACCCACGTCTACCCGGACGGTCCGGCGCCCTACTACTCGGTGATCGCGCCCGGACGCCCCGGCTCGCAGCTCGAGCAGTGGGCCGAGATCAAGGCCGCCGCCTCGGAGACGCTGCTGCGGCTCGGGGGAACGATCACGCACCACCACGCCGTCGGGCGCGACCATCGCCCCTGGTACGACGACCAGCGCTCGGACCTGTTCGCCCGCGTCCTGTTCGCGGCAAAGCAGTCGCTCGACCCGCAGGGACTCCTGAACCCCGGCGTGCTGATCGGCTGAGCGGGGACGCGGACGGCGCGTGGCCGCCCGCGTCCCCGGCGACTCAGTGCTGGGCGCCTGCGGCGGCACCCGGTGCGGGCTGGCCGGAGCCGGAGGCCGCGCCGGCCGCGGCACCTGCGGCCGCGCGTGCCCGGGCCGCCGCGTCGTTGCTGGCGGCCGCGGCCTTGCGCGCGACTTCCGCGGCTGCGTCCATCGCGGCGTCTCGCGCCTTGGCCGCCTCGGCCGAGGCGGCGACGGCGGCGCGGTGCGCCTCGTGCGTCGCGTCCTGTGCCGCGGCCCTTGCCGCGTCGGCGGCGACGCCGGCCGCGTTCTGCGCCGATGCCGCGGCGTTCGCGGCGGCGTCCTTGGCGGCGGAACCCGCGGCCGCGGCCTTGGCCGCCGCGTCGGCGGCCGCGTCGTGCGCCTTCGCGGCCGCGTCGGACGCGGCGTCGTGCGCCTGGGCGGCGGCGTCGGCCGCCGCATCCTTGACCGCGGCGCCCGCGGCGGTCGCCGCGCCCTGC